>ERZ859980.482-NODE-482-length-24488-cov-1.674579_pt1 | contig 24488 bp, 26 predicted proteins | sample MGYA00509984_ERZ859980 | MGnify/ENA primary metagenome ERZ859980 (study PRJEB30046, sample SAMN00715173) | human gut metagenome | study: EMG produced TPA metagenomics assembly of the A metagenome-wide association study of gut microbiota in type 2... | reverse complement strand
CTACAAATACAAGTTGTTTTATTACTATCTAAAATAACATATTTCTAAAACCTCAAATTGTTTCAGAAATTTTTTCGGTTATTGACTCCGTATGTCATTTTAGATTAAATGTCATATTATAAAATCGTTGAAATTTTCATCAATTTCAAGGATTTTTTCGTACTTCAGCTTTTCGTGTTGCTCTGATTCTATTAGTAATATGTTAATGCCATTATACAATGACATTTTATAAAATTCAATTATTTGTTCATTATTTAATATATTTTTCAAATTAGCTATTATTAAAATTTTTACCTCTGTAAATCTTGCTAAAATGCTTATCAATAGTTCCAATCTGTTTAATATATTTACATATTCTTCTGTATTTATTTTTATTCCAAACAATTTCACAATATCTGGAATTTCAATTTCATTTTTAATGGTAACTTCAAACGACAAGTCACTTAATTTGTCTAGCACAATTTCTTCTATATCATGTATATTTTTTTCTATCTCTGTACTTTCGTCTAACATAAAACTTTCTGATATGTATTCGCTTATTTTTGATGTAACTGCTTTGGTATTTATATTTAAATTATATAAATCAGTTACAAAGAACACATTATCCTGAAATTTTAAAGTTTCATTTTCATTTGAAATTAGTTGAATTTCTAATGTGCTTTCTTTTGTACTTTGAAATATTTTTTCCATAATATTTTGGAATAAATTGATGCCATACCATTTTCAACTATAATAGAGCTTATTTCTGATAGATGAACCGTTTGTATTTCTTCACTTCTAATTACAAGATAGCCATTCTTATAACTTAATTTGCAATTTTTAGTTACTACAACTGTTCTCCACCCCATCTATTTTATATCTTCTTTCATACATTCCTGTTACAGATTTTTCTATAAATATAATATTTCTTACTCTTTTATCTTCAAATTTTTGTTTTGACATTCTTCCTGTTCTATCGCCCAATCCAATTTTTGTTAAATTACCCTCTTCTCCACTCATTAAATTTATTATTCCATTAATAGTATCTTTTTTATCTTTTAAATCAAGCTCATTAAATGTATTTTTTGACTCAATAATCTTCTTATAATTAGTTTCAAAGATTGGATATTCAATATGCATTTTTTCTGCTAATTTATCATAAACAAATTCAAATACATCACCATATTTATTTAAATATTCCTCTTTATCTGCTTGATCATTATTAATTGCATATATTAATTCATTCATATCTAATGATAAAATTAGTTGCTTGTTTGACTTTATTTCTGAATCACTTTTTAAAATCATTTTATTTCCGTTTTCATCTAAATACTCTTGATATTTCATTATTTTGCTTTTAAATATATTAACAAATACTTCATTTCTTTCTTTTGAGTATTCCTCTAAATATTGTTGTAGTGTAATTTTATTATTCTTTATATCAGATGCAATTTTAACTGGAATACCAATCATTCTATATCTTTCAATTTTCTTTTTATCCAAATATTTATAAATTGTGCAATATGCTTTAAACTCATTTGTATATCCTCCATATTTACTTGTATCTAAGTCATTTTTTAAACTTATCGTAGGATGCTTTTTAGGACTACATATTGTTTGCTTATAAAAAGCTCCTGTCTGTTCCATCAACATTGTACTGATATAAAAATCTTTATATTCCATTACTTTTCTTAATTTTCCAGCATCAACATATTTAGATATAAATCCAACAATAATACCATTTTTATTTTTAGAAAAATTCTTGTCATTCATATAATCTTTTACATATTTACCATATTTAAATTCATTTATATTTTTCCATTCTTTGTTTAATATATTACCGGTAAGTGCCATAATATATGCATCTTGAGCATGGTGACAATCATTAACATTTCTATTTTTGTAGATTTTGTATTGATTTCTAAAATTATGAGTTATATTTGATCTTAAAGAAAATACATTTGTATTTTTATAATTATTATTTAAAATATTAGTAACATACTTTGTTATTTGTCTTGTTTCAACTAACTGTCTTTTAACAAACTTTGATCTATCGTCGTCATTTGTAAACATTTTAGTTTTTGTTAATCTATTAAATTTAGCTGGTGAAATAAGTCCGTTTTCTAGTAAATACTCCCACCAAGATCTCATATTTCTTTGTATTGAACTGTCAAGCAATAAATCATCTGCTTTTCTTTGATTTTCGTCTGCATATACTAATGCTTTATTGTCAATACTATCATCTTTAGTATATGAACGTGGAATTATATGATCAACCTGATACTCTGACAAACGATTAATTTCAATTGGTTTGCCACTATATAAGCTTTTTCCAAGTTGAATGAAATATAAATATAACCTTTCAGAAAACTCTTTATCAGACTGATGAGATTTTAGCTCTTTATATAATTCATCATTTTTCTTAATATTATCAATTTCATTATATATGTCTATTATTTTATTAAATCTTTTCTTTGTAATTTCACCTTTTTTTCCTTCGTTTCGAGCAAATTCAATAAATATATTTTGTGGTTCGCATTTCATCACTTTCACAATTTCTTTTACAACTAGCATTGCTTGCCATATTGCTCTTTTGTTAGCAGGAGATGTTGGAATATCTTCAATATCTTTGTAATGAATTCCTTTTTCAGGTTTCGGCATTAAATCTTCAATTTGCTTTTTAAATCCAAATTCTTCTTTATTTATAATCTGCATAAAGTTCATATTAGTATTTTCCAATTTTTCCATGATTGTTCATTCTTATCATATGATTTTAGACCATTAATCAATTTTTTAGATAACCTCGACCAGCCAGAATATTTAAGTTTGCTTATCTTGTTTATTTGTTTATCAGATAAGTATTCAAAATTTTCCTTTAGCTTCTTCTTTAAAATTGATTTATCTTCAAATATTGTTACCCAATATATCATTTTTTCGCAATCATCAATATTCTCTTCAGTAATATCTCCAATTATATTTTTTAAATCAATATATGATTTCATATTTGAATTAAATACTTTACTTGATTCGTCTGTAAATCCCGTTATATTATCAATTACTAATCCATCTTGAGCTAATAATTTTTTTATATCATTTGCACTTACTTTAGTCTTTGTTAAAAATAATCTACAAAAAACTTTTTTCTTTGTATCTTTTGAAATTCTATTTTCTTCAAGTTTTATATTATTTAATTCATTTAATACACAATATTTTGAATATAATATTGATTGTTTTGGCATTACATCTTCATTAATTAAATATGTACATTTATTTGTCATTCTCCTAATAAATTTTTCAGCTGTAGCATCTTTGTCAACAACATCGTCAAAATTCCATGGACGAATTTTTTCATTACTTTTTCGTACAACCCAGGCATTACAATTCTCTTCATTTTTTTCTAAAGGACCAACATAATATGGAATTCTAAACTCCAATAAATCTTTAATTTTAGTTTTATTTTCCCTTAAAGTTTTGTAATATTTCTCTTGGTTTTCTATAATTTTTAAAAGTTCATCCCTATGTAATTGATATGGTATAGCACCATTATCAGTTACATTTAATTTTTTTAGAAAATCACCATCGTCCATTTTATCTATTATATACTTTTTATCGGTAGACTCTTTAACTGTATTAATATCATTTTTTATGTAAGAATATAATGCATCCCTATCACATTTTTTATTACTTTCGCCTTTATTTTTTCCATTATATGCAACATAGTTATTTTTCTTCTCATCATATATTTTAAACATTTCTTTATATTTATTCTTTGGTAAATATTTTCTATAAAATTCTTTAAGACATTTTAAGTCATCAGCATAGTCATCATATTTTTTCATAAATGCTTTTGAAATATATTTTTTATTTTCCTCATTAGCAGAATCATCATAATTCAATATTTCTTGTAATACAGACCAACTATAAATGCTTTTTAAAATTTCGTATATGCTTGACTCTTCATTAAGATTTTCGATAATAGAATCTTCATCAGCTATTTCTGTCGAAAAATCTATTTTTCCATCATATTCAATATCAAAAATCGTACTTAATTCAAATTTGTAGCCCAATATTGCATTAACAATGTTTGTAATTACTTTTTTATCTTCCTTATCAAAGTCAAACATTTTTATTAATTCCTGTTTTTTATTTTGTCGCTTTATATTTTTATTTAATAAAATCGAGATAATATCTTCATTATCATTTATTAAAGAAATATCATATTTTTCCTTTAGAAAATCCGTTAGCTCTATTAAACTTTCATTTATTGAATTATTATCATTACTAAAGTTCCCCTCATGTAAAAAATTTCCTCTGTATTTTATAATATGGTGAATTGCCAAATATACTAATCTAAAATCTACTTTTTCAGTTGTTTCAACTAAATAATTACGTAAATGATATATCGTCGGAAATTTTTTATAATAATTTTCATCTGTAAAATTGCTATCTGAAAATAAATTATACTTTTTTCCATTCATTTCGTATTCAAAACCTTTTTCTTCTGGTACTAAATATGTATTTCTTAACATTGGAAAAAAATTTTCATATTCCTTGTCCATATCATCTTTAAGAAGGCTTTGTAAAATATTAATTCTTTCTTTACGTCTATCTGCTCTTCTTCTAGCACTTCTAAAATTTCTTCTAGTTTCTGCTGTATGGGCCTCCTCAAAAATTCTTGCTCCCCACATATTCTTACTATTATGTTTAACTATATTATTATTTTCATCAGTTACACACCAACCAACCGAACCAGTTCCTAGATCTAATCCAATATTGTATTTTTTTTCATTTTTCAATTGACAAATCCTCCTTTTATTGTTATTATAAATGTGCTATTAAAATTACTATCTAAAATAGCATATTGAGTTAAAATAAGTGTAAACTATAATGCCAAGTAATTGGTTTCACTTAGGTGAAGTTAGAGCTTTTCGAAGCTCTTTTATTTTTTTATTTATTTTACTCATTAGTTAAATATGTACATTAAATATCAAAATATATAAAAAATCAATAGGTTAAATATACATTTTTCAACTAGATTAAATCAAAAAATGTCGAATATTGCAACGAAAATCATATTACAATATTCGACAATATTCGACATCTTATATTCTGTGTTTTTTCAAAGCTGTTTATTTTAAACTATATTTCTAAACATTTTAGCTCTTGCTCTTTTTTCAATTTGTTTATCTTCTTGTTCTTTTATTTTCCAGTATTAAGTTTTTACTAAAAAATAAACAAGTTGCTGATAAAATAAGAAATGTTACAACATAGTTTTAGCTTTTCTTTTTAAGTTTCTTTATTCCCCAAATGCCTGTTCCTACTACACCAGCTCCTATCACTGCTCCACCTAGTGCAGCTGACGCATTGTCATTCGTTGTAGTTTCAGTTTGTGATGCCTTAGCTGGTTCTGTAACTTTTATGTGGCATGTTTTCGTTATTCCGCTAGATGTTTCTGCTGTAATTGTTACTTCGCCAGCTTTTAAAGCTTTAACTTTTCCATTATCAATTTTTGCCACTTTATCATCAGAAGATGTCCATTTAATGGTTTTATCAGTAGCCTCATATGGAAGAACATTTGCAATTATTCTATTTTCCTTGCCTACTTCTAACGAGAAATCGCTTTCATCTAAATTAAGCTCTGTTACATCAACTTTAGGTTTATTAACTATAAGATTTAAAGTAGCACATTTTCCGTTTGTAGAAGTTGCACTTATTGAAACACTTCCATCTTTAACAGCCTTTACAACACCTGTGTTTGATACTGTAGCAACAGAAGTATCAGAACTATTCCACGTTATAGATTTGTCATTTGCAGAATCTGGAGTAACTGTTGCAATAATAGTTAGCTCTTCATTAATTTCAATTTTTGCTTTAGGAGCATTTAATGTTATTTTTTCAACTTCAACCTTTTTATTTGTAGAGCTATCTGTGGTAACAGATGTACTTTTTGCTTTTGTTGTTGAACTTGTATTAGCATTTGTAGAAGTTTTGCTTTTTGACTTTGTAGTTGTAGATGATTGCGTACTACTGTATGGACAAATTCCTCCTTCATGTAAATGAGCTGGATGTCCTCCGCAATGATAATGATAACTTCCCAATCCGCTTACGTTGTTTTTATCTTTATGACCACCGGACTATCGGTTCTACCAGAATGTGCAAATAGTGTTGTTGGTATTGCTAATAGTATAGTTGATAGTAATAATATTTTAGATAGACTTTTTAATTTATTTTTCATATGCATCCCCCTTATAGGAGATATATTATCAAAAAATGTCGAAATTTACCAGACAAATCGTGTGGCAATTTTCGACATCTTTCGACAATCATTTTGTTATTAATTTATTAAAACTCATACAAATCTACTACTTTTTTATCCAATGCATTTGCTATAAGAATTGCTTCATGTAATAAAATTTCATCGGCTGGCAATTCTTGTATTGTTTTTAGATATTCTTTTTCTATACCCGTTTTTTGAGATAATTCCTCTATGCTCATTTTGGATTCTTCTATTGCTTTTTTGATTTTCATATGTATGTGCACTTTTTTCACCCTCGTTGAGGAGTATACAATAGTTTTCGTCCACTTTGGTGGACGATTGTATTTTTGGATTTTAGTGTGTGATAATTCTGAATTGAATTTTTTGCATTATGGAATTCTTTTTGTTCACTTTAGTGAACGATTACATTGTGATATATAATAAAAAAAATTATCCATTTTTTATTGTATTATCAATTTAAATATCATATAATAGTAAAAAGAGAAAAGAGCTACGCCCTTTCCTCTATGGGTTATTTTGATTGAAGTTTGATTGAGCGTCTACTTCAATCTTTTCTTTTTCTATTGATACTTTAGAATTATATCCTAAAGCAGCAAAGCAACATACCATAATTGATATAATTGCAATTACTGATACAATAGTAAAAGAAATAATGATTTTATTCATATTGCTCTTCATCTTATGTATAAACCTCCTTTCTTGTTTCATTTGATGCTTCATAAAAACAGATGCATCAATTAACAGATATCATTAATATATGCTAATTAATGCATCTGTTTTGAAATTTGGTTTGTGTTCAATCAAAATAGCCTGAAGGTTATTTTATTATATTTTGATTTGTAATTATATATATAATTACCCATACTAACTGCCATTTTTGTAAATTTTCTTTTTTCTTTGCTATCAAACTTTTTTTATTCTCTTTCTTTCATTTTAATAGTACTATATCTTTTCTAAATTTTTGTTTACATAGTTTCTATATTATCTATACTACCATTAATATTGTTTGGTATTTTTCTTAATAGCTGTTTTATTCCATAAAATGCCATTCTTTCAAATTATTTGATAAGTTTTTACTTTTTATTCTTACATAATCATATTTTACACTTTAGGCAAACACAATAAATTATCTACATTACTATCATTTGGTACTGATTTAACATACTTTTCTCCATTACTTATAACACCTTTCACTTTAGGATAATATGGTCCTATATTGACATTTACTTTCCAATTTTCATACTCAATTTTATCATATAATTCTTCTTTCTTTATAAATCTACATAATTCATCTATATATATTGAATCAATTTCTAATAATGAATTTGATGAATTACTTGATTTCATCATAATTTTTGTAGCTTTCATATTTTTTCCTCCTTAAATATTTATTTAGTAAAAACTTATCAACTAATATATAGCACTAATTTTTTGCAAAGTTTGTCATAATTTGTCGAAAAAATAAAAAACATGGATTCTTTATTTCCATGTTTTATAATCATTTTTGATATTCAAATTAACTTTTATTAATCCCTACTATACAAATCCCTTGTATAAACTTTATCCTTTACGCCTTTTAGCTCCTCTTCAAGTCTATTAGCTAAAATTACATCTGATTTTTTAGAGAATTCTTCGAAGTTGTTTATAACTTTGCAATCATTAAATTGCTCTGCTTTTAATGTTGGTTCATATATTATAACATCAACGCCTTCTAATTTTAATCTGTCTATTATTTCTTGAATTGCACTTGCTCTGAAGTTATCTGAACCACTTTTCATTGTTAGTCTGTATACTCCAACTGTTTCTGGATTTTTACGCATTATCATTTCTGTTATGTGCTTTTTTCTTGTTCTGTTTGATCTAACTATAGCTCTTATTAAGTTCTGTGGCACATTATCATAATTTGCTAATAATTGTTTAGTATCTTTTGGAAGCAGTATCCTCCATAACCAAATGAAGGATTGTTGTAATGACTTCCAATTCGTGGATCTAAACATACACCTTCAATTATGTCTTTAGTATTTAAACCTTTAATTTCAGCATATGTATCTAATTCGTTGAAATATGCTACTCTTAGAGCTAAGTATGTATTTGCGAATAATTTAACTGCTTCCGCTTCTGTTGAATCCATGAATTTTACTTCAACATTGTCCTTTAAACTTGCATTTTTTAGTAGATTGGCAAATTCTTGTGCTCTTTCTGATTTTTCTCCCACTATAATTCTTGATGGATATAGATTATCATATAACGCCTTTCCTTCTCTTAAGAACTCTGGGCTGAACATTATATTGTCTATATTGTATTTTTGTTTCACTGCTTTTATAAAACCAACTGGTATTGTTGATTTTACTACCATTGTTGTGTTTATATTCATGCTGATTACTTTTTGAATTATGTCCTCTACTGATGATGTGTCAAAGTGATTTTTTTCATCGTCATAATTTGTTGGTGTGCTTATTATTATGAATTTTGCACCTTCAAATGCTTCTTTGTAATCTAATGTTGCTCTTAAATTTAATTCTTTTGTTTTAAAAAATTCTTCAATTTCTTTGTCTTTGATTGGACTTATTCTGTTATTTATTTTCTCTACTTTTTCTGGTATAACATCTAACGCTATTACTTCATCCTTTTGACTTAATAATGTGGCTAGAGATAAACCAACATACCCTGTTCCTGCTACTGCAATTTTCATAATTATTTTATCTCCTTTTACTATGTACTTTCATAATCCTTTAAATTTTAATCAAATTTCCCCATTCATTAAGATATTCTGGCTTAATTGTGTTGTTTATTCCTCCTCTTGGCGTAAATGTTAATTCGCCAAAATATATTTTTCCATTTATATTATATAAATCTACTCTAACAAATTTAAAATCCTCTGACAGTTTTTCTGCAATCTTTATCATTTCTTCAAAATTTTTTGGTTTCTCAAAATCACCAATTTGTTTTTCCTTTGTGCAGCTCATTTTATTCCAATTTAAGTCGTAATAAACTTTTCTAATATTGCTATCTCTATCTCCACACACTAATAAAAAATGTGCCTTACCATTAAAGCAAAAAAATTTATAATCTGTAGGCATATTTTTACCATCTTCTTTCAAATATTCCTCACACAATATGCATGGTGTTATCTTATCATATTGGTACTCTAATGTTTCTTTTGCATAATTTCTTTTTAAAGAATCATCTAGCTTTTTTATTGCATCTTTAATATCTATGTTATTATTTTTATTTTTTATTATTGTACAACCACATCCGTGGTTTGTTTTTAAAACATATTCTGATGGTAATGAATTGAATTGTATTTCCGTTGCATTGTCATATTTGCCGTATAATTTGTTTAATTTATCTTTAAGCCCTTTTTGTTCAACATAATTTCTCACCAAGTACTTATCCGCACAGTTTTGTTCTTTTTTTCCAAATTCTTCTAACATTAAATATATTATTTTTTCATTAAAATCCCTAGGATTTTTTAAGTTTAATATTTTTTTTGTTGAATAAAAATATCTTAATTTTGTAACAAATTTTCTTGGCATATAAAACATTACTTTCTTAATATTTACACTCATTAGTTATTTTCCTCCAAATCACTTTCTATAATTTCCCTCGTTGCCCTTTTGCAAACCCACATATGTGTTTCAATATTTAGATTATGATACAACCATATATCTTGGAATTTTTTTCTTAATATGTTTCTTTTTACAAATCCCTTAAATCGTTCTTTTATATTTCCTCTATCATATGAAACCACCTTATAATATGTATTTTTATAATTTGCATATGATTTACTTATATTCTCATTTAATATTTTTTTATATAATAAATTATCCTGTAGTATATTACATAAATCTAAGTAGTCTTCACTGTCAATATTTAATTTATAATTTTCAAATTTTGTTGGTATTATATTATATTTTATTTTTTTATTTGCCATAAATTCAATAGAAACAGAATATGCACTAGCATTTTGTATTCCCTTACCTTTATCAAAAATGAAATTTCCAAGGCTATAACATATAATTTTTTCTTTGTAAATTTCCCATCCTTGTGGTACATGTGGATGATGAGCGATTACTGCATCGACGCCCCAATCCACAAGATCTTTATAAAACTTCCTTACTTCTGGCAAAGGAATATTCCAATGCTCAGCCCCCATATGTGATACTACTATTACATACTCACATATTTTCTTATATTTATTTATAATTTCTTTTACCCTGTCGTCAAAAGCATATGTATATCCGTAATTCTTATCAATGGCAGCTCCGAATCCATTTTCAGCTATATTAATAATACATATTCTATAATTTTCGTGTTTTAAAATATATGGAGAATATATATCTTCTTTATTTAATCCAGCACCAACAAACGAAACTTTTTGTTGTTCCAAGAAATCTATGGTAGTTTTAATACCTTCCTTTCCATAGTCAAAAATATGATTATTTGCCATACAGAATAGATTGCAACCGTTATCAACTAATTTCTTAACTGCATGTCCATTATTATGAATATTAGGACCTATTTTTCTTATTTTATTGCATTTATCATTTACTATTGGACCTTCTAAATTGCAACAGAATACATTATGATTTCTTATTATTTCCTTATATTCTTTCGATATTTCAAAATCAAACTTCTGTGGATTATTCGAATATACAAAATCACCTGCAAATAATATTTTAAAACTCATTTGTTCCTCCTATTTTTTAACTTATTTATAATTAATCTTTTGAAATTAAAAACTAATTTTTTTATTGTAATTTTTTTCCTATTTAGATAAAAAGTTTTGACCAAAAACTTAATTCTACTTTTTTTACTTTTCCTATATATGTAATTGTAAGTTAATTGTATATTATTAAAATCAACTAATTGGTCTGGAAAAATTATATATTTAGCATTTTCATTAAAATTCTTTGCTTTATAACTCATTGGTCTGCAAAAAAAATGAATGTACATAAATTCCTCTGTATATATCTTTTTGTTATATAAATATTTTCTATACAACTTACCCGAATCCCATATAAAAATCTGATGTTTATTTTTATATTCTTCTTCTATTGGCATATGAGCTAACGAAAAATTATATTCGAATTTTCTTAGATGAGCAAAAATTGGTTCTTTATAATATTCAATATTTAAAAAATTATATATTTTTTCCATTCCATTTTCATCAAAACTATATTTTATTTTACCTGAGAATACATCTATATAATTAATCTCATTTGGAACAATAGTCTTATATCTACTATTAACCTCTTTATTATTTCTATACAAAGTGGAATGACCTTGATATCCAATTTTATCAAATTTTTTTAATACATCTTCATTAAGAAATTTTCTAATATCTCCCCATAAAACATCTACATCACAATGTCCCCAAAAATCATATTCTTTAATATATTCTTTAAATATTTCTCCATATGCTGGTTTAAATAAGCTGAGATTCCAATATGAATCAATTTTTACTTCAAAATCAAAATTGTTAATTATTTTCATTTTAATTTCCTCAAATTCGCAATAATTAACTTTAACATTCTGTGGATAATTATAGTCTGATTTATCATTTGTAAAAATCATCCAATTTACAGTTTTGTTTGTTGAACAAGAATTTAACCATAATTGAAAATTTTTAGGCAATTTTCCAAAATATGGAACAATATAACATATACTCTGCATTAGTTTTTTCTCCCTACTAATTTATTTTTTAATTTTTTTACTTCATTTAAAACCAAGTCATCCTTCAATATTAGTAATATCATAAAATATATGCCAGCACCTACTAAAATCATAGCTATTACTAACAACATATTATTTTTAAAGAATGCCTTTAACATCATTAAGATTATAGCCATAAAACAACCTGATACTACATAATTTTTTGAGCATTTAAATAGATTCTTTGCTTTATATTGTTTAGTTTTATTTAAATATGTAATTTCTAATATAGATACTAATCCTTCACCTACTACGGATGCAATTGCCGCACCATTAGCATGTATTCTTGGAATTAAGACAATATTAAGTACCATATTACAAAGTCCACCAATTAATAAAAATTTAGTATGCTTATTTTGTTGATTAGTCGACACTAGGTATTGTGTACCAGTCAGACTATTAATTCCCATAAAAATATATAAGAAACTTAATATACATAATATTGATATCGAATTAGAATATTCTTTTCCAAAAAACCAAGGGATAAATATGCTTGCTATAGAAATTACACCAATCATCATTGGTATAGACGACAATAAAACAAACTTAAATGATTTATTTAGGTATTCAGAAATTTTTTCTTTATTATTTTTACTATGCTCTTTAGCGATTCTAGGTATCATAACTGTACTTAATGTTGTTATTATTACTAACGACATATCAACAATTTTTAATGCTTGTTCATAATATCCATTTTCTAAAGCTCCATTTGAAAACCATCCTATCATTGATTTATCAAAAACAGAAAAAATTTGAGTTGCTACGCTTGGTATAAATAACTGAATTGCTAATTTCAAATTTTTAAACGGATTTATCTTTTTAAAATCTACTTTACAAACATATTCCTTTATATTTAACCATAGAGATAAATTTCCAACTAAAGTAAAAAAAGATAATCCAAAAACATACTTTGTTAAATCCTCTGAGTTCTTTATGAAGACAAAAATATATATAACATTTAAAATTTTTATAAAAAAATTTTTCAAACTTACTTTTTTAAAATCCTCCATCCCCTGAAATAACCAGGTGATGTCAAACACTACTCCGACTAAATAAATTCCTTGGATTAAAGCTATCGTCTTATTATGAGCAATAAATATAACATACGAAATATAAAGAATTCCCATGATCAAAGACAAAATACATCTTAAGGAAAATAAATTCCAAAATTCTAAACTTCTTTTTTCTTCTTCTTCTTGGTACACTCCAATACTTCTACAGCCTAGAGTTGATATACCTAATGCCGCCAACAGCCAAAAATATCTTACCATTGAATATGTATAACTATAAATACCTATTCCTTCTACTGAAAGTACTCTTGAAATATAAGGTGTTGTTATAAGTGGAACAATAAGTGCAAATATTTGATAACTCACATTAAATAAATAATTTTTCTTAATATTACTTTTCATTTTATTCTCCATCTATGTTAAATTTAACATTTTTTATTTTTAACATATTTTCTACTGTTCTCTTTTCTTTCATATCTTCAAATACCTTAGAAAACTCATAATGTCTTTTTTTTACATCATCGTATTTTCCAATTACCTTTGCTGGAACACCTCCAACAACAGTTCCGGCTGGCACATCCTTTGTTACAACAGCTCCGGCCGCAATTATAGAATTTTTTCCAATTGTTACTCCATAGTTTATTATTGCATTAGCACCTATATATACATTACTATGTATTTCTATTTTACCATATCTACAAACATATTTTTTTTGTTTTTCTTCGTAATTAAAAACCGAATGAACAGCACTATGTGTTATCAGTCTCACTCCTGCTGATACTACAACATTATCGTGCATACATACAAGAAATGGTTCAGCTGGTAGAATATTAGGGTGATAATAACAATGTTCACCTATATGATGAAATACTTTATGTTTTTTAAGCCATTCAGCTTTCTTCCATCCGTTTCTTGTTAACATTAACTTTAATTGTATAAATAATCTTCTTATTTTGTCATATAAAATATAAAACATATTTACTCCTTTTGGTTACTTATTATGTTTTTTCTGCATTTGCAATCTCTATTGATATCAAAAATAGCTATATAAATTAATATCCATACACTTACTGATCCTACTCCTAAAAAATGTGCAACAAATAATTCTATAAAAATAAACAACATAATTAAATACGAATAATAATTTTTTCTAGCTAAATTGAAGTATGTTGTTGTAAATGTTATTGTTCCTATTATTCCACATTCCATATAGATTTTCAATATATCATTGTGCATATTTGTTTGACCTGGTACCCCACGCACTTCTAAAAAATGAGTTACTGTTCCTAAGCCAAAATTTTTTATTTTCGCATCAATAACTGTATTTATTATATCGAATCTTGTCATTGTAAATTGATTGAAATCAATCCCAAATTTATGGTAAAACCATGATGCAAATGAATCTTCACACATATAATATACTAAATACGGCGCCAAAATAAATAAAATTACTGTTACATAGTATATTCCTTTTTTCACTTCTTTTTTAGTGCCATTTTTATAGAAAACAAATTTATTTATAATTAGAAAAATTATTAAGTATAATACTGCCATTCTTTTATATCCTAAAAAGGTTCCTACTGCAGATAATATCATTTTTCCTTTTTTATTTTTATATGCATAGTATATTGTCAATACCATAAAAAAAACAGATAAGTCGCTTTCATTTATTGCAGATATCGAATCAATAAATAACGCTTTAACATCAAATAATTTTATTATATTAGCCACACTCAATGTTCCTTGAAAAATTCTTGTAACCAAAAAAGAAAAAAGACCTGTATATAATATAATATCCATATAAATTTCAACATTTTTATTTTTCTTAGTTACATTAAACAAACAAAAAACAAAAATAATTGGAGCCAAACAATAATATACCTCTCCTAATGAATATAGCTTAAATGATTCATTTGCTATTTGAAAAAAAATGGATATTACATATAAAATTATCGTACATAGTAATATACTTTTTGTCTCTTTAGTAAATTCCAATTTTTCATTTTTTTTCTCTTTCGTAATAATGAAAACACTATATACACATAATATTATTAATAAAAAGTGTTTTATATGTAAATCATCAAGCCATTTAAACCATATTTGACACCTTTCACTTAAAATAAAAAACATTATTGTAAATCCAAATATAAACTTTCTTTTATTTATATAAACCTTCTCCAATATTTTTCCTCCATCAACCTTCAATATATGCACTATAAATCTTTTCTGCAATACCATTCCACATATATTCTTCTTTATTTACATTTTTTAATTTATTGGAAAATTTCTTATTAAAATCATTATCATATAATAATTTTAATATTATATTAATCCAATTATTTTTATCATAATTACATATCAAACAATTTTTTAACGTACTTGACCCTCCATTTAAAGTTGTAACTACCGGTAACTCAAAATATAATGCTTCTAATAAAACCATTCCAAATATCTCATATTTTGTTGGTAATAAAAATACATCTGCTATTTTATACAAATCAATCAATTGATTTTGTGGAAGCTCTTCAATATATATTATATCATCTAGTACTCTTCTTTTCTTTGCTAGATTCAAACATTTGGCTTTGTACTTTTTCTCTCCTTTTCCTACCAATATCAATTTAACATTTTTCTCTTTTTTTATTTCACTAAATATTTCAATAATCATTAAGATATTTCTTCTATCTTCTATTTTTCCTATATATAATAAATATTTCGAGTTATCCTTTTTTCTTTGTTTTTTTATTTTTTCTATTAATTTATTATATTTTTCCTTTTCATTCTTAAATCTGTCATTATCTAATCCCACACCAACTATAGATATATTATTAAAGCCCTTTTTTCTTAAAAAATTAGCTGCCAATTCACTTTTCGCAAGGCATTTTGTTTTTTTATATTCACTGTGAAACAGATAATAAAAATCAGAAAATATGCATTTCAAATTATACCCTTTTGTATACTTGCTTTTATAAGGTCCATGATAAATTACTAATTTATCTCCTAATATTTTTCGTAATTTTACGTTGGCAATTTGATCATACTCAGCCGTTTGTACTCTATCGTACTGTTTTACAATATCGTACAGTTTTCTTTCGAAAAAGCAGTTTTTAAGAATATTTTTGGCTTTTAAATAATATATATGTATTTTACTTTTTTCATCATCGAAGAATAAATCTTCCTCATAAGATGTTTCTTTATCCGTATATAATACTATATCGCATATATTTCCTTTCCTTATTAATGCTTTAGCTAAACCTACTTCTTGACAATTATAATTTGTTATATTTAAACAATCAGCATACATTCTAACAATTAATATTTTCATTATTCATTCCCCATTTGTCTTGCAATATCTTCATTTACAATTTCTTCACCTGTTTTATTTTTTAATTGTTCCATAGATTTTTCTGATAATCCATTATTTATAACACAATTCATATCACAAGTAGAACATTTATCAAGTTCTTCTTTAGTTACTTTACCATCTCTATAATCTCTAACAATTTTATTTTCAAACATTGAATATTTTCTTTCTTAAAGAATCTTAAAAACTTATGTTTTATAACCCAAAATGCAGGTTTCCAAATATATTTTTTCATTGCTGGTGAAACAGAGCCTATCATCCAACAATTTCTGTCACAATGTCTTACTTTATTTCTTACTTTTTCTGCTTGCTCTGAATTCCACAACTCGTCCCATGTCTGATTATTTAAATTTCCCATTACTTCTTTGTCTTTTGTTCCATTACATGGCATTACATCTCCATAAGGATCTATAAAAAATGTATCAAATGCCATATCACATGGTAATAATCTTTTTTGTCCAAATATGTAATTAATTAAGCCGTGATTAAAATACGCTCTAAACCACTTCTTTGGCGAATTTGATTTTAACAATTCATTAATTAATTTTTCAAACTCTTTTGCTACCATCATTCTATCTTTTATAATATTTTTTGCCTCAACAAAATAAAAGCTATTGTGCAGTGAAGCTGTTGCGAATTCCATATTTAGTTCATTTGCTTTTTCATACAATGGCACTAAATCTTTTGCATTTGCATCTTGTACAGTCATTCCAAATCCTACATCTGGATGTTTCATTTCAACTAATTTTTTTAATGTATTATAGCCTCTATTATATCCATCTTGTAATCCTCTTATTTTATTATTTGTATCCTCCAAACCTTCAATTGAAATTCTAATACCAACATTTGGAAACTCATTACATAAATCAATTATTCTATCCGTGAAAAATCCATTTGTTGATATGACTATTCTATCAGATTTTTTATATAATTCTCTTACAATATCTTTTATATCCTCTCTTATAAATGGCTCTCCACCAGTTATATTAGTAAAATACATTTTAGGTAATTTTTTTATTGTTTCAATGCTTATTTCTTCCTCTGGTTTTGATGGACATTTATATCTATTGCACATGTGCATCTTGCATTACATCTATATGTAACTATCACAGTTCCATTTAATTTTTTTTCACTCATATTCTTCTCTCCTTATTTATTGATATTTCTTGTCTTTATAATTTTGGCTGGTACTCCTCCAACTATTGCATAATCAGGTACATCTCTATTTACAACTGCACCTGCAGCTACAATAACATGATTTCCAATTTTAACTCCGTCTAGGATTACAGCTTTACTTCCTATCCAACAATCTTCACCTATTTCGACACCCTTTCTAGTTGCACCTTGAAGTCTAATTGGTTTATCCAATTCACCAAAATTATGATTTTCTGTATGAATACTTACATTTGGACCAAATATAGTATTACTCCCAATTTTTAGATTTCCTCTAACTGCTATAAACGCATTAGCCGCAATTCCAACATTTTCTCCAATTTCTAAGCTTTCTCCAAGTTTTCTCAAGACACCTGTACATTCTATTATAGAGTTTCTCCCAATTGAAAAATTTTTGCCTATTTTTATTCCACCTTTTGATAAAGCATCAATTTTAACATAATCTTCAATTGTTGTACTTCCTAATAGTATAATTTTCTTTTTGCATCTTATATCACATTTCTTTCCAATAAAAAGTGATCCCTTTGATTTTTTAAAGAAGGGTTTTAGAAAAATACCTTTAACATACATTTTCATTTTTCTAAAAACCGTCCCACATATAACAGAGAAAGTTATACTACTATCTACTACATATTCTTCTCTCTTCATTTTACTTATCACCTTACTTAATAATTTGCTAAACATTTTTCTTCTCCTTTACTAGGGTATTATATATTTTCATTATCTCATTATAATATATATCTTCACTATATTTCATTTCATATATTTTTCTGGACATTTCGCCTTGATTTCTTACTATATCAGTATTGGTAAATAATTTTTCCATTCTTTCAGATAGTTCTTTTACATCATCATATTTATACAAATATCCATTTTTCTCGTTTTCTATTAGTTCTGGTATTCCACCTATTCTACTTCCTATAATTGGTTTACCTATTTCCATTGTTTCTAATATTGAATATGGACAATTTTCATACCATATTGATGGCACTACAATAAACCTAGCATTTCTAATATAACTCTTTATTTCATTTTGTCCTAAATACCCTACTAATTTTACCTTATTCTCCAATTCATTTTCTTCTATAAATCTTATTATTTTTTCTTTTTCTGGGCCATCTCCCGCAATAACCAACTTGCCATTATCTATATTTTTTATTGCTTCAATTAAATTCAATATTCCTTTTTCAATTGATAATCTTCCAAAATAAAAAGCATAATCACCTATTACATTATTTAATTTATTTTTTTCATCTGTCACAAAGTTATGTAGTATTTGTATTTTTTGATATTCTAATTTTCCTTTTATTAATTGATTCTTTATAAATTTACTTGGAGCTATTATGTAATCTATTTTTTTATATATTTTATTTATTCTATAATATTTTGCTTCTATAACGCTTAATATGCTTTTTAATTTTGAGTCTTTAATACACTTTTTTTCTAAACAAGCCTTATAGCCCTTTTGAATACACTCTTCACAGATTTTTCCCTTATACAACATTGCACTTGCTGGACATATTGCTTGCATGTCATGTGCTGTAAATACAATTGGTATGTTTTTTTTATTTATTGCTTTTATTATTGATGCAGAAAGCTGCCTTTGAAAATTATTTATATGAACTATATCTGGTTTAAAATCCTCTAATGCTTCTGTCATTCTTTTCTCATTTTCTTTTGAATATATTACATCTAATGCCTTTAACTTACTACCGTATCCAAGTCAATTTTTTTTACAAAATATTCTTTATCTTCTGTTTTTATATTTTTTTCATTTTCCATTGAAAAAAATGCAACTTTATGACCTTTTTCTTTCATTAGTTCCGCCAATTCAAAATAATATTTTTCACTTCCACCTTTTAAATAGTGAAATTTATTTACATATAAAATTCTCAATCTTATTCACTCCATTTTATTTTTTATACAACTTTTCAGTCTTACTCACAACCTCCTCCCAATTATATCTTTCTAATATATAATCGGAAATTTCTTGCTCATTTTTTCTCTTCAAACCATCTAAACATAAGTTCAATTTTTCTACTAAATCATTCAAATCACTCTTTTTAAAAGTCATTCCGTACTTTCCACATACTTGTGTATTTTCTTCTATATCACTTACCAAACAATTCTTACCATAACTCATTGCTTCTAATAAGCTAATTGGCATTCCTTCTACATCACTTGGTAAACAATACAAATATGTATTACTAAATAGCTCTTGTAGCTCTTCTCCTTGAACAAATCCTGTCATTATTATTCTTGAATCTTCTGATGCCTTTTGCTTTATTTCATTATAAAAATCATTTGTATGACTTGCTCCTCCTGCTATAACTAGCTTTTTACTTGTATTTGTTTTTTTGAATGCATCTATTAGCAAATCTAATCTTTTTTCTGGTACTATTCTAGCTAAGTATAATATATAGTCATCTTTTTCTAAATTGTATTTTTCTTTTATTATGTTTGGCTCTTTTATTATTGGCTTATTTACACCATTTTCTATAAAATTAGTTTCTCTATTATATGTTTTTTTAAAGTATTCTTGTACTCCCTTTGATAAAACTATTATTTCATCAGCATATTTTGCAGCCATCTTTTCTCCAAATTTTATGTACTTTGTTGCAAATCCTCCCCATTTAGATCTTTCCAATCTAATCCATGTATTGTTACTACTGTTCTTTTTCTAAATAAGTGTGGTAACCATAACATCGCACAACTGCCTTCTGCATGATAGTGAATACAGTCATATTTACCAAATAAAACCCTTATACTTGCAAAAAGGGAATAAATTAGTGCATCTAATCCCTTTTTATTTATTGTAAATACTGTTTTTATATTTACTCCTTTGTATTCTTTTATCTTTTTTGTTTTTATATTTTTATCTGATACATTATTTCCTTTTCGGTTATATACATCTACTGTATGACCTTTTTTAGCTAATCTTGTTGATAATTCTTCAACTACAATTTCAACGCCACCCTCTCTTGATGGAATACGTTTGTGCCCTAACATTGCTATTTTCATTTATAATATTCTCCTCTTATTTTGCACCTTTACTTTGAAATACTGACACTACAGTCCAAATCAATATTTTAAAATCAAACCATAATCCCTTATGCTCATCGTAAAATCTATCTAACTTACAACGATTTTCAAATCCTACATTTGATCTACCTCTTGCTTGCCACAATCCTGTTAACCCAGGTTTATTCTTTATAACGTCATAGTAATACTCCCCCATATCTTCTTTTTCTCTTGGTAAATATGGCCTTGGTCCTACCAATGACATTTTTCCAGTTAGTACACCGAACAAATTGTCCGAATTCATCAAGGCTGGTTTTACGTATAAATGCACCTATTTTTGTGACACGTGGGTCGTGCGCTAGTTTTTTATTTTTCTTGTACTCTTCTCTTATCTCCGGATTTTCTTTCATTAATTTTTCTAACACTTCTTCTGCATTATATACCATACTACGTACTTTTAGAATTTCAATTTCTTTCCCATCTTTCCAATTCGTTTCTGTTTAAACAAAACAGGCGCATGGTCTCCTTGTTTTAGGTAAGCTATTTTTACTACTGCCATTATTGGCAATAATAAAATTGAGCCAAATATACCTGCACATATATCTACTGCTCTTTTTATGAAATTATATGTATAAATTTCTGCTTTGTACTTTATTAGTTGCATGGCTCTGTATGTTTTAGATACTTTTCGCAGTGATTTTAATTTTCCTTTTACCATTGATTTAGATATATTAGGGTTTCTGCCTTCATCCACCTCAATTTGTGATATTAGTTTTTCCATAGAAAATCCCCCATTAAAAAAAGTTTTACATCCTTACTTACTGCTATCTTATTCTTTTTTACTTATGTACAAATTTAAACTATTATAAATACTATTTTACAATATTTTATAATATTCAACTTATTTTTTTTCGTTTACACTGTCACCTCATATTAAACTATAAAATTTCAATTTTGTCAATTAAAAACCTTACTTTTTTGAGCTTTTTCGACATTGAAATTTCTGGAATTATAATTATTCAAAAATTTGTTATAATATATTTAATAAATACTTGCATACGAAAAAAATTATTGATAAAATTTGTATAGTATATAATTATTAATTTAAATATTTTATATATTGCACAAATGAATCAATGAGGAGGATTACTAATGGAAGAATTAGATTTAAAAGACTTATTAAAATTAATATGGAAACAAAAGTTACTAATAATTTTACTGGTAATTGTTGGAGGTGTACTTGGTTTTATCTATAATAAATACTACACAACTCCCAAATATAAAGCAACAACAACATTCTTATTAGCTCAAAATATAAATGAAACAGACACAAGTATTACATCTACAGATGTTACATTAAACTCAAAACTAGTTGATAATTATAGTGAATTAATAAAAAGCGATACTGTACTAAACGAAACTTTGAATCAACTAAATTTACAAATGAATATAAAAGAGCTACAAAATAATATTACTGTTGAAGCAAAAAAGAGCACTGAATTTATTGAACTTTCAGTTGCTACTAAGCAAAAAGAGCTATCACCTTTAATTGCTAATAAAATAATGGAAGTTTTTACAGAAAAGGTAAAACAAATTTATAAAGTAGAAAATGTACATGTTGTTGACCCTGCAGTACAATCAAACACTCCATATAACATAAATACTACAAAATATGCATTAATTGGTGCTGTAATAGGTTTAGTTATTTCTTTAACAATAATTTTTATTATTAATTGTTTTGATGATTCTTTAAAAGATGATAAAGATATTGAAAGAATTTTAGGATTACGTACATTAGCTACATTTCGTAAACAAACTGGACAAAACAATTTATCATGGAATCCAAAAGATGATTATGTTGAAGGTTTTAAAATTTTAAGAACTAATTTACAGTTTGTAAATAGAAATAAAGATATAAAAGTTATTTCAGTTACAAGTACACTTCCTGGTGAAGGAAAAAGTTGGGTTTCTGCTAATTTGACTTTAGCATATGCAAAGGCAGACTATAAAGTTTTATTAATAGATGGAGATATGCGTAAAGGTACTCAAAATGCTATATTTAATATTAGACAAGCTCCTGGATTATCAGATTTAATAAAAAGTAATGATAGTACTGATGATTTTAGATTAATCGCTGGAAAATATATTCATAAAGCATCAATAAATAATGTATATATTATTCCTTCTGGTAATTTAACATTCGACTCTTCTGAGCTTTTAATATCTAATAGAACTAATAAACTACTTGAAACATTGAAACAAAATTTTGATATTATTATAATAGACTCTACACCATGTACTATGGTCGCTGATGCTGCTATAATTAGTAGAATTGTTGATACTACTATTATAGTTACAGAATATGAAAAAACAAAATTACGTAATTTAAAATATATTCGTGAACAAATTAAAGATGTTGGCGGAAATATTGCTGGTATTGTTATTAATAAAGTTCCTTCAAAAGGTGCTGGATATTATTACTATTATTATGGTGAAGATAATTCTAAAAAAACATCATCTGGTAAATCTCATCACAAATCGCAAAAAAATTCTACTAAAAATAAAACTAATGATCAGCATTAGTATCATATATTAAAATAAGTAAAAAAAGAATTAAAGTTTTTAATATTTAACTTTAATTCTTTTTACTTATTTATTCTTCATTACTTGTATTCTTTTTTTCAAATAATATTGTTAATAAAATTCCTATAACTGTTAATACAATTCCACTAACAAATACATACTGTATTACTTGGTTTATTAAACTTATTGCGAAATTTGAAAATGCTTTATTTAATACTAAAATATTGTTTACCGCAACATTTATTGCAGAATAAAATTTTATAAATATACATATTATTCCTGTTGAAATTAACGATATTCCAAATGTTGGTTTATTTACTTTATATATTATTATTGCAAAAATTATTGCTAATATTGATACTGCCACTAATGCTACTCTAGTCATTCTTTTTGCCATTTTAAAATACTTTGCTACCTTTTTTATTGTGCTTTTTGAATATGTTATATTATTGGCATATATGTCTTCTATTTTATCTTCAAATTTTTCAATATCTTTTTGTGTTTTATTATCTACTTTATAATTATTTTTTTGTATATATTCTTCTATATTTTTATTTAAATTCGTTTTTATTTGTTCTGTTGATATTGTTAGCTCTTCGTTATTATATATACTATCAATTACATTATTTATATCTTCATTTATTTTTTCTTTTTCTACTACATTATCCATTATAGATTCATCAAATCCAGATTGCATTATATAATTGTTTGATGCTTCTTTTATTATTGTATTTATTTGTGTATAGTAATCTACTTTATCTAATTGTTTTTTTAAATTACTTTTGCTAAATACCACTGCATTTACCATTGATAATAAAATTGTAGCAGATATAAGTATTACAAATATTATTGCTAACAAGTATGAAATTATTTTTCTTATTTTCATAATTTTATTTTATCGCATAAAATAATTTACACGATTTCTCCTTTCATTTTGCTTTTTACTTATTACTATCTTATTACTATTTTTTATTCTACTTTTTTTGCATATACTACAAATCTATCTGTTTTGTGACCTAGTCCATCTACTGGATAACAAGTATATAACATTAATATTTCCTCATCTTTTTGTATTGGCAATTCGTCCACATTGTACATATTTACTACTTTTGTTTCATATACTTTATACGTAAATGTTCCATATGTTGTTTCAACTTGAATTTGTGCATTCTTTTTTATTTGTGGTAATTTGTATAAAAACGTTTTTGTGTTATGCCCCATACATATTATTGAACCACCTTCACCTGGAAAATAACTTCCGCTTGAATGTCCTATGCCATTTTTTAATATTGATAATTTATCTCCATAATATAGTGGTAAATTTATATTTAATGAATCTATTTTTATGTTTCCATATCTACTTCCG
>ERZ859980.479-NODE-479-length-24648-cov-1.624934_pt1 | contig 24648 bp, 25 predicted proteins | sample MGYA00509984_ERZ859980 | MGnify/ENA primary metagenome ERZ859980 (study PRJEB30046, sample SAMN00715173) | human gut metagenome | study: EMG produced TPA metagenomics assembly of the A metagenome-wide association study of gut microbiota in type 2... | reverse complement strand
TTCTTTCGTGAACGCTTTTTTATTACACCGTAAAATTAAAAGGAGAAAAATCCTCCCCTCGTCCAAAGGGATTGGATTTTACTCCGTAAAATTAAAGGAGGATGTATGGAAATCAACGGAAAGCACACAAAGTTGCCGGAGGAACAACGATACTTGATTATTTAGAGCAGAATCACTATGTGTTAGCGCAGATTGCAGTCGAGCACAACTATGTAATTTTAGACAAAGAAGATTATGCAAAAGTTGTTTTGAAGGATGACGACATTTTAGAGATTGTCAGTTTCATGGGCGGCGGTTGTTAAATGCCGGCAAAAGAGAAATAAAAAAACCAGAGAAAAGCAGAAAACAGAGAAAAGTAAAAAAAGAGAAAAGAAGAGATATTAAAAGAAAATCCTTATAATGACATTTAAATAGAGGAGTATAAATACACTGTTGTTAAGGACATTAATAATGTAACTACATCGACTATCGCATCTACGTTCAATATGCTAGGTATGGGTATTCAAATTGAAATGCCTTTGTCGATTAAGAAATTGATAAAGACTGGATATTTGAGGGAGATTTTATAATGGATAGAACGGAATTTATAAAAATCATGAAAAAAAAACACGTCCCTAATTTTTATTATAATATAGAGGGAACAGGACGTGATGATGAACGTTTTTGCTTGAACAAAGACGAACATGGGTGGAATGTATATTACGCTGAAAGAGGTTGCAAAACTACAAATAAATATTTTAATAGTGAAAGTGAAGCATTAGAATACATTTGCAAGAGATTAACTGAATAATTATATTTAGGTAGTTATTGATAATCATCTCCAAAATTTAAATTTTTAAATGAGTGAAAGTATATAGCGAATTATAAAAACGTGAGGTAGATAAAATGAATTCAAATGAAATGAGAGGATCAGACTTTATATATCAAATTGATAGTTCTTATGGATTAAGTCAAGACGGATATATTGCAACAGGTACTGAAAGTATTGTTTATAAAGGATTAAAAATATCTAAAGACAGAAAGATTGTTATGTCTTGTGTTTTAAAATTTAAATACAAGCACATAAGGATAAGTACAAAAGACAATGAGGAACAAGGAATCGATGTACTAACACGTTTTAAAGAAAATGATTTGAAAATATTTGATAAATTACAGAATTGCCGTTCAGTAGTAAGAATATATGATGTAATTGAGGATTTGGGAGATTTTTCATTGTTAGATAAGCATATTCCTAAAGGTGGCAAGCCGTTATTAATAGACAAAGACAGATTTTTTTGTGTAGTAGAAGAATTTGTCGATGGATGGTCATTAGAAGAATACTGCAGAGATGTTTATTGGAAATTAACAACTACCAAAGAATTGCAATATGGATTAAAGGAAAAAATTAGTTTTCATGAATTTAATTCTGAATTGCAGAATAGTAAAATTGAAAGTTATAAGAAAGATTATAAAAGTATAATTCGTTATCAAAATGAAATATATAATTTTATGATCAATCTGTGTGACATAATGGAATATGTTACAGAAAAGAACAGAATATTGCATCTAGATATAAAACCTGACAATATAATGGTTACCCGCTATGGTAGGGAATTAATTTTAATTGATTTTGGCAGGTCAGGAACATTAAATGAACATAACTATATAGAAAGTCAACTTGCAGGAGCAGATTATAATACAGAAGAAAGAATTGAAAGAATGTTCCAATATGGAACTTTGGGATATGCAGCTCCGGAAAACTATGTTGAACCAATTAATGATTCAAAGTATCCACTTGACAAGAATAAAGTGGAACTTGGGAAGATGACAATAGAAAGTGATATATTTTCTTTTGGTGCAACTTTCTGGGAATGCCTTAATATTTTTGAACTATATACTAAAAGCAGAGAGTTTGCAAAAGATAAAGGTGAAGGTGGTTCATATGATTATTATAGACAATATGTTTTGAATAATGAAGCATATTGTGATAGAGATCTTTCATTAACTTCATCACATTATCATTTGGAACTGGAAAAAATAATTAGGAAATGTACAAGATTAAGAGACAGTGATTATAGAAATCCGGATAATGATAGATATTATCATTCCTATAAGCAGTTGAGAGAGGATATAGAATTAGCAAGAGATTCTTCGCCAACAATTGTTAAAACAGAAAATACAAAAGTAAGAAATACTTTTGGAATGGTTGGAACAGTTTTAGGATTTATTGCTATTTTAATTGTTTTACAAAGCGGATTGAAAATCTCTTTTAATTATCTTTCTCAAAAAAAATGGGATAATATAACATCTAATTATAATAGTACCAGAATAGAGAGATTAGGATCTGTTTCAGTAGATTTGATTAAGTCATCAACTTCTCAAAATCAAAGAAAAGTATATAGTGATACGTATAATTTTCTGCTGGATAATGACAATTTGATTGATTCAGCAGAAGGAAATGTATTAGTAAATTTGTTAAGCGAGATGGAGGATACAAATGACACATCAAAGTACATAGATGATATTATCGTAAATGCTGATGATAGAAGATATACAGAAATTATAAAGTACATAGTAAAACTGAAAAAACCAAACAATTCATTAGGATATGATATTGCTAATGTGATATATAATATTGAGATTAAAGGGTACAATTCCAATAATAAAAAGAATATTGTATCAGGATATAATATCTTACTAAATAATAAGGATAATAAAGAATTCCATTCAATTATAGTAAGACTCAAAAACACTTTAAATCATGATGAATCTATTCGTATAATTAGTCAGGATATTGGAAAGTCTAGAAGTGATATTGTGAAATTGTTTGATGAGATTGAAATGAGGTAGGTAAATGAAGGGGATTAATAAAATAAAAGAAAAAATCTGGAATGAGGAAGTAAAGAAAATTGTTCTTTATGTTTTGAAACCAACGCGTATTACAATTATTTTAGGTTTTATATTATTGATATTAATATTAGGAATAATAATTGTTTCAGGAAATTTTGAAAACTTTATTGTTTCAACAGATATTAAATATAATTCGCCAATGCTAAAGTGGATGATGCTTACATTTACAATAATGGCAGTGATTTCACTAATATATGGGATAAGTTTGTGCTTGTATAAATATAAGCGTCCCGGTAAGAAAATAAAAAATGGAAAATATGTAGAGGGAAATTCGTATAAGGCACTTTCTAATACACTTAGTAAATAAAAGCAAAGCAAAAGAGGAGAGGAAATCATGAAAAAATTTTACAGTCAATTATCATTGATATTAGCATTAATTCTTGTTATCAATTTATGCAATATTGGGTATGTAATAGAAGTAAAAGCAGAAGCAGAAGATACTTCTAATTTGTCAATTGATAAAGTAGATTTAGACACTAGCAATGCTGCTAATATTTCTAAGGATTGCATATTAACCTCCAAGGAATTAGCTGTATCTATAAAAACAATTAGTTCAAGTGAAGATGTGCAAACATTTACATTATACAAAATTAATGGAGAAGAAAAGGAACTAGTAAACAGTGTCAAAGTGACCCCTGAGTATAATGAATCAGAATATATAGCTCAACAAAATATTAAACTTGACGCGAAAGAGAAAACATATTCAGACTATGAATATCGTGTTGGAGTAAAAAGCTCTTCTCATCCAACAGAAGTGTATGAGGATGTAAAGACAAGTGTTGACAATGCTGATGTGAAAAAGATTGTAATAGATACAATTAATCCGATAAGTGAGAATAATAAAATAAAGGTAAAGACGTGGCTGGAGTGGAGTGCCAATGGTATTGAAAGTGTTGAAAAGGTAGAGACCGAAGTTAAATGTACATTTAGAGATGACAATTCGGGAATTGATAAAATTGAATATCAAGTTGATAATGGCGAAAAAAAAGATTATAAATTAGATGGAAACGAAATACATAACCCGGGGAAAAACGTTAATTTTGCTTATAAAATAGAAGGGAAAAATCATACAATAGATTTATTTATTACTGATAATGCAGGAAATGAATATCATTGTTCAAGCAATAAATTCAACGAAGAAAAGTCTGACAATGTAGGTCCAAAAATTGATAGTGTTTCATTTGAACCATATACTACCTCAACAATTGACTCTACAAAGGAAACAACGACAGAATTAAAGTCATTTGATGAAATTTCAGCAATATTATATGACAGAATTTGCGTGGTGAGTAGTGCATTTACAATCAAAGTTAAAACTACAGATATTGCACAAGAGGGCGCAACAGTGTCAGGTATGAGTAAAGATAATGATGCTGTACAATTATTTGATGGAAATAAATTCATTGGTAATATGGCGTTAGAAAATGGATACTATATTTATACAGTGAATGATAGTATAAGTGCTGATGTTTTAACTATTCATGCAAAGGATGCTAATGGTTATAAAACAATTAAAAAAATATCAGAAATTGATAGTAGCAAAAAAGACAGTTATTACATGGAAAAAGAAACGCCTACTTTAAAGCCGGATTATAAAAATGCTGTGAATAGTAATGGTCAATATTGGTTTAATAATAATGGTGGAGACTTTGTTATTGAAGTTGAGGATTCTGGAAGTGGAGTTAAATCAGTAACAATAACTGATGAAATTAAAAACGATAATAAATCAGTTATAAAGAATTACTTAAATAAGATTTTTGATAAGCAAGAAAAAAATTATAAGCAGGTAATTGACACAAGTTTATTAGATGAAGGTGATCATATTTTTTCGGTGACAGTTGTTGATAACTGTGGAAATAAACAGTCAGAAAAATATGAAATTTATGTGGATCATAGTGAACCAGAGATTTCATATGAAGTGAAAGCACCAAATAAAAAAGTTATTGATAATAAAGATTGGTATGATATTAATGACGAGTTAGAAATTGTTGCAACAATAAAAAAATCGGCTTCAGATATTAAAAATGTTGAATTTAAAGTAAATAATCAAAATTTAGAATATGCTGAAACAATAGAGGAAGTAAATGAAAAACTGATAATAAACCTTAAAGTACCGGTAAAAAATTATATAGGGAATAGCGAAAATAAAATTAGTATTGTGGGATACATTGAAAGCTTATCAGGAAACAATAATAATTCAAAAAGTATTTATTCATGCTATATAGACAAAGCAGATCCTGAAATAAATAGTATTACAATTAATAAAATTGACAATGCATTATTTCAACCAACATTAAATTTGATATCTACAGGAATTTATTCAAATGGATCTTTAAAATTTAAAGTTGAAGCAAGTGATGTACAAGGTGATAGTGGAATTGATTATGTGGAATTTGCGTATTACAAAGACGGAGATAGAGTTGTTAAAAAAATGACATCTGTTGAAAACCGATTTGAGTATATACTACCATTTGAAATTAATTCTGAAATGTTTAATAGTAACTTCGAAATAATTGCATATGATAAATACGGGAAAGAAAGCAAATTTATTCCTTCTATTAAAGATGAAGCGGGTAATAGTACAGACAAATATTTTGTTATGCAGGAAGATATTACACCTATAGCAAAGATAAATCTTCCAAAGAGTGACGGTAGTGAAAGAACGGACGATCAATTGTGGTACAACAAAAACAAAAATATTTCTATCGACTTAGAAGACAAGCAGTCAGGAATCAGGTATGTAAAAATATTTGTTAATGGTGTAGAAATAGTTAAAGATATTAATGGAACTAAAATAGTTGATACTAAATATTCAAAATCATCACCTAAGAACATAACTTCTTTAACATATAACTTTACAACAGATTATATTATAAAAGAGGTAGGTAAAGCAGAGGATGGCAAATATAAAATAAAAGTAGAGATGTCGGACAATGCTGGAAATATATATGTAGATAATAATAAATCATTTAATATAGATGAGACAAATCCAAGTGTTGATAAAATCGAATTTTCAAGAAAAACATCTGATGGAATTTTAACAACAAATGATTTTAACACAGAGTTTAAGTATGGTTATTATTTTAATAATAGCTTTTATTTGAAAATTTATACTTCTGATAAAAAGCCATCTTCCGGATTAAGTCATATCGAATATAAATTGGTGGTATATAATAATGGGAAGAAAGAAGATAGTATAAATAAAACTTCACCAATTGTGAATGGTATGGCAAAAATTGAAATACCTAAAGGCTTTAAAGGTCAGATTTTTGTTAAGGCAATAGACATGGTTGGTAATGTATCAAAACAAGTCACAACTTTGGGTTATATTGAAGATGAGAGTGTACCTGAAATAGATATAAAACCATTGAAGAAGACTAAATATAAAGATAATTTAGGAAACAATTTATATTCTAAAAATGTTTCTGTAGATGTTTCTATTACGGATACAAAATCTGGATTGAAGACAATTGAGTACTACGTAGATGCAGAAAACAATAAAATTGAAAAGAAAATGATACAACTATCCAATGAAGGATATAAAGAAGGGGACAAACTTGAAGATGGATGGATTGTTACTAAAACAGACAGAAATCTTGTGGTTAAGGTGTCTCGAAAAATCGTTTTTAGCTCTGACGATAATGACATTGTTGCACATTTTAGAGCATCAGACATGGCTGGGAATAAAACAAAATATACTAAAACACAGAAATTCTCAATAGATAAACAGCACCTGTAATTAAAATTGATTTTTCTAGTGGAGTTAAAAGCAATTCTAAATATTATAATAGCAAAACAAGAGCAATAATGAATATTACTGTTGAAGAAAGAAATTTTGAAGAGGAATTGTTGAATATTGTAATTTCGGATTCTTACCATAATAACAAAATAAATCCTAAATTTGTCAAAGAAAAAGGCAAATATTCTTATGTTGCAACTATTGATTATCCGGAAGGTGATTATAATGTTCAGGTGTCTGCAAATGATATAGTGGGTCATAAAGCAAAAATACATTCTAATGGTGGAAAGAAATCAACAGAATTATATACGGCAGAATTTATAGTGGATACTACTAATCCAAGCGTATCTACAAATTTTAGTTCTTTTGTGAATAATAGTACGCAAAAAGAGGGTAATTATTTTAATAAGAAAAAAACAGCAACAATTAGTGTAAAAGAGCATAACTTTGATCCTGAATTAATGAATATTAATGTTTTTGAAAAAGAAGCAGGAAAAGATCAAAGTGTTAAAGGGGCAGAGAAAATAAGTTATGCTGCGTATAGTAAAAAAGGATGGAGTGATAATGGCGATACACATTCTATAGAATTACAATTTGAAAGAGATGGAATATATAAAATAGAAATGAAGCCATCTGATATTTCAGAAAACAAAGGTGAAACAGATAGCACAGTTGTATTTGAAATTGACACAACAGCTCCAGAGATATTTATGATTAATGGGGAAAGTGTTGATAAGAAAAAAACAAACATTATTGATGTCTATGATGAAAAAAGGAAAGACGATGCTTCACCAATGGTAGAATACTATGATGCCAACTTTGATTGCATAAAATATGAAATCGTTAAATATATTCCAGAATATCAAAATGGAAAAGAATTTTCGAGTATATTACCGGAAACGATAAAGAAAACTTTGAACAGCAAAGAATTTAAACTGGAGGACTTTAAAGAAGATGGTATTTATGCTGTTCAAATGACTGCATATGATAAGGCCGGTAATGCTAGCAAGGTAAACAAAAATACATATGTTAGAATGGTTAAATCAGATGTATTGGCATACATTGAGGATAGTCATCCGGGAGTAAACGGAAAGATGGGAAGGGATGGTATTCAATAGAGGACGAAGATGGACCTTTAAGTAAAAGACCGGATAATTTTGAAAATTTAAACATAGCTGTGATTACTAGAAAAGATTCAAATATTTCTATTACATTAAATAGTAACGATGGAGATAGTATTGACACTGGAATAGAATGTTCAAATAAGGAAGAAGTATATGGTGCAGGTGTATACAGATATGTATTATCAAAAGATTACTTTAAAGATCATTATCAGGAAGATACGGACGCAACTTTTTATCTCACAGTAAATGATTCTGACAAAAAAATTGAATTAGGCCAAATTCATATAGATAACATTGCGCCAGAATGTGATTTACCTTCATATTTTCATAATTGGGGATGGATGAAGGGAACAGGTGAGAAAAAAATTGAAATTACCAATATAAGTGAAAAGATAGATACAAGTGCAAGCACTGTATATATTGATGGAGAAAAGGTTAAATATTCATATGATTCAAATAAAAATAAAATAACATTTTCAATTGAAAATGGAAGTCATAGTGTCGGAATCTTGTTGGTGGATTATGCAGGAAATAAATATAATGTTCCTGAAATTTCGCATTTAGGTGTTGGTAATTTTAGACTTTATTTGGGGATAGGTATGTCAATTGTTATACTTGCCGGAGTTTCTATGCTCATAATATTAAAAAGGAAAAGAAAAGTTGAAAATTTAGAATGATTTTTATAAAATAAATTTTCACATAAATGTTAGAGCAGTAATGCAGAATAATTTCTTAAAGATTACTGGAAGAGTAATTGCTAAATTTAATTGCAAGAAATAGGCGGAGAAAAATGCAATTCAAGAGTGGTTGACTAACTGACGGTCATAAAGTACAATAGCTATTAATAGGAGGCAGTGGTATGGCAAAGATGGGCAGACCAAAGATAGATAATCCGAAGGTCAACAAAATTTCGGTTAGGCTATCAAATGAGGAACACGAAAAACTCGTTGAGTTTGCTAAGGCACATTCAATGACAAAAGCGGAAGCTTTTAAAAAGGGCTTAGAACTTTTGTATGAGCAGTGCAAATAAAATGCAAGCCACGATGCAATATTCTTTAAGTTGACCACAACTTGAGAACAAAAAAATAACAAGTCAAAATAATTAGAAATTTTAATCAAACGAGAGGCAAAATATGGACAGAGCGAGTAAAGAGGAACACCTATCAACCGTTAGCCTTTTTAGAGTTTGAATAGACACAAAAATCCCACAAAGCCTTTATTTATGGGCATTGTGAGAGATAGTGATTATATCGTGGCAACGATATGGCAACACTAAAACAATTTACCCATATGTATAAATGAAAAAACCTTACTGATTTTGAGGAGTCAGTAAGGTTTTTTTATGCTCTTTTATAAATCAATTAGTTTATGATATCCGTGAGTATTAGCCGGATAGTTGTATCTCCAATTATCGTATTCTTCCTTGGAGATTTCTCCGGCATCAAGCTTGGACTTCATCTTTGCCCAGGACTTTGCCTCATGACCTAAAGCGTCGTGGATGGCACCTAAGTCAAGGGTAACATGACTTCCTTCCTGTCTGACGGATATACCATAAATATCTTCAAGAGTGAACAGAAGCTGCATAATTCCCACATGAGTATCAATGTCAGGAACATTAATGGCCGCAGGAGAAACTTCCAAAATGGAAGAAAGAGTTTCAATCAAATCGTCCTTGGGAACACGTTTCTCTGCTTCATATTGAGCCATGCGGATATCAGCAGTACTTTCCTTAAAACCTAACTGAACTCCCAATTCCTTTTGAGTTAAACCTTTACGCTTGCGAAAAGTTCTAATTCTTTCACCAATTGCCATAACAAACCTCCAAATTAACATAAAAATTCCCGATGTGGGATAACTTAAACAAATTCGCTATGGTCAGTATAACATAGGTAAAAATGTATATCAAGAAAAACTTAAACAAAAAAAGTTAATTTATCTATTGACTTAAACTAAAAAGTTTAATATAATGCACATTATCTTAAACAAATATGTTTAAGAAATATAATACAGGAGGAAAAAAACATGGAAAAGAACTTTATGACAGTCGACGAGTTGCCGAAGAACTTTCTGTTTCAAAGTCCAAGGCTTACAAGATTGTAAGACAGCTTAATAAGGAACTGAAGAAAAAGGCATCATCACGGTAGCAGGACGTGTCTGTACTTCTTATTTCAGAAAAAAAGTAATGTACAGCGGTGATTAGAAAATATTTATTAAAGGAAGGTGATGAACATGAGCGTTTATTCTTACATGGCAAATAATAAGAAAAAATGGAGAGCTGTTTATCGCTATACTGACTTTACCGGAAAAAGAAGACAGACACAGAAAAGAGGCTTCAACACAAAAAGAGAAGCGGAGTTTTGGCTTGAAAATAAGAAGAAAGCCGAAAACGGACAATTGAACATGACATTTGGAAGTTTTTATGAAATCTACGAAAGGGACAAGAAGGCAAGGGTAAAGGAAACCACCTTTGAGACAAAATCATATGTGGCAAGAGATAAAATCCTTCCTTACTTTAAGGACAGAAGAATGGATGAGATTAAACCAAAGGATGTAATGGAGTGGCAGAATGAATTGCTTAATTACAGGAATGAAAAGGGAGAGCCTTATTCATCAGGTTACTTAAGAACAATTCACGCACAGCTTAGCGCAATATTTAATTTTGCAAAAAGATATTATGGGCTATCCACAAATCCTGCAGCAATAGTCGGGACAATGAAAAATGACGTTGAAAAGGAAGTGGAAATCTGGACAAAGGAAGAATACCTGAAGTTTTCGGAAGCAGTCATGGACAAGCCATTATCGTTTTATGCATTTGAAGTATTGTATTGGACAGGTGTCAGGGAAGGAGAACTACTGGCACTTACTCCGGCAGACTTTGATTTTGAAAATAACACAATGAGAATTAACAAGAATTATCAGAAGGTAAAGGGACGTGAAATCATTACTTCTCCAAAGACAAAAAAGAGTAACAGGGTGGTGAAGATTCCACAGTTTCTGGCAGATGAGATTAAGGATTACATGAAATGCTTTTATGACCTGAAGCCTGACCAGAGACTTTTCTTTAAATCAAAAGGGTATCTTGGACATGAAATCACAAGAGGTTCCAAGAAGGCAGGAATTATGAGAATCAACATACATGCCCTTAGACATTCACACATTTCACTGCTTATGGACAGAGGATTTTCAGCACTTGACATAGCTGAAAGGGTAGGGCATGAAGCAATCAGCATTACTTACAATATGCCCATATGTATCCAAACAAGCAGGATGAAATGGCAAGAAAACTTGAAGAGGAAGGAGTTAGGAATAATGGAAAAATCATTGGACAGTCACGGTCGTTGGAGAAAGAAGATAGTAGCCTTCAGGGTTTCTGAGGAAGAGGCAAGGGTCATTGATGACAAGGTTGCCCTGTCAGGACTGACAAAGCAGGAATACATTATCCGCAGGCTGTGTGAAAAGGAAATTGTGGTAAATGGAAATCCAAAGGTTTACATTGCCTTAAAAAACAGACTTAATGACGTGTACGAAGAGTTAAAAAGGATTACAAGTGCAGATGAGGTTGATGATGTTTTGTTAGGGGTAATTGAACTAATCGGTATTACCATGAACGGAATGAAGGAGGATAAGAATAATGAATAATAAAACAGCAGTGACTGCCCTTAACGTATCTGTTGGAGCAGATAACGGGCAGTCACCAAGTGTTACCAAACACAGTAACAGTATAACAGATAATAATTGTGTCCGCAATTTGCAATCCACCGGTACCCCGGTGGGTGAAAATCTGGAAACAGTATCAATGGAAGAACTTTATGACACGGTATATCCGATTAAGAAGCCCTTGGTTGAGGATCTGATTTACAACGGAGTGTATCTGTTTGTCGGTGCACCAAAGGTTGGAAAGTCGTTCTTAATGGCTGAAATAGGTTTCTGTGTAAGTGCAGGAATTGACCTTTGGGGACATAAGACCAATCAGGGAACAGTGCTGTATCTGGCACTGGAAGATGATTATGCAAGACTTCAACAGAGACTTTCAAGAATGTTTGGAATTGATGTAGCAGAGCATTTTTACTTCGCCACACGTTCCAAAAATCTCAATGAAGGTCTGGAAGAACAGCTTAAAGAGTTTCTTGTGGCGCATGCTGATACAAGACTTGTAATCATTGACACACTTCAGAAAATCAAGGAAATAAGTGGAGATAAATTCAGTTACGCAAACGATTATGATATCATTACAAAGCTAAAGCACTTTGCTGATGAACATAACATTTGCATTCTGGTGGTTCATCACACAAGAAAGATGGATTCATCAGATGCCTTTGAAATGATATCGGGAACAAACGGACTGCTTGGTGCAGCTGACGGAGCTTTCATCATGCAGAAGGAAAAAAGAACTGACCTAAAGGCTACCGTTGACATAACAGGAAGAGACCAACAGGACCAGAAACTTTATCTTAAGTTTGACCCAAAGTTGTGCTTGTGGAAATTTGAAAAGGCTGAAACAGAGCTGTGGAAAGAGCCGGAAGACAAAGTACTTTCTGCTGTTAATACATATCTGATGGAAGCAGGATGTTTTCAAGGAACAGCAAGTGAACTGATAGATAGGATACCGGAGATTGATTTAGCTCCGAATCAGCTGACCAGACAGTTGAACATTAAAGCAGGAAGGCTGTATGAGGATTATGGCATCAGGTATGACAATAAGCGTTGTCACGATGGCAGAATCATAACTTTGGAATATGAAAAAGAGTAAAGCGTGACGATGGTGTCGATGGTGACGATGTTTTATGGTACGTAAATCATCGTCACAACCGTCACGCATCGACACGGAACAAGATTAGTTACAAAACAGTGAGGTTTGAAAATGAGCAAAAACAGAATGATAAGCAATGAATTAATGATGGCTTTGATTAAGTATCATGTATTAGACATGAAAGATAATGAAGAAATTAATAATCTTATAATTTCTGAATTGGAAGAAAAACTAAGCAAGATGTCAAGGCACGAGGATTACACAAAAAGTAAAATGGCACCTACAGAAGAAGAGAGGGAAGAGTACAGACAGAAATATCTTGACACCGTTGGAATACACCGGGACTTTAGATGGTAGTAACAGCTTGCAACATAAATAGGTTTCCCGTTGATAATATAAATACCTGCAAGTGACACTTGCAGGTTAAAGAATAGTTAGGGAGAAACAAAAAGGATTGGTTACAGTTAGAAATTAGTGACATTATGTCACTAAGAACCTCGGGACCCGGAGTCCCGAGGTTAAACATAATGTAGTTGCCATTACAATTACAGCAACCACTAAATGCCATTTTACAGGTTATGAGTAAGGCATTGATAGCAGCTATATAAGCCCTCGGCAGAGCCCCCGCAGTTGTGGCATTGACAGAACTGCTAGGGGGTTATCAATTATGGCAGAGCCAAATTGATAAGAACCACCCGTTTTCAACAGCCTCGGGCAGACTACTAAAGACTAACAACGTGCAGGTGTCACCGCACGTATCAAAACAATAAAAGAAAAAAGGAGTGGGATTATGGCAGGATTATCATATTCAGCACACCTGAGTCAGAAGAACAGTGCCATTAACAGTAAGGCAAAACTCTCAGGCGTGGCAAAGCACAATTTACGAAAGTACCGCTCCTTGGAATACGACAAGGAGAACATTGTAATTTTATGTGGTACGGATAAATTGGTGCAGGATGTAAAAAAAGTATATAAGGAACAGTTTGACGAAGCAGTCAGGGAATACAACAAAAAGCAGACAAGGGACGACAGAAAGATTGATGATTATTTTGAAAAGACTGCAAAGTCAAACAAAGACATGGCAGTGGAACTTATTTTTCAGATAGGAGACAAGGAGTTCTGGGATAAGAACCCTGACAAGCGAAGAAAGATGGATGCAGCCTTTAAGGAAATGCTTAATCTGTTACAGAAGGAAGCACCAAACCTTGTTGTGGCAAATGCAGTGATACATTATGATGAAGCAAGCCCACACATGCACGTGGTGGCAGTCCCAGTAGCTGACGGATTTAAAAAGGGAATGTCAAAGCAGGTATCAAAGAGAAAAGTATGCACAAAGGAATTTCTTGAAAAAATACTGCAGGGTGGAATAAGAGAATATGCAGAGGGCAGGTCATTCACATGGATTGGAGAGTTCCTGAAAGAAAAAGAAAAAGGCAGAAATAATGATTTGACAGTTAAGGAGTACAAGATAAAAAGGGAAAATGAGAAATATGAAAAACTTCTAGAAGATAAAAAACAGGTAAACAGAGAAATAGGTCAAAAGATTTTTGAAAATCAGATGGCAGAGCAGAAGCTTGAAAACACCTATAAGAAAATAAAAGAAACCAATGACGTGGAACGCTGGGGCGAATCAGAGATAAACAAATTTGAAAGGATGATTGCTAAAGGTCCTGAGGAACCAAAAGGATTAATGTCAGCAAGAACATATCGTGAGAAAATTGTAATGCCTTTTCTTAGTAAGATAAATAGAATGTTTAAGGTAATTGTAGCGACAGCAAGAAATATTTTGTTGAGAAATTTGAAGCAGAAAATGAATTGAAAAAAGCAAAAAATCAAAACGCTCGGTTGAAGATTGAAAACAATGATTTAGGCAGACAGGTAGCATTGAAGAACAGAATGTTAAAGGAAAATCAGAAAAGAATTGATGAACTGGAGGATAAGGAAACAAAACTAGGATATTTTAGAAAGTATTTAAGAAAAGAAGACTATGAAAAGCTAATAAAAATTGGCAAAGACAATGAAAAAACAAGACACAGACAGAGATAAAACAAGTGAAAAACAATATGTTTAAGTGCAAGCAAATGTATTGTATTTGTTGCACACACATGATATGATAATTCAGATGGAGGTACATTATGAATAAGAGCATTTCAATGAGTATAAGAGTTAGTGAAGAAGAATTAAATATGTTAAAAAAGGCCACAAAGATAGAGCGTTATAGTTCATATAGTGAATTTATACGAAGGACATCTTTAAAAGAAGCAAATAGAGTTATCGAAGAAGAATTGACAAAAAAGGAAGAACATCACAATGAAAGATAACAAAAAAATATGTAAACAAAAAGAAAAAATAATAGAAGTTGTTTCGCTTTTTTCAGGAATTGGTGGATTTGAAGAGGGAATAAAAAATTCCAAATTAAATTCAAAAATAGTGTTTTCGTCAGAAATAGATGACCATGCAAAAAAATCATATATAGCGAATTTTGGAAATGAAAATCTATATGGAGACATTAAATTAATAGATGAGAAAATGGTTCCGAATCACCAAATGTTGGTGGCAGGTTTTCCGTGCCAAGCTTTTAGTATTGCTGGGTTAAGAAAAGGATTTGAAGACATTAGAGGAACGTTATTTTTTGATGTTGCTAGAATTTTAAATGAAAAAAAACCAAAATATATATTGCTTGAAAATGTAAAAAATCTTGTTAGTCATAATAAAACAGCTACAATAAAAAAAATACTTCAGACGTTAGTTGAAATAGGATATACAGTTGACTTTACTGTGATTAATTCATGTGAATCAGGTGTTCCACAAAATCGTGACAGAACCTACATTTGTGGAATATATGGAGCTAAGTCTGAAAAATTTGAAGAAGATATAAGAAATACTAAAGTTACTGAATTAAAGAAAAAATTAAATTTGACGGATTTTAAAGGATTTAATTTTTTCAATAATGTTAAATTTAGTTGTAAGAAAAGAAATATAGAGGACATTTTAGATAAAGACATAGATGAAAAATATTATCTTAACAGTAATGAAATTAAAGAATTTCTTAAAAACAATAAAATAATAGATATTAATCAGAGAGAATCAAAAATTGTTAAGTTATTTGATTTACCTAGAGAAGTACATAATGATTTAGAAAGACAGCGAAGAGTATATTCTACGAAAGGAATTTCGCCAACAGTGTTAGCAAGGTCAGACACAACTAAAATATTGGTTAAAAACAATAATGAATATATAATTAGAAAAGTTACACCACAAGAAAACTTTTATATTCAAGGGTTTGGAGAAAAATTTGTAAAAAATATTGTTGAAACTGGTATGAGCGTGACCCAGATGTATAAACAATCAGGAAATGCTGTTTCTCCACCAGTTATAACTGGGATTGTAAATCATTTGTATGAAGAGTATATGAGCGATATAAAAATGTAAAATGGAGAGTTAATATGCTGAAAATGATAGATTTATTTGCAGGTATTGGTGGAATAAGAATTGCTTTTGAAGAAAACGGTGTGAAGTGCGTAAAAAGTTCTGAAATAGATGAAAGAGCAAGAGAAACATATGTAAAAAACTTTCATGATGAACCATTAGGTGATATTATGAAAATAGAACCAGAGGGATTACCAGATTATGATATTTTGGCAGGTGGATTTCCATGCCAACCATTTTCTCTTGCCGGGTTAAGAAAAGGATTTGAAGATACAAGAGGAACTTTGTTTTTTGAGGTGGCTAGATTATTAAAATATAAGAAGCCAAAAGCATTCTTTTTAGAAAATGTTGAAGGAATTGTCAATCATGACAATGGAAAGACAATATCAGTGATAGAAAAAACATTATCTGAATTAGGATATGTATTTCAATGGAAAGTTATGAATGCGTGCGATTATGGTGTTCCACAGAATAGAAAAAGATGGTACTGTGTTGGGTTTAGAAAGGACTTAGCTATTGGGTTTAATGAATGTGATAAGAATTGTGAAAAAATATACAAATTTCCAGAAAAGGAAAAACTTAATTTTAAAGTTGATGATATTGTCAAACCCATAGAATCACATGATTATGATGTATCGGACATATGCAAGAAGAATATATTGTCATTTCTTCCAAAGTTTCAACAAAATAAAAGATTCGATGAGAACAATCTTCTTATTGCTAATGAAATAAGACCATCTAGATGTAATTTTAGGTGTGATGGAATTTCACCATGTTTAACTGCCAAAATGGGAACTGGTGGAAATAATGTACCAGTATATGTTGAGCAGATGAGAAAATTAACAGAAAGAGAATGCCTTAGTCTTATGGGATTTCCCGATTGGTATCAGATAGACAAGAATTCGATGCATTCATATAAACAAATTGGTAATAGTGTCGTAGTTAGTATTATATCTAAAATGGCAAAGGAAATTGTTAACGTATTAGAATAGGAGGGGAAATATGTCAAAAGAAACAGGAGATAATGCACATGGATTTAAAAATGAGAAAAATATTGTATTTGATTTGGAAGGGAAAAGATACAAGGATTTGAATCTCAATTTAAAAAGATTTGTAAGTTATATAGCTAAATGTGAAGGAAAAAATATTAGCAATGAAACAAAAATTGATTCAAGAATTGAAACTGACAATAGAAAAAAACAGGATTTGTATGTTAGCATAGATGGTGACGAATATGCTATATCAGTAAAAATGGGAAGTGGAAATAGTACGCATCAAGAAAAATGTGAAGATTTTATAGATTACATTGTAAATTCGTTCGGAGCATCGAAACAATTGTGTGATGATATTCGCATTATGATATGGTGTGATGGAACGTTAGACGGTTCTGGGAAAATAACGGATAGATTAAATAAAAATAACTATTTATTACAATATGCATCAGGAATAGAGAGAATTAGAAAATTCATTAATAATCATCAGAAGGAATTAATAGAAAGAGTTTTGTTTGTTGGAAGACATAATAGTAAAGTTGATTATATTTATCATGGTACGGCAATTAGTGGAAAATGGATCTCAGCAAATGAATTAATTGAATATCAGATTAATAATCCTAAGCAACTAGGTTCATCATTAGCTGTTCTAGGGAGAATGAATTTGCAGGTATGGAATAGAAGTTTGACGGGAAACTCAGATAAGAAAAGGGGGCAAATACAAATTAAATATTCATGCCTAGAAAAAGATTTACAAAAGGTTATGCATTCTGCAGAAGAAAATATAGGAACATTTGAAGGTGACCAGGAAGAATTTAACATTTCTAGAAGAATGAATAGAAATAAGAAAAGTTCTTTGTGGGATATAATTGGACATAAAGATGATAACGATGATTTATATGTTGTAAAAGTTTTGTACAATGCTTATTCAAAGATTGCAAAGAAAAAAGTTAAGACAAAAACGGACGCATATGTTATATCAAAAAAAATAGATGAAAAGTTTTTATTAGAGCGAGAGTATATTCTTACAGAAGATGATATAAAAGGAAAAGAATATACCATTGTAGAAGAAACAGGAATATCTGTTAAAAAAAATGATTCTAAAAAATATACATATGAAAAATTGTCATATAATTCGTTTATAGAGTTGTTCGACAAATATCTAGATGATGCGAGACTGATTTTCTGTGGACTTACGTTATATCAAGAAGAAAAAAATATTAATTTAAATAAACAAATTATTGAAGATTGCAATTTTGTAGAGAAAGAGTTTTTGGAGATGATGGAATCAAAAATAGGAACGTTGACAGCATCAATATACAAAAAGGAAGATGTAAAAGCTTTTCGAGAGTATTGTGAAAAAACATTAAGGAATGCAATTGAGAATAATAATGAGGTCAAGGAAATGATATTTGCTGGAAAAGGATGTTTTGAAGCGCCTTATTATGTTAATTATATTTATAAAGAGGGAAGTTTGTCAGACAAGGTTATACCAGAAAAGTATCAAATAACTAATGGATCAGGGAGATCAAAGAGAAAATATACAATTATATTTAAACCATTATAAGATAGATATTAGTATAAGAAATGAAGGAGTGACGAGAAATGGATGAACTTAGTTTGGAACTTGAAAATTGTTACGGTATTCAAAAATTAAATACCACTATAGATTATTCAAAGAACAATGTAGCTATTATATATGCACCTAATGGAACTATGAAATCTTCGTTGGCGAAAACATTTGAAGCTGTACGTGACAATAAACCTGTTGAAGAGAAAGTATTTGGTCTTACAAGTGAATGCAATATCACAGATGAGAAGGGGATGCAAATATCTGGGGATAGTATAATTGTAATAAACCCATTTGAAGAGAATGCGTTTGAAAATCAAGGACTTTTAATGGCAAATGATAAGTTACGTAAGAAATATTTACTAATTCATAAAGCAATTGATGATAAAAAGAACAGTTTGTATGAGCAGATAAAAGCAAAATTGAAATATTCTTCAAGGAATAGTTTTGATGTTAGAACAACTATGTTAAAAGATTGGAACTGTTTACCAAAGGCAGAGTATGAATGCTTGGAAACAATATTTAATATGCTACATGATTCATCAATGCAATGTGCATTAAGCGAAGATGAGATTGACTATAATGCATTATTTAACGATAAAGTCTATGCACTGATTACTTCTGGAGAAACATCAGAACTAATTGGTGAGTACGAAAAGAAATATAATGAACTTGTTGATAAATCTTTGTATATGCAAAGAGGAATTATTGACCATAATAATTATGGGAATATTAGTAAAGCATTAGAAAGTAATGGATTTTTTTATGCTAATAATGAAGTAAAGCTAAATGCTAAAGATGGAAGCACTGCTATTGCTGTTAAGAACCAAAAAGAATTAGATAGCTTAATAAAAAAGGAAAAAGAATTGGTTCTCAACACAAAAGAAATCAAAGAGTTATTTGAAAAAATAAACAAATCAATCAACAAAAATAAGGATACTATAGCATTTAATGTTTTTTTACAAAATCACCAAGACATAGTTGGTGAATATAAAAATATCGATGAATTTAAAAGAAAGATATGGGTTAAAGCATTTTCTACATATGAGACGGTACTTCATGAATTATTAGAAGATTACAAGAAGGCACAGGCCGATTTGAAAAAATTACGAAGTGAGGAAAAAGTGAAACAACTGATTGGAAAAGAGCATTAGATTTGTTTGAAGAACGGTTTTATGTTCCATTTACCATAGAACCGTCAAATCAGGAGGATGTTATTTTAAATATGGAATTACCCAGCTTTAAATATATTTTTTCGGACAATCGAGGAAAGAAAGAAATTGCGAAAGATAATTTGCTCAATATTCTTAGCACAGGAGAAAAGAGAGCATATTATATCCTAAATATGATTTTTCAAATTTTAGTATCTAAAAAAGAGGGGAAAGAGAGGGTTGTTGTTTTAGACGATATTTCAGAGTCTTTCGATTACAAAAATAAATATGCAATTATAGAGTATATCAGTGACATAGCCGAATATACAGATAACAATGGAGAGAAACTTTTTAAAGTTTTGTTGCTGACGCATAATTTTGATTTTTACAGAACGGTAGCATCGAGAATAACGAAACGAAGGAATTCTTATATTGCTTTCTCAAGCGATGGAGAGATTAAGCTAGAGAAGGGACAGTACACAAAAAATATTTTTTTAAATTATAAAGAACGTTTGATAAAAAGATATGACGATAGTATTATGGTTGCTTCTATTCCGTTTGTTCGCAATTTGATTGAATATACGGAAGGTGATGATAATATTGAGTATTTAATATTAACGAGCGTTTTGCATCATAAAGATGATACTCAAACAATTACATTAAAGCAAATTCAGGATATATTTAATAAATTTTGGTGTAAAAATGAAAATGTTACATTTGCTATAGGGCGTGAAAATGAATTAATTTATGATGTTGTTATGACAGAGGCAGATAAAATAGTTGACAGCGAAAAACTTGAGATTGAAAATAAGCTTATTCTTTCGATGGCAATTAGATTAAAGGCTGAGTTGTATATGAAAGATAGAATTTTATCTGATATTGCAAATGGAAATGAAATTATTAATGATATTTTTTCTAAAAATAACCAGAGTGCGTGGTTAACTAAAGCTTATAAGCAATACATTAACGATGATGCAATGAATACATTAGAGTTGGTTTCCATGATTACACCGGAAAATATTCATCTAAATTCATTCATGTTTGAGCCGATTTTAGATATGTCATTAAAACAGTTATATGGTTTGTACCAAAATGTAAAGATGCTAAAAGTTTAATTCTAAGATGATAGAGTGATTGATTTTTTGATAGGATAATGTATAATCATGTAGCAACACTATGGCAACATAATATAGGTAAGTAAACAAATGAAAAAACATAAACAAATATGCTTAGCTACACTCGGGACAAGCAGATGCAGATAATATCCAAACAATGGACTGATGAAAATTTAAAATCTACAGCAAAACCAGTGAATGCTCCATTAATAAAGAAATATACCAGGGTGGAGAATTATAGAGGAAGAGCAGACCAGACTCAAGAAGTTATAGAATATGTTACTGAGGAGAATTATTTAGATATGTGTCATAGAGTAAGAAATTTGAAAGTGAATGATTCGGTTACTGGAAGCAGTAATTTCGGAAAGTTTATTAAGCTATTTGAGAGTAATGACAGTAATGGGATTGAGAAGATTAATGATAGGATGAGCAGTTAGGAGGATAGAAAATGTATAGCTATTATAGAACAACAATTAAACATAAAGTTTTTATTAGTTTTTATCATAAAGACGATCAAAAATATAAAAATTATATAGACAAATATCTGAGTAAAAATATAGTTAATAAATCGGTATCTGATGGTGAATATAATTCTGATAATTGTGATGAGTATATAAAGCGATTGATACGGGAAGAGAAGGTAAGTGATGCTTCGGTTGTAGTCGTTCTGGTAGGACCTAATACAAAAAAACGTAAACATGTAGATTGGGAGATATATGCGGCTTTAAGAGACAGTGTGAATGGTTGTTCTGGGTTGACATGTATTTTGTTGCCTGAATTCCCACTTACATCAGATGGCAAGTTTTATACAAAAGATTTGCCAGCACGACTTGGAGACAATGTTGATTCTGGATATGCAAAATGTTATACATGGGATTATGCCATTGGGCATTTTGATGAGATTATAGAAACAGCATATAACGATAGAAAAACTTTAAAAAATAAAAAAATTAATTCCAGACTGCAAATGCAAGAGAATTTATAGAGGTGACAAAATGAATATATTTGACTTTTCGTTTGACAATTGGTATACATTGACATTGGAATTAAATTGGCTAGTTGTAATTCTTATAGTATTAATGATTTTTCTTATTGTATCTTTATGGAATAAATATGCAGTTAATAAATCTCTAATAGTAGATGAAGTATCGCTTGGTATTGGTGATAGTCAAGTGAAATTAAAGTATAATAAAAAGGATCAGGAAATTGCATATAAATTGTGGGTTGAGTTAAGCACTCGAAAAATAGGGTTGGATTTTGATTCAGAAAATGATGTTATTTCTGAGGTATATGATTCATGGTATAATTTCTTTACTATAGCGCGTGGGTTGTTGCAGGAAATACCTGTTGAGCGATTAAAATATTCATCAGAATTAATCGAATTGACAGAAGCAGTCTTGAACAAAGGATTAAGACCACATTTAACAATTTGGCAAGCAAAATTTAGAAAGTGGTATAATGAAAATATACATAATAATGAGGGGAAAACACCACAGCAGATACAGGAGATGTATCCACATTATGAAGAATTAAAAAAGGATTTAGTTGACACTAATAAAAGAATGATTGAATATAAGAATCTTATGGAAAGAATAGCATTTAAAAAATAGAGGTGGTTTTTAATGTCTGGAGTTACAAAACACATCTATGATAGAGAAATTATTGATATTAATGTTATGTGGAATAAGCAGTTAAAGGAAATAGAAAAAGTATTGCCATACACGTACAATGGGGCTGATATTATTAATCTTCTGAAGAAATATTATCCACATGAATGGAAAGCGATAGAATATAAGAAACAGTATTATGATAAAAAAGACAAATATCTAATTAAAAGATTTGGTAAAGCAAGGTATAAAATGCCATCAGCAGAAGAAATAATTCAAAAGAATGCGAAATTTCAGTATTTACTTTTGGATAAAACGAAGAAAAAATATTGTAGTAATTTTAATGAAAGTATATTGGAAAATAATAAAGATGTTTTGTGGCGAAAAAGAAAAAATAAAATAGCTCGGATTGATGAAAAAATTTTTAATGCGCAGGCTAAAACCCAAATGGTTACTCCGATTTTTTTGGATCAATTAATTGGATTGTATGAAAGGAAAAATACATCGCAAAAAGATAGAGTGTATATTATTCATGAGTTGGAAAAATATTATAATCCTAAGGTTATTAACTTTTTCTTTAAATTGAATGATACAGAGTTAAATAGACAATTAAGAGAAGAAGCATTTCGTCATTTGCAGAGCTTTAATTATCAACCACGACTTAGACGACAAAAATATATGCAGGTTTATACAAAAAATAAAAAGCGTAAGGCATATCTAAAAAAAGTTTATCCTTATGAAACCTATTTTATTCCACATAGCCCTGATGAACTTGAATATAGAATAGAAAACGGAAAAGAACAGAAAATAAAAACATATGATTATTTTATATCACATAGTAGTAAGGACAGCAAACTTGTTCAAAATATAATTACTTATGAGAACTCTAAGGGGAAGAATATTTTTTGTGATTGGATAAATGATTCGGATTACTTAAAAAGAGATCTTTTATGTGAAGCAACGTTAAAGGTAATAGAGTGGCGTTTGCGACAATCGAAGGCGATTATTTTTCTAAAAACTCGTAATTCAATTGAGTCTTTGTGGTGCAAAATGAGTTGAACTATTTTGTGGAATTGAACAAGCCGATTTATTATCTCGATGAAAATAAAGTTAGTAATGGAGATTTTACTTTGCTGGAGTATGATATAGAAGAGTTTGTTGATCCAAATTATAAAAAAATGAAATTAATGTAATAGATATAGAGTTCTTAAAATAAAGATTGTCAAACGTTTTTATGACAGTATAATGAAATGGCAACACTATGGCAACACGAAATCAGAAGGATAATACAAATAATATAATATAGGTAAGTTAACAGATAAAAACACACAAAACTTAAACAAATATGTTTGAGTCAAACCCGGCACAAGCCGAGTTTGAATAATGCAAAAATAAATTCTATATGCCTACAAACCCCATAAATAAAGGGTTTGTAGGTTTTTTCTTTTTTAGAGTGACAATAAAATGACAATATTTTTTGCTATTTTTTATAAAAAACGTTCAAAAGAGTACATTTATGAACTGATAAAATTACATATTTTTCCTTTATAAAATAAAAAGACCCTGCAGTGACACCGCAGGGATGGTTATGACTGAAATACCAATATTCTATTTTTCAATTCCAACTTCCCAGAAATACATATCTATAATTTTCATAGGGGTGTACAAATCACCAAGTTTATTACAAGCTTTTTCGATTTCTTCTTTGTTGTCTTTGGCGTATTGAATTATTTGCTTCATACTATTAAATTGAAAACCCCATTTATTTTGTTCCGACGTAGCGCTTTTACAAAATATTGGTCATATGCTGGAACGCATCCAAGAGTTCCTAATATGATTTTAGTAATTAATGTATCTGTTACATTGGAAATTGTTTTTGTTTTGTTAGTACCATCTTCTATATAAGTTTGACCCATATAGTACTCTTTTATTTCATCTCTTAAACTCATTATAGTTTCAAGATCTGTGATAATATTCTCTTTAAAAGGATTAAAACTTATTAAATTTGAATATTTATCCTTACAAAGTATTTCGACAACAGGCTTACTAAATAAATAATCTTTTTGCATTAAAAAAGAATTTCGTAGCATACCCCAACTAGCTAGGTAGGCATATAAATTTAATGTTATATAATTGTACATGGTTTCATCATTTTTATATTTTAAGAAACTTTCTCTACAGTGATCATATGATCTATATCTTCCGTTTTTATCGTTATGGTAACTATCAATAAATTTATTGATATATTCGTTGATATTTTTTCCCATTTTATCATCTCTCTT
>ERZ859980.472-NODE-472-length-25119-cov-3.935525_pt1 | contig 25119 bp, 14 predicted proteins | sample MGYA00509984_ERZ859980 | MGnify/ENA primary metagenome ERZ859980 (study PRJEB30046, sample SAMN00715173) | human gut metagenome | study: EMG produced TPA metagenomics assembly of the A metagenome-wide association study of gut microbiota in type 2... | reverse complement strand
CTCTTTGCACTCTTTCAGGACACGGGCCAGTTGGCGTTTCCCTTCTGCCAGTACGGAAGCACTTGCCAGGTTCCCTTTGTCGTCGGCACACTCCATACCGGTTTCCACCACCATCACATCACAGTTATACTTCGCACTTACCGCTTTGATATTTTTGATGCAGTCCGTAATAACGGCATCAGCCGCTGTATATTCCGGCTTGGCATCGCGCGACCAGTAAGGATAGAGTGACATACCTATCATATCCCACTTGCCTCCGTTCTTCTTCAGTTCGTCGAAAAACCAGTTGAACAAACCATTGTCCCATCCGTTGTCCAGGTGAACAATGACGATGGCATCGGGGCAGACCGACTTCACGGCATCATATCCGGTAGTGATAAATGCGCCGAGATTGGCCCAATTCATGGGATATACCACCTCGGAAGAAGCGTTTGCCGGAGCATCTTTCAAGTCGGATTCCTTCACGTCATAGGATGCGCCGCTCAAAGCCTTGTCTTTATCCCACAGCATGCCCGGACGGATTTCATTGCCCACTTGCACCCATTTGGGAGTGACACCGACCGCCTTCAGTTCCCGAAGCACACTCACCGTATGGTCGCTGAGAGCTTTCTTCAAGTCCGCCAGATTCTTACCAACCCATGCGGCAGGTTTATTCTGCTGGGCGGGGTCTGCCCACCAGTCACTGTAGTGGAAATCTATCATCACATCCATATTCAGCGCTTTGGCTCTTTGGGCCTTCACCACCACGTCGGCAGTATTGCACCAGTTGTCGCTCGGGTCTACCCATACACGGATGCGGATGGCATTGAGTCCCAGCTCCTTCATCAAAGCCGTGCATTCACGCTTCTCGCCTTTAGCATTGTAGAAGTCGTATCCTTTGGATTCATATTCGGTGCACCAGCCTATGTCGGCACCTTTAGCAAAGTCCGTAGTAAGAGGCTCTTCCTTATCGGGAAGTCCACCTGCGTTGGGGTCTGTCTCATTATTGCTGCTGCATGCAAATACAGCAAAGGCAATACAAAAAAAGAAAGTCAAAAACTTCATGTGTTTCATGGCGTTATCTTAATTATTTCCGCAAATATAATAATTTAGCACATTTACTAAGGGATGAGGTTCCCAATAATTTGAAATCAACGGTCAATCGGCTGTACAAACCGTCTGAGCTCTTCCATTGCCGGAAGCACCTTTCCCGTATGGTTATCAAAGAGTCCACGGTTCAACCATCCCTCCGTCACAGTATTGCCACTGGCATTCTCCTCGGGAAACCACCAGAACAGCCCGGTTACATTGGCATGACGGCGCAGTTCAGCTACCAGCTCACGAGTGAAGATACGTTGCCCTTCTGCACTGACCGGATAAAACTCGGAATATTCGTCCGCACTTTTTGCCCATCTGTCATTCTCGTGCGAATAATAAGCTGCAGTCTCCACTATCATCACCTCCTTATTCGGGAAGTGGACTGCCAAAGAATCGAGCGTAGCGGCAAGTACCCCCACCGCCTTGTGCCACATAGGATAATAACTGAGTCCGATAATATCATAATCAAGCTGCTGCAGACGATTGTAGTAGGTCTTGGTTTTATTCCATTCGCCGGCTTTCTCGGTATGGATAATTATCTTTGCTTTGGGACAGACTTCACGGCAAGCCCTGGCGCCACTTTCCAAAAGTCTCACTAACAAATCCCAGTTATCACTTCCCAACGGATCGACTTTGGCAGCAGGCCACATCATCCCATTCGTTATCTCATTTCCTACTTGTATCAAATCGGGACATGCACCGGCTTCCACCATAGACCGAAGGGTGTTTTTAGTGTATCGGTACACACTGTCAGGCAATGAGGCCGTTTCGGCATCCAGCCAACAGTCCGGCATGAACTGTTTCCCCGGGTCAGCCCATGTATCGGAATAATGAAAGTCGAGCATGAACTGATAACCCATATCCTTTATCCGTTGTCCGAATTTGGTTACGTAATCCAAATCCTGGCATACTCCTTCTCCCTTATGCTCCGCGGAGGCTTTGGAAGGCTCAACGAAAAGCCGTACACGAACAGCATTCCAACCTTGTTCCTTGAAAAAGTCAAGGGGAGCAACCGGCTCTCCAACTGCATTTCTATATACAGTTCCTGCCGCCTCGTAAGAGGGGAGCAAAGAAATATCTCCCCCCAAAAGACGCTGCTGGGCATGCCCCAACAAAACTTGGAAAGCCAGCAGAATTCCTGAAAACAATACTTTTTTCTTCATATCGAATCTTACCTTATTATTTCATTAATTATTTGCTGAAGAAATGATAATAACCGTCAATGTCATTCAGGATAGCTACGTATTTGCCGGCAACTACCGGAATATTGGCACCTCCGTTCACTCCGAATCCATATGGGAAAGTGGAAGCTCCCCAGTTGGGGGTCCATCCAGCATATAAGAATTTTGCCGTGGTATCTCCACTTGTCGCATCCAACTCATACTTCCAGACATGATTGACCACACCTTCAACCGTATTTACGGGAATCATCTTCGTATCAGTACCCCAACCGTTGAAGTCACCGGAAATCAATAATCCATCATAAACATTTTTCGGTTCATCAGTGGCAACGATGGAGAGAGTGTTCTCTTTCGTGTTCAAGGAAATCTTATAATATCCACTGGCAGGAACATAAAAATCACTTCCCTCACCATCGGCATCCTTGAGACGCGGTTTGTTGAAGTCACCTCCATCAGCTCCCCACTGGTCATCCCACTCACCGGGCACCCTTACAATCTTGAAACCTTTGTCGGACGGGAAGTAACCGGTATAGGTCAATTCTCCCTTACCCGTAACATCATCATACTTGGCACCTTCCACCGGTGACAATGGAATGACTCCCGTACCTACTTCGCTTCCCCAAGAACCATCACCGATACAGCTTCCAATCAAGTACCACAGTTCCGGAGCAGCTGATACCAAAGCTACATAATAGGGAGCAACAGAAAGTTCTATGACATTTGAATAGCACTCGTAACCGGCATTCAGCCTTGCCCTCATTCTCACGTACAAGGATATCCCTTCAGCAGGCAGTTGGCTCGGGTCAGTATAATTGCCCAATTTCATGATAGCTTTGTTCACCAAATCAGCCGCCGCACCAAACTCACATACTGTGACAGAGCCGTCCATTTCGATATATGTAGCGTCATCCGCTTCTGCAGAAGTGGCGTCATTCCAGGTACCGGAGACAGAAATCTGCGCATAATACTTGACGGGAGCCGTATAACCATAGTCTGGTTGTTCATAGGTCAACCTAATGGAGTCTGTGTTAGCCAAGTCATATACACCGCCTCCTAAGGCAGGCATATTCAGTTCGAAAGTACTGGGTTGCTGTACTGTCGGATTGGAGTCTCTATCATCTGTACATGCAGTGAACATCGCCAATCCCGCCAACAACAAAGTGAATAAATATCTTTTCATATTCTGTTCTTTTTTTGATTAATAACCCGGATTCTGAATTAAGTTGGAATTGTTCGCCAAATCGTTTTCAGGAAGCGCAAAAATCGCTCTGATATTGCTGAATTGCGCACCTTCATAAGTGCCTCCCATCCATTCCCATTTATAGGATGCCTGACCGGCATATTTATTGAACCGTATCAAATCCATGCGGCGGCGGCCTTCAAACCAGAATTCTCTCGCCCACTCATCACAAATATCATCCAACGTATATAGATTCTTCTGGGCAGCATTGGCACGGGAACGAAGTTCATTGATTTTCTCCTTTGCATCCGTATTAGACCCGTTCAAACGGGTAGAAGCTTCTGCATAAATCAAATAAGCCTCAGCAACACGGAAAAAAGGAAGGTCCGCATTTACATAATCGACCACCTGATTGGATTGTCCATCCGAACGGACATTACGAAACTTCACACATGCAAAACCTGCAGTCGCATCCGTTTCGTCTTTAATGGAAGCGGAAAAGCCGTCACCATAGAAAAGAGCACGGTCATCATTGGCCGGAGCTGTCATTTCCGCAACCGTCTTTCCCGAAGGAGGAGTTGCCGTATAGAACTTGTCAAGCAATTGCTTGCGGACCCGGGCGCACTTTCCCCAGCTGCAATTCGTGCCGGAAGGAATCGTAACATCCATTGTTGAATTATAAGTGGCAAGAACCAGAAAATTCATCCCACCATAGCTTTTTGTAGTAACCCCGTCAAAGAGTATCGGAAAAATGTTTTCATACTGTGCCCCATTCGTATTGTTGTCTGCCAGGAAAAGCATCTGATAGGCGGAATAAACCTCACCAGTCACCGGATTGGTAGCTCCCTCCGTACACAGATGATAATACCCGTTGTTTATCACCTTTTCTGCGTAATCCATGGCATTCTGCCACTGGGCAGTACCGGTATAAACCTCAGCATTCAAGTAGAGACGGGCCAGCAAATTCCATGCAGCTACCTTGTCAACACGCCCATAAGTATTCTGTCCCGGTTCTGCCATATCAGCCTCACACTCTTTAGTTCTTTCTCAATATAATCGAAATACTGGGTACGTGTATAGCGTTCTGCCAATTCAGAAGAGACTTCTTCCGTAAATGCTGCGTTACCATACAAGTCCATGATGTAATAATACTGTAAAGCACGGATAAAACGGACTTCCGCACGTTGCATGGAAGACGTCCCGCCATCATCCGGAATCTGCTCCAAGAAAAAGTTACACAACGTGACAGTAAAATAAAGACGATAATATAGTCCGATAGAGAATGCGGCACTCGCTCCATAAGAATTGTGGAGCATTTCATCCATACCGGTATCTGTGAGCCATATCCAGTGTGCCTCATCCGTAGTGAGCTCATTCAGGTTCCATGCCATGCGGAAAAACTCTGAACGTCCTTCGTCCATGTCGTCAATATCCGCATTACCGCTCGGGCCGGTCTGTCCGGTCAAACAGAAACTTGCATATATCTTGTTAAAAAGAGCATTTTGATCCAAAGTCATGGTTTGCTGCGGATTGATAGGCTTTACATCCAAATCTCCCACACAAGACGAAAACCCTATCATAAGTGTAAAGGCAGCAACCGGAATTAATGATTTCATATTGTTGAATTTCATACTATTCTTAGTTTTAAAGGATTAAAAATTAAGGCTGAGTCCGAAAATTCCCACCAGAGGACGAGGATAGATACTGCCATCATATCCACCGTTGATTTCAGGATCCAGACCTTTGTACTTGGTTATCGTAAACACATTCTGGGCCGTGAGATAAGCACGCCCGCTGATTTTCTGCCCGAACAATTTGTCGAAAGAATAGCCCAGCGTAATGTTGTCACACTTCAAGAAAGAGGCATTCTGGATGAAATAATCAGAAAGGGCATCCAGGGCATCCACTTTCTTCCAGTTCTTGGCCAGTGACATCTGAGGCACATTGTGCCATGCATTGCCCGAATAAATACCGGTAACCGACAAATCAGAACGGCTACATTCAACAGCATTATAAGCATAATTACCCAGACTAGCACGCAGCGAGAAACTAAAATCCCAATTTTTATAAATCAATTTCGAGGAAAGTCCCATCAATACGTCCGGGTCTGATTTCTTATAGAAATAACGGTCGTTGTCATTGATGATGCCATTATTGTCACGGTCTACGAATTCGCCCTCTATCGGCTGGCCTTTCTCATCATAGACTTGCTGATAGGTGTAGAAGGCAGAGACAGCTTCGCCTACGGAATATCCCTTGATTCCATTGGAACCACTATCACCAACGGCAATTCCTCCATGACGAATGATGTATTTGTCACCTGTACTCTTCACCAGCTCGTCTATTTCATTAGTGTTGTGTGTCAGATTGAATCCCAACTCCCAACGCCAATCCTTCTGCTGAATGGCTCTCCATGTCACTGCAAATTCAAAACCCTTATTATGCAGTGAACCGATATTGCTCGTCACCTTATTCTTGAAATTGGAACCGGCAGCTACATAAACATCATTAATCAAATCCTTCGTCTTGCGATAGTAATAATCAAAATTGGCAGTGATTCTGTTGTCCAGGAATCCCAAATCAACCCCAATGTTATAAGTAGTGGTCTTTTCCCAGGTCAAGTCATTATTATAGGCATCCGGACGGTAAGTGATGCCATTACCCAAAACTGGATAATATGCTCCTTCCGAATTGGGGGTATATGAAGCAAAATAGGTATAATCGCCAATGCCTTCCTGCTGTCCGGTGATACCATAACCTGCACGAAACTTGAAATCGGAAACAGCATCCACATCTTTCAAGAAACCCTCCTCTTTCACCTTCCATGCCAATGCAACGGACGGGAACAATCCCCAACGGTTCTTTTTAGAGAAACGGGAAGAGCCATCATCACGCAAGGTGAAGGTCAGCAGATAACGGTCGAGTAAAGAATAGTTCATACGGCCAAAGAAAGAAACCAGATAGTTCTCCGTCTTGTAGAGTGTATTTTCTGACGGATTATAGATTTCACCGGCATGTTCAAGGTTCGTATCAGGGTAAGTTCCATAATAATAGTAATCTGTCTCTTTGTGGAAATGCTGCCATTCATAACCGGCCATGATATCAAAATGGTGCGCTTTCCCGAAGTCCTTCATGTACTGTGCATACATGTTCAATGACAAATTGTATGTATCTTGTGTATTCCAACCGACACGTCCATAATAATAATTGTCAAGGTCAAAACGGTTGTAATTCTTGTTGGACTTGCCGCTTGCCACATCCATACCACCATTAACATGCAAATGCAAATCCTCGAAACCATGAATCTTATAATCCAGTTCAATGTTCCCCATCAGCACTTTTGACTTTCCTTTATCCGAACGGTTATTCAGCATCCCGACGGGATTGGCCGTAGCCAAAGTATTGATGTTGTATCCCCATTCAGAATCTTTCCAGTCTACTGCTTCGGGCCATTCCCAATATCCACCAAAGTTTTTATCATAAAATTCCGTCCCGCCATAAACCGGCTTGGTAGGGTCCATTGAAGTGGCAGCTCCAATGGCATCGGTATTGGCATAGCTTGTCACAGAATACATGCCCTTTGCGTTGAAGTTAACCTTCAAATGCTCATCAAAAAGAGAAGGGGAAAGATTCACACTGGCCGTATAACGCTCAAAACTTGATGTTTTCAGGATACCTTGCTGATTGGTGTAGCCCAGGGAAACACGATAAGGCATATTTTTCAATCCACCGGAAACAGTGATATTATGGTCGGTACTGACTGCCGTACGATAAATCTCGTCCTGCCAGTCGGTATCGGCAAAAAGATGCTCGCCCTGAGCATTCATATATCCTAATGCCTGATATTCCGCACTCGCCAGAAACTCTTCATCAGAATAACCATATGTGTTCTGTACAAGTTTCATGAACTCTTTGGCATTCAGTACATCCAGTTTGTCCGTAACCATGCTGACGGACACATTACCATTATAAGAAATACGGGGTTTAGAGTTACTCTGTCCTTTCTTAGTAGTAATCAGGATAACGCCATTGGAGGCACGGGAACCATAAATAGCTGTAGCCGAAGCATCTTTCAACACAGTAAAACTCTCTATATCAGCCGGATTCACCAAAGCCAATGGATTGGACATTCCTTGCACTCCATAATTATCCATGGCAAGTCCGTCAATTACAATCAACGGGTCATTACTGGCATTCAATGAAGAACCGCCACGGATACGAATAGTGGCACTGCCACCCGGCTCACCACCATTGTTAACAACACTGACACCGGCAATCTTGCCTTGCATCATGTCTTGGGCAGATGTCGTCAGCCCCTTGTTCATTTCATCCGGTTTAATTGCCGTTACAGACCCGGTCAAATCATTTTTCCTAGCCACACCGTAACCGATGACCACAACCTCATCCAACAATTCACTGTCTTCCTGCAGGGTCACGACTACACTGGAAGCTGCAACCACCTCCTGAGTCTTATAACCGATAAAAGAAACTACCAAAGTAGAACCTTTGGGTACATTCAGTGAAAAATTACCGTCAAGATCGGTGATAGTCCCGTTTGTGGTATTTCCTTTTTCTACTACACTTGCACCTATCACTCCACCCAGGGCATCTTTAACATGCCCTTTCACAGTGATGCTTTGTGCATAAGTGCCTACTGACAAGAATAGCCCTAGGATTAAGGGCAGAATCATCCGATAGATTCTAAGATTAACTTGCTTCATGCATTCAATAAATTAAAGTTAACAATATCAATTATCTGTATATTTGTACGTAAGAAAGTATCTGTAACCAGGAGTCTATTCTTCCGCTATCAAATTCAAGTCTTGCCTTTCACCGGCAAATTTAGAGCAACATCATTTTCCCCGAAAGCAGATATCGGACATAAGAGGATAAAAAAAGGACAAACCCTCACCAGATATATTCTGATGAGGGTTTGTCCTTGTAAAAGCGGCATTATTCTGCCGCGTATTGTTTAGGGGGAAGTCCGAACTCTGCCTGAAAACATTTAGAAAAATAAGAGTGATTGGAAAAGCCTACCATATACATTACCTCTGCCACTGTAAACTTTTTCTGCTGCAACAACATGGCTGCTTTTTTCATGCGGATGGACTTGATATATTCCACAGGGGTCATTCCCGTCAGCTGTTTCAGTTTGCGGTACATCTGCTTGTTGTTGGTCGCCGCCCAGTCACAAAGAGTATTCACATTCAGCTCGGAATCCGAAATATGCTCTTCTATCAAGCGGGTGACATTTGCCAGAAATTTCTCGTCATACGAAACGGCCTCTATCGCTTTCGGAGTAGCAAGTACCTCCATACGCGCCTTGGCCTCATGAGTCTGCTTGCTGGAGAGTAACTGCTCTACCCGCAAGAGCAGGATATCCGGCTCGAAAGGTTTGGCTATGAAGGTATCAACGTGTAACTGTATACTCTCAAGTTCTGTCTCCTTATCACTCTTAGCCGTCAGCAGAATGATCGGGATGGTGGATGTAGGGATATGTTTTTTCAAACGCCGTACCATCTCTAACCCATCCATTACAGGCATCATTACATCCGAAACAATCAAATCGGGCAGCAATTCCATGACAAGCTCCAATCCGGATTTGCCATTTTCTGCCACACGACAGCGATATTTGGCATGCAGAATCTGGTAAATGAATTCCGCCACTTCCGCATTATCATCTACAATCAATACAAGAGGAGCATCCGGTGAAAGAATATCCGGTGATGAATCAGGTACCCCTACCGGAGCTGTCTGCTCTTGATTCACAACCGGCAAAGTCAGGGTTACCGTAGTACCAACATTCTCCTCTGACATCAGCCGAACATTGCCACCATGCAATTCCGTATAGGTTTTCACCAAATAAAGTCCGATTCCAGTTCCCTCATTTTTTCCCGCAGTCTTGGATGATTGGAAGAAACGCTGGAAAATATACGGTTGGTCCTGAACTGGTATTCCGGTACCGGTATCTGCCACAGAAATATACACCTCCCTCCCACCTTCGGGAGCATCCAAAGAAAGAGTAACGGTTCCGCCTTCCGGCGTATATTTTACAGCATTGGAAAGCAGATTATCCAAAACAGACTCCAACTTGATGGCATCCATCTGAATGTATAGTTGTTCCCGATTCGTCCGAAATTCACAAGCGAGCTGTTTTTCCTTCATTTTTCCTTCTGTATAGAGTGCAAGCAAATCACGTGCAAAAGAGACCAGTTCTATCTGTGATAAAATCAATAAAGTCCTATTGCCGCTATCCACCCGGTTCAAGTCCAGCCCTTGATGAATCAATGAATTCAGTTTCATGGCATTGCGCTGAACCAATTCGAGCTGCTTCTTCTCCTGCTGATTCCTAATTTCCGGCAACATCCTGCTGATAGGGGCAATAATCATACTTAAAGGTGTCTTGAGGTCATGGGAAAGATTGGTAAAGAATTCCAGTTTGGCACGCGACTGTTCCAAAATCTTCTCCTTTTCCAAATGTTCCAGCTTCAAGCGGTTTTTCACACGGAAAAAGTGAATGGTCCAAACAATCAAAGCGCAGCATAACAGCATATAAAATGCCTTCGCCCACGAAGTATAGTACCATGGTGGAAGGATATGGACATCCAGACTATATATTTGTTCAAAGGGTTTGCCATAGGAATCCAGCTTACTTGCCATTAACCGATAGTTTCCATAATCCAGATTATTATAAATGATGCGGTTGGTATTGGGAGCCAGAAGAGTCCACTCACGCTCTACCCCTTCCAGACGATATACAATCCTGCTTTTCTCCTCCAGCGAGTAAGGCAAATCCGACAGTTCAAAAGCAAGATTATTCTGGTTGTACTCCAAGTTTATCTGTTCCATAAGACGGATGCTCCGGCAGTTTTTCTCCGAACCGGGCAAATAAAGCCGGTTATTCACATAAAGGGCTGTCAGCAATAACGGGCGTTCCGGATGTTCCGCCAGCAATGCATCCGGGGAGGAAATGGCAAAGCCATCCGCTGTGCCCAAGTATAGTTCACCCTCTTTCCTATCAAAGAACAAGCTGGTAAAACGTTTGTCGGCAATACTCAGGCGTCGCACTTCCAATGTCCGCTGGTCTGCCACCCAAAATCCGTCAGTAGTGGATATCCATATCTTTCCTTCAGCCTCTATCATGGAAAGCACTTCATAATGATTGAAAGCATCGAACGGCAAAACCTTTACCCTATTATCCGAAGGCTCCACACGCATTACTCCACCGGGAAAGCCAATCCAAATACAACCATCCTCGGCACACAAGACAAAATTGGGCCTTTGCCCCTCCTTGAACTCTCCTGAAGCAATATGGGTAATATTATTGGTAGAAGAATTTATTTTCTCAACACTGTTGGCACTACTGAGCAGGGCCAGTGCATTTCCTTCACTGTCGGGAACCATCTGGTTGATGAACATACCCGACAAACCATTGTGTATGGAATAGGTTCCTTCGGCTACATATGGGTGTGTAGAGGCATGCAGCAGTTTATGTTTGTCCACGACAAAAATACCGCCCAAACAAGTAGCTACCCATAACTTTCCATTCTTGTCTTCGAAAAGACCATATGCCCAGTTAGTATTGTAGCGACGGGTACTGTCTACTATACTATAAGGTATAAACTGGCGGCTTTCCTCATCATAGCGGCTGATGCTCCCGTCTGTTGCCACCCAAAGGTATCCGTCCCGGTCTTCATACAACTGTCGTACCCGGTTATGGGTCAAAGGAAAATTCTTATCTCCCATCTTGTACCAGGTAACATCCCTGCCCTTTCCCGGCACCCGGCCTTCCGGCCTTTCCTTCTCAGAAAACGTGAAACGGATAAGTCCATTTGTTCCCCCAAACCAAAAATTACCATGCACATCACGCAACATGGAATAAAACTGGTTTCCTTCCCCCGTCCCGGTAATCCGCGATATGGGAACATAGCGTAATGTCTCTTTACAACGTGCCATGGATATGCCATAGTCCGTCCCCAGCCAGATATTCCGTTCACAATCCGCATAAACAGTCCATACAATGTTGTTGGACAGTGACTGGAGGTTCCGCGAATCATGCACGATATGCTGTAAAGGTGAATCTTCTCCGTATATGTACAGTCCATTGTCTGTCCCCACCAACAATTGCCCATATCCATCCAAAGCCATTGATTTGACAGAATTGTCATGAAAAGCATCAATTCTCTGTATTTGCCCGTCGGCAGGAGTATATTTGAAAAGACATCCTTCCGTACCTATCCAAATACATTTCCTCACCGCATCTTCCAACAAAGAGTTTACAAACAGATTACTTTTATTCCTGCTAGCAGGTAGTTCTATCATTTCAAAACGTCCGGTAACGGATGTATAGCGGCAACAGCCATTATAGGTACCAATGTAAAGCTGATGGTCTGAAGAATGGATAAGAGAGTAAATTGTCTGATGAGGGATACCTTCTTTTACGGAAGAAATCTCACGGGTCTGTGGATGATACGTATACAGCCCGTTCAGTGTGCCCAACCACAGCAACCCATCGTACATCACCAGTGTACGGATGTCCGTCGGAAAATCAATTCCCGGTTCCTCATAAGTATCTGTCCGGTAATTGTATATCAATAACCCGTTGTCTGCTCCCAGATAAAGATAGGTACTGTCTACTACTTCTCCGCAATAAATACGCGTATTGCTACGTTCGCCAAAAATGAAATGCGGTTGGGTGGAATAGCCGTCATAGCTGAACAGACCTTTATCCGAACCTATCCATATCAGTCCTTGTGTATCTTGCAGAAAACAGCTGATGACAGATGCCTCTGTCCCTAAACTGATATTCTGAAACAACCGGTAATCGGGCTTCTGTGCCCACATATGGCAAGGAAGGACAGTCTGTAAAAGTATAAAAACAAAAAGAATATATTTGTACATACTCAAGGTTATATTCATTAAAGGTCCGGACAAAGATAAGAAACCGCAATCGTTTGCACAAACTTACAACCCGATAAACCTCAACGAATAAGCACAATTTACCATATTACGTTATTTTTGCAATCGGATTAGGGAAGTTTACCTTATCTTTGTCCTCAAAACTATACCATGAATAAACCGCAGATTACCATCAAGGATATTGCCCGGGCGCTGAATGTCTCCCCTTCCACCGTGTCAAGAGCGCTGAAAGACAATCCGGACATCAGCAAGGAAACTCGTGACCTTGTCCATGCCTATGCGCGCGAACATAACTACAAGCCCAATGTACTGGCCGTAAATCTCCGCGCAAGCCGCAGCAATACCATCGGCGTCATTGTCCCCCAACTGGTACACCACTTCTTTTCCTGCGTATTGAGCGGAATTGAGAAAGCGGCGGCAAATGCCGGATATAATATCATAGTGGCGCAGAGCAGCGAATCGTACGAGCAGGAAGTGAAGATTGTGCATTCTTTCCTTGCCGCCCGTGTCTGCGGAGTCATCGCTTCACTTGCCAAGGACACTTCCCAATACGACCATTACCAGGAGCTACTGAACAACGATATTCCCATCGTCTTTTACGATCGTATCTGCACGGGGCTGAAAACCGAGCGAGTGGTGGTGGACGATTATGCCGGCTCCTTTGCCGCCGTGGAATACATGATACAGACCGGATGCAAGCGTATCCTTTTCTATGGTGCGGCTCCCCACCTGGAGATTACCAAAAATCGCCGGAACGGCTACCTGGATGCCATGAAGAAGTATAAAATTCCGGTGGACGACAGCATGATTCTGTTGTGCGACACCCGTGAACGTGCCATCTCCATCACTCCCGACCTGCTGGAAAGCGAAGACCGCCCTGACGGTTTCTTTGCCATCAACGACGAGACAGCTTCGGGCATACTGTATGCCTGCAAACTGGTCGGCGTAAAAGTTCCCGATGAAGTATCCATCTGCGGATTCACCGACGGAGCCATTGCGCAAAGCACCGACCCGAAGCTGACTACCGTGGAGCAGCATGGCGAGGAAGTAGGTAAAAGCGCTTTCAGCATTCTGACCGGAAAGCTGGAGGGAGAAGAGAAAAGCAACAACAAGATAGTACGTACCAATCTGGTGATAAGAGGAACTACGAAATAATAAAACATATTAAACCATCATGAAAGTAAAACCCGATTTAAGTTTCTGGAAGCTATGGAACATCAGCTTTGGTTTTTTCGGCGTACAGATTGCATATGCTTTGCAGAGTGCAAACATCAGCCGTATCTTTTCCACTTTGGGTGCAGACCCGCATAATTTGAGTTATTTCTGGATATTACCGCCGTTGGCAGGTATCATTGTACAACCCATTGTGGGAGCCGCCAGTGACAAGACCTGGACACGCTTCGGACGGCGCATCCCTTATCTGTTTATAGGTTCGTTGGTGGCCGTACTCGTCATGTGCCTGCTACCCAATGCCGGAAGCTTCGGCATGGCAGTAAGTACAGCCATGATTTTCGGACTGGTATCGCTGATGTTCCTCGACACCTCCATCAATATGGCCATGCAACCCTTCAAAATGATGGTGGGTGACATGGTGAATGAGAAACAAAAAGGGCTCGCCTACTCCATCCAGAGTTTTCTCTGCAATGCAGGCAGCCTGGTAGGCTATCTCTTCCCGTTCATCTTTGCATGGATTGGCATCAGCAATACAGCTCCCCAAGGAGTAATCCCCGACTCGGTGATTTACTCATTCTACATCGGAGCAGCCATCCTTATCTTCTGCGTTATCTACACTTCGGTCAAAGTAAAAGAGATGCCGCCTGCCGAATATGCAGAGTATCACGGCATCACCGAAGAAGAGGAACATGAAAAGACCAACATGCTGAAGCTGCTCATCAAGGCTCCGAAAGCATTCTGGACTATCGGACTGGTACAGTTCTTCTGCTGGTTTGCCTTTATGTTCATGTGGACCTATACCAACGGCAGTATCGCTGCCAATGCTTTTGACGCCCCTACAGTGGAGCACCTGGTAGATGGTGTGACCAAAATAGTACTCGACACCAAGAGCCTGCAATATCAGAATGCCGCCGACTGGGTAGGCGTACTGTTTGCCGTGCAAGCCATCGGCTCTGTGCTTTGGGCCATCTGCATACCGATGTTCAAGGACCGCCGCCGCGTCTACTCACTCAGCCTTGTTCTGGGAGGTATAGGTTTCATTTCCACCTATTTTATGCATAATCCGTATATGTTGTTCATTTCCTTCCTGCTGATAGGTTGTGCATGGGCTGCCATGCTGGCACTGCCGTTCACCATCTTGACCAATGCACTGAGCGGAGGACATATGGGTACCTACTTAGGTCTTTTCAATGGTACCATCTGTATTCCACAGATTATTGCGGCAGCTTTGGGCGGCAGTATTCTGTCCTTGTTTACTCCGAAAGGAGTACTGCCCCCCGAAATCAATATGCTTGTATTGGCAGGAGTGATGCTGATAATAGGTGCTTTCTGTGTATATTTAATTAAAGAGACTAAGGGAGAGAAATAGAACCAAGCTCCTACTTCTGCACACAGATGACACAGATAAGGCAGATGAACATGGATTATTAGACAAACTTATCCATGTTCATCTGCCTTATCTGTGTCATCTGTGTGCTATATTATCTTTTTTAATCCCCTCCCTTCCCCTTTCACTATTTTTGTCCTCACTCTTCTCTTTTATTTCCGCATATTGCGTATCTTTACGGCGATAACTACAGAAAACACGTCGCCATGAAAAAATACCTCAAGACCGATGAATGGAACATCATCGAAGACCAATTCCACCCCGACCGTCAACGGATGTCGGAAAGTATATTCAGTCTCGGAAACGGACGTTTCGGGCAACGGGGGTATTTTGAGGAGCCTTACAGCAGTGACAGTTACCGTGGTTCATTTGTGGCCGGCATCACTTTCCTGGACAAAACCCGCGTAGGATGGTGGAAGAACGGATTTCCCCCATATTACACCCGTATACCCAAGGCTGCTGACTGGAGCCGCATCAACCTGCGCCTCATCGATGAGGAACTCGATTTGGCAGGCTGGGATGTCGACAGCTTCAACCGCCGCCTGGATATGAAGGAAGGTATCTCCTACCGGGACATGGAGGTGACGTCTCCTCGCGGAAACCAGCTCCACATCCATGTAGAGCATATCACAAATATGGCAAGACCCAACCTCTGTCTCATCAAGTACAGCGTGTCTTCCATCAACTATACCGGCAGAATCTCACTCGTGCCCATCCTTGACGGGAATATAGTAGACGATGCCGACCTGCCAAACCTGAAAATATGGAACATACTGCGTTCCGGTTCTACCAGCAGCTGTGCCTATCTCTGGACACAGACCCGCCGGGAAGATGCACAAGTGTGCTACGCCATGACTTACCAATTCTTCAAAAACAACAAGGAAACCACTGCCAACCCCATACGGATAGAAAAGGAAAAGCAGACCGGTTTCAGCGTAGGTGCCGACGTAAAACCCGGAGACAACGTGACACTCATCAAATACACCGCCATCGCTTCTTCTCTTTACCACGAACGGAGTGAATTGGTGGAGCACTCCATGACCGAGGCACGCGAAGCCAAGAGCATAGGCTGGAATACGCTGGTAGAAGAGCATCGAAGGGCCTGGCAGGAAATCTGGGACGAAACGGATGTCGTCATCGAAGGGGACCCGGAAGCGCAACAAGGTATCCGGTACAACATATTCCAGCTGTATCAGACTTACCGGGGAGATGATCCGCGCCTGAACATCGGCCCCAAAGGATTCACCGGAGAAAAATATGGCGGAAATACTTATTGGAACACGGAACTGTGTTGTGTACCGTTTTTTCTGCTCTCCACTCCCAAAGAGATTGCAAAGAACTTGCTGGCATATCGGTACAACCAGCTTCCCAAAGCCATCGAAAACGCCCGTAAACTGGGTTTCAAGGACGGTGCAGCGTTGTTTCCGCAGGTAACCAACAATGGAGAGGAATGCCACAGTGAATGGGAAATAACCTTCGAGGAAATCCACCGTAACAATATCATTGTCTATGCCATCGTTCAGCATGCAGCGCTGACGGGCAATATGGACTATATCGCTAAATATGGCCTGGAAGTAATGATTGCCGTCAGCCGTTTCTGGAGCCAACGGGTATCCTTCTCCCAACCCAAACAGAAATATGTCATACTGGGGGTTACCGGCCCGGATGAATACGAAAACAATGTGGACAACAACTGGTACACTAACTATTCCTGTATACAGTGCCTCAAGATGACCCTCCGTTTTCTGGAAATGGTGGCACAGCAATATCCGGATGAATATGCCCACATACGCCGCATCACCAATCTCGACCAAGTGAAGGAAAGTGCCCGGTGGAGAGACATCATCGAACACATGTATCTGCCGGAAGACAAGGAACGGGGTATTTTTATCCAAAATGACGGCTATATGGATAAAGTACTGGAAAGTACAGATAACATTCCTGCCGAAGAACGCCCCATCAACCAACATTGGTCATGGGACCGCATTCTGCGCTCTTGCTACATCAAGCAGAGTGACGTGTTGCTCGGACTTTACCTCTATTATTTCTATTTCGACACGGAAACCGTCCGCCGCAATTTCGAGTTCTATGAGCCGATGACCGTACACGAATCCTCCCTTTCTCCCCACATCCATTCCATCCTGGCTGCACGCATCGGCAAAGTGGAAAAAGCTTACCAGCTTTTCCTGCATGCCACGCGGCTTGACCTGGACGACTACAACAACGAAGCGGACCAAGGTCTGCACATAACCAGTATGCCCGGCAGCTGGCTGGCCATTGTACGCGGATTTGCAGGTATGCAGGTGCTGAAGGAGACGTTGTGTTTCTCCCCTGTCATACCGCAAAAATGGGACAGCTATTCATTCAAGGTGAATTATCTGAAAAACACACTTCACATACGGGTAGGAAAAGAAATCGAAATCTCGCTTACAGCAGGCAGCAAAGTGGACATACAAGTCTACGGACACCCATATACGCTGGAACGGGGGACGGAATTGAAAATTAATATGCCAATGTGCCAATGACCTGCGGCGTGATAGCGCAACATAAACATTGCGCAGCCAATTAGCACATTGGCACATTAAATCATCATTTATCCTATAACCGGGAGAACATTTGGTTGTTTTCCCGGTTTTATGTTTTTATATATACCTGAACGAATAACTATATACTTGTTTACCAATGAAAAAAATGTTTCTTTTCGCCCTGGTTACGACGTTGTTCATCACGTCGTGCGGGCAAAAACAAAAGGGTAGCAATACCCTTATCCGACCGGTGAAGACTGCGCAAGTCAGTTCACAGTCGGTTATCCGCAAAGACTTCTCCGGAATAGTGGAAGCCGTGGAATATGTGAGACTTGCCTTCCGCGTCAGCGGACAAATCATCAGCCTCCCGGTTGTAGAGGGACAGCGGGTAAAAAAGGGGCAACTGATTGCCGCCATCGACCCACGCGACATCTCCCTGCAATATGCAGCCGACAAGGCTGCCTACGAAACAGCTGCCGCACAAGTGGAACGTAACAAACGGCTGCTTGGCCGCCAGGCTATCTCCGTGCAGGAATACGAAATCAGCGTAGCCAACTATCAGAAAGCAAAATCCACTTACGAGTTGTCCGGCAACAATATGCGGGATACGCGGCTGACAGCCCCTTTCGAGGGTTCCATCGAAAAACGGCTGGTAGAGAACTATCAGCGTGTCAATGCAGGAGAAGGGGTTGTACAGCTGGTAAATACACAGAAGCTACGAATCAAGTTCACCGTACCGGATGATTATCTCTATCTGCTCCGTGCCAAGGACGTAAAGTTCAAGGTGGTGTTCGACAGTTACCCTGCAGAGGCTTTCGATGCCAGACTGGAAGAGTATCTTGACATCTCCACAGCAGGGACGGGTATTCCGGTGACAATAACAATTGACGACCCGCACTTTGACCGTACACGTTATGACGTAAAACCGGGATTCACATGCAAAATAAAGCTGGCATCGGATGTCGCTCCCTTTCTGGAAGAAAAGCTGATGAATGTACCGTTAAGCGCCGTATTCGGCGACAGTGAAAACCGGAAAACGTATGTATGGGTGGTGGAAGGTAATAAAGTCAGTCGCCGCGAAGTGACCGTTTATTCTCCAACGGGAGAGGCAAACCTGCTTATCTCTAAAGGGTTGGAACCAGGAGAAACCGTTGTGACGGCCGGAGTATACCAGCTGACAGAAGGAGAAGCAATAAAGGTACTAATGTGATTAATCACATTGGCACATTACATTCCCCATTTATCTAAAAAATATTCATTATGAATCTAGCCAAATATTCATTAGACAACACGAAGATAGTCTACTTCTTTCTGGCTGTGCTGCTTATCGGCGGCATACTGTCATTCGGCAGGTTGGGAAAGAAGGAAGACGCACCTTTCGTCATCAAGTCGGCAGTCATCATGACACGCTACCCGGGAGCGGAGCCGGCAGAAGTGGAACGGCTCGTCACCGAACCCATCTCCCGAGAAATACAGTCGATGAGCGGCGTCTACAAGATAAAGTCAGAGTCTATGTACGGACTCTCCAAGATAACCTTCGAACTGCAACCGTCACTCTCTGCCGCATCCATTCCGCAGAAGTGGGACGAACTGCGGCGTAAAGTGCTCAACATACAGCCCCAACTGCCCGCAGGCTCTTCTGTACCGACCGTCTCGGATGATTTTGGAGACGTTTTCGGCATCTATTACGGCCTGGTGGGTGACGACGGTTTCTCTTATGAAGAAATGAGAAACTGGGCGGAACGAATCAAGACACATGTCATCACAGCAGACGGTGTGATGAAGGTAGCCCTTTTCGGTACACAGACAGAGGTCATCCATATATTCATCTCCGTAAACAAGCTGGCAGGAATGGGTATCGACCCCAAACAACTGGCCGGCCTACTGCAATCGCAGAACCAGATTATCAATACAGGTGAAATCAGTGCCGGAGAACAACAGTTACGCATCGTGGCCAACGGTACCTACACGATGTCGATGATATCCGCAACCAGGTTATCACTACCTCCGGCGGACAAGTCAAGCTGGGTGACATCGCCATCATTGAAAAGGGATACATGGAACCTCCCGGCAATATCATGCACGTCAACGGAAAGCGCGCCATCGGTATCGGCATCTCCACCGACCCGACAAAGGATGTGGTAAAAACCGGTGAACTGGTAGACCGGAGGCTTGCCGAACTCATGCCCCTCATCCCCGTGGGGCTGGAACTGGAAAGTCTGTATCCCGAAAACGTGATTGCCAAAGAAGCCAACAACGGGTTCATCATCAATCTGATAGAATCCATCCTGATTGTGATTGTAATCATCATGCTGGTGATGGGCATGCGTGCAGGAGTACTGATTGGCTCTTCCCTTATATTCTCTATCGGAGGCACACTGCTCATTATGTCGTTTCTTGGCGTAGGTCTGAACCGGACCTCCCTCGCCGGATTCATCATAGCCATGGGAATGCTGGTGGACAATGCCATCGTGGTGACAGATAATGCCCAAATTGCCATTGCCCGCGGCATCGACCGCCGAAAAGCGCTGATAGACGGTGCCACCGGTCCCCAATGGGGATTGCTGGGAGCAACGTTCATTGCCATCTGTTCGTTTCTGCCACTGTATCTGGCTCCCTCTTCCGTAGCCGAAATCGTGAAACCGCTATTCGTAGTGTTGGCCATTTCCCTGGGATTAAGTTGGGTGCTGGCGTTGACACAAACCACTACATTCGGCAACTTCATACTGAAAGCAAAGGCTAAAGATGGTGATAAAGACCCATACGACAAGCCTTTCTACCATAAATTCGCCTCCATCCTCGGCACACTGATACGCAAGAAGGCGTTGACCCTTGGAAGCATTACAGCACTGTTCATCCTCTCCCTCATCGTCATGGGACTGATGCCCCAGAACTTCTTCCCTTCTCTGGACAAGCCCTACTTTCGGGCAGATGTATTCTATCCGGACGGGTACAGCATCCGCGAAGTAGAAACCGAAATGAAAAAGGTGGAAGCGCATCTGATGCAGCAGCCGGAAGTGAAACGGGTATCCGTCACATTCGGCAGCACACCGTTGCGTTACTATCTGGCCTCCACTTCCGTCGGCCCCAAACCTAACTTCGCCAATATCCTGGTGGAAGTAACGGACAGCAAATATACCAAGAAGCAGGAAGAGAATCTTGATGCCTACATGAAGGCCAACTATCCCAATGCCATCACCCGTACCATGTTGTTCAAGCTCTCTCCTGCTGTAGATGCCGCCATTGAAATCGGGTTCATCGGCAATAACACGGATACGCTGGTCATGTTGACCAACAAGGCTCTGGACATCATGCACCGTGACGGCGAACTTATCAACGTGCGCAACTCCTGGGGCAATAAGATACCGGTATGGCATCCCGTTTACAGTCAGGAGCGTGCACAACCGTTGGGTATCTCCCGTCAAAGCATGGCACAGAGTATCCAGATCGGTACGAACGGCATGACACTTGGGGAATATAGGGAAGGAGACCAGGTACTTCCCGTTCTGTTGAAGGATAAAACTATCGACTCTTTCCGCATCAACGACTTGCGTACACTCCCCGTATTCGGCACTGCACGCGAAACAACCACTCTGGAACAAGTCGTCAGCCGGTTCGACTTCCAGTACAAGTTCTCCAATGTGAAAGACTACAACCGGCAGATGGTGATGATGGCGCAGGCCGACCCACGCCGCGGTGTGAATGCCATTGCCGCCTTCAACCGTATATGGAAGCAAGTGCAAGAAGAGATTGATGTGCCCGAAGGTTACACCATGAAATACTTCGGAGAGCAGGAAAGCCAGGCAGAAAGCAATGCCGCACTGGCAGCTAACCTGCCGCTGACATTCTTCCTTATGTTCGTCACCTTGCTGTTTCTGTTCCGCAGCTACCGGAAGCCGATTGTTATCCTGCTGATGCTGCCGCTTATCTTTATAGGTATTGTACTGGGACTGGTGGTATTGGGGAAATCATTCGACTTCTTCTCCATCCTCGGCTTGCTGGGGCTGATTGGAATGAATATCAAGAATGCCATCGTGCTGGTGGACCAGATTGATACGGAAACCGCTGCCGGAAAAGCACCGCGTGAAGCCGTTATCAGTGCAACGACCACCCGTATTGTCCCGGTGGCCATGGCATCGGGTACCACTATCCTGGGAATGTTGCCGTTATTGTTCGACGCCATGTTCGGCGGCATGGCGGCAACCATCATGGGTGGTTTGCTGGTAGCCTCGGCATTGACACTATTCGTGCTGCCGGTGGCTTATTGCGCCATTCATAAAATCAAGTGAGAGAACATTCAACAATTTACAGTTTACCAATTGAATGATGAAAACAAATATACTTATTCTATCATTACTGTGCTCAGGACTGAATGCCGGGGCACAACAAGCATATCTGAGCCGCGAAGAATACCGCGACAAGGTAGAAGCATACAGCCAGATTCTGAAACAACAGCATCTGAAAACATTCGCCAGTACCGAGGCACGCAAGATTGCCTCCACCGGTTTCCTGCCCCAGATTGACATCACTGCCGAGGGTACCGCCAATCTCAATCATCTGGACCAATGGAACAGTCCGAAAGGAGACTACCACCCTTATACCTATCAGGCACTTGCCACCTTGACGCAGCCGCTTTATACCGGAGGTTCCCTAATAGCCCAAAAGAAAGTGGCGCAAGCCGAAGAGGCACTGGACCAACTTACCACAGAGCTGACCCTCGACCAGATACACTATCAAAGTGACGCCGTCTATTGGAATGCCTCTGCCGCCCGTGCCGGTCTGAAAGCCGCGGCTACCTTTCAGGATATTGTACAACAGCAGTACGACATCATCCAAGACCGCTTTGATGACGGTGCCATCAGCCGCACAGACTTGCTGATGATTTCCACCCGACGTAAGGAAGCCGAATTGCAGTACATCAAGGCACGCCAAAACCATACCCTTGCCCTGCAAAAACTGAATATCCTTATGGGCTCGGAACCGGACGCTCCCATAGACAGCATAGCCGAAATAGATATACCGACTGCCTCCATCATACCTCTGGGCCTGGATGATGTGCTGCTTCGCCGGGCAGAATATGCCAGTACCTCCGTGAACATCGCCCGCAGTGAAGCGCAACGGCATGCCGCCCTCAGCCGCTACAACCCACAAGTCAGCATGTTTCTCGCTACCGGTTGGGATACGGGAATCACCTATATGGGGCAGGATGTACCTCATACTCCCGTCGTAGGAGTCAATGTCAGCATCCCCATCTTCCGTTGGGGAGCCCGCTTCAAGACAAACCGCCAACAGAAAGCCTATATCGGCATACAGAAGCTGCAACAAAGCTATGTAACGGACAATATTCTGGAGGAACTCTCCGCAGCCACCACAAAACTGACGGAAACTGAACAGCAAGTCAAGACGGCCCGGGAGAATATGATACTCGCCGAAGAGAATCTGGGCCTTGTCACCTTCTCTTATAATGAAGGAAAAGCCAGCATGGCAGATGTGTTGTCCGCACAACTCTCGTGGACGCAGGCACACACCAACCTAATTGATGCGTATCTGGCAGAGAAGATGGCGGTGGCTGAATATTGGAAGGTGGTTAGTGAATGAAATGCCCCTCAAAGAAAAACATACAAAAAACTCCGGCATAGCTTTACAAAGCCATACCGGAGTTTCTTTATATTTTTCCTACTGACCGTTTATCCCAGGAATGAAATCAGCACACCCGCCGCAACAGCCGAACCGATTACACCGGAGATATTACTGGACATACAGTAATTCAGCACATGGTTTTTCGGGTCATACTTCGTTGCTATTTCATTGCAGACACGGCTTGCCATGGGTACGGCACTCAGGCCGGTAGCACCAATCAGCGGATTGATCTTCTTCTTGCTGAATAGGTTGAACAGCTTCACAAAGAAAATACCTCCCGTAATGGACAATGCAAATGCCAGGAAACCACCAATCACAATACCGATAGTCGTCCAATTCAGGAATGCCTCACTGGTCATCGTGGCGCCAACGCTCAATCCTAAGAAGATGGTAGCTGCATTCATGATACTATTAGCAGCAGCATCAAACAAGCGGCTTGTATCCGAACCGATTTCCTTAATCAAGTTACCGAACATCAACATACCAATCAAAGGTACTGCTGTGGGCACAAATAAAGCAACAATCGTAGTCACTGCAATCGGGAAGATAATCTTCAATACACGCAGATTCTTAATCTCGGTTTTCGAAGGATACAGCTTCTCCTGCTCCTTCATGTTAATCATCAATTCCTTCTTGGTACAGAACAGCTTCACCACCATCGGAATGATGACCGGTACCAGCGCCATATAAGAATAAGCAGCAATGGCAATCGGTCCCAACAGATGGGGAGCCAGCTTGATGGTAGTAAAGATAGCCGTAGGACCATCGGCACCACCGATAATGCCCAACGCACCTGCTTCCTGCGGAGTGAACCCTATCATCACAGCACAAAGCAGTACGGTGAAAATACCTAACTGCGCAGCCGCACCGAATATGGAGAGACGCAAGTTACGGAGCATCGGACCGAAGTCTGTCAGCGCACCCACACCCATAAAGATAACAGGCGGCAGAAAGCCGGTCTTAATCAGCATATAATAAATGAAGTTCATCAGTCCGAGGTCGTGCGCAATCTCGTGCAACGGCATCTCCCAAATATTCTTCATCACCCCGCCTACCATGACCATTCCGTTTTCATCTGCCTGAATCACCCCCATCTCGCCGCCGGGAAAGTTGGCAATGAGCACACCGAAAGCGATGGGTACCAACAACAATGGTTCATAGTGTTTCTTGATACCTAAATAAAGCAGGATGAAAGCGATGGCATACATCACGAGGAACGACGGATCAGCAATGATGTTACTGAAGGCCGTCATATCATAGAGTTTTGCAAATATATCTTCCATTATCCTATCTTCATTAATACATCATCTTCAGAAACAGAGTCACCCGGATTGACACAGATGGCAACAACCGTTCCATCAAAGTCTGCGCGGATGGCATTGTATGTCTTCATAGCTTCGATATAGCAGAGGAGGTCGCCACTCTTCACCTTGTCACCCACTTTCAACGGGGTTTCCTGCGCATTCTTTGTCAGGAAGAACTTGCCTTCGAGCGGAGCCGGAACGTCCTGACCTTCTCCTACGGGAGGAGCAGTCACTTTCTCGGTAGCCGAAGCGGGCAGGTCGATGTCGCCATAGGCCACTGTCACGCGGTAAGCCTGGCCGTCCACCTGCACGGTGAGCGTCTTGGGTTTGGCATCGTCCAGCGGAGACTTGTCACGTTCGGCACGGCGTTTCTCCACATCCTCCAGGAAGTCCTGCTTGGCCTTGCCACTCTTGTAAGCCTCGTATTGAGCCGGGTGCATGGCGTATTCGAAGAGCTCTTCGTCGTCCTCGCCCAGTTCCCACTTGTTCTCCTTCATCAGCTTGCGGTACTTGTCCAGAGCATCGGGATAGTTGTCCTGCGGATTGCCGGTGAAGAACTTGCGTCCTTCGCGTTCGGCCTTCTCTATGATTTCGGGAGCCAGCTGACCCGGCAGCTTACCTGCCTTGCCCAACAGCATATCCCAGATGTCGTCAGCAATCATACCCCAGCGTTCCTTGCCTTTCTCCATAGCAATGACGTTCATCATGGAAAGGTTCTTGACGTACTGGCTGA
>ERZ859980.466-NODE-466-length-25327-cov-1.544872_pt1 | contig 25327 bp, 22 predicted proteins | sample MGYA00509984_ERZ859980 | MGnify/ENA primary metagenome ERZ859980 (study PRJEB30046, sample SAMN00715173) | human gut metagenome | study: EMG produced TPA metagenomics assembly of the A metagenome-wide association study of gut microbiota in type 2... | reverse complement strand
CAGATGATAAGAACGTTACCGTTACCGCATCCGTAAAGAATATTGGTGATACATTCGCCGGAAAAGAAGTCGTACAGGTTTACTATTCCGCACCGGATGGAACGATTGAGAAACCGTATCAGAGCTTGGCGGCTTCGGAAAATCCGATCTGCTCTCGCCGGGTGAGTCCCAGACGATTACCATTTCCTTCCCGACGGGATCTATGGCTTCCTACGATGAGAAAAAAGCATGGGTCCTCGAAGCAGGAACGTATTACATCCGTGTGGTAACAGCTCCAGAACAACGAAAGTGGCAGCAGCCCTGAATCTCAAAGAGACCGTTGTTACGGTTCAGGGAAAGAATCTCTTCCCGGCAGATGACGCTCCGCAGGAACTCTCCAAAGCAGGCGTAACACCGTACAGCTATGAAGGTGAGGCAGAAGAAAAAGCAGATAACAAGAGCATTAACACTGAAACGAGAACAGAAGAAAAAGCTGACAATATAGAAGCAAAGATAGAAGAGACCGTTGAAGTAGAAAAAGAGGCGGATGAAGCTGCAGAAACAGAAGCGAAAGTAGAAGATGAAGCTACTGAAACGGAAGCAAATGTGGAAGAACCAGTTACAGCTACTGAAGCAAAAACGGAAGAAAAAGTAGCTGCTACAGCAGAGGCAGAACCAGAAGAAGCAACAGAAAATAAAAAGACAGAAAATAAAAAGACAGAAAAGAAAGAAGACCAGACAATGGATAATAATATTGTTCGCGAGAATGTTTTATCAGAAGCTGAACTTACAGAATTTAAAAACTACTTGAATGTTGAAGGCTTTGAGATTAACATAAGAGAAGTTTTACAGGAATTGATTGTTAATTATTCTCCAAATGGTAAGTCAGAACATGGAAATGTAATTATAATGGGGAATGAAAAAACAGGAAAGACAACATTAGCCATTGAATTAATTAAACTTGTAAACAGAAAACGTGGTAGAAGAAACAGAAAACTTGCAAAAGTTGATGCACGAGTGCTTAATAGAAAAGGCTTTAAATATGTATTAGGCAAGTTAGTAGGCAGTGACTTAATTATCGAAAATGCAGACCAACTTGGAAAAATGACTGTTATTAGCCTGTTAGATGGATGTGGAATGTTTACAGATGACATGCTTATTATTCTTGAAGGAAATGAAGATGGCATGGAAGAGTTACTTAAGGAGAATCCAAAACTTGAAACTACATTTAATCACATTGTTAGAATCAAGGAATACAACATTGAGGAATGGGTAGAATATGGAAAGCGTTATGCATTGAACAAAGGATACGAAATGGATGAACTTGCCAACTTGGCATTTTATAAGGCAATAGATGATTATTTTGGAGCAAATAAGGGAATTTCACAGGACAATGTTGAAGAAATAATCGACAATGCCATTGCGCATACCAAGAAGTTGGGAAGAAAGTTCAAAGGTATATTTGGTTCAAAGTCAAAAAATGACGGACTTAATTTATTACAGGAATCAGATTTTGAAATTTAGTATAATTCAGACATATAAAATTTTCATATTTAAGAAAGGAAGTAACAATGGAAAATTTACAGCTTGCAAAAATTGCAAATGAAGTGAGAAAGAATGTTGTGACAGCATTACACAGTGCAAAGTCAGGACATCCGGGTGGATCATTATCAGCAGCAGACATGCTTACATTTCTTTATTTTGAAGAAATGAATGGTCTTGATCCCAAAAATCCAAACAAACCGGATAGAGACAGATTTGTTTTATCAAAAGGACATGCAGCACCGGGATTATATGGTGTATTAGCAGAAAAAGGATTTATTCCAAAGGAAGATTTAACAACTTTAAGAAAGATTGACTCATATTTGCAGGGACATCCTGATATGAAGCACACACCTGGAGTTGATATGTCAGCAGGTTCTCTTGGACAGGGAATTTCAGCAGCAGTAGGTATGGCACTTGCCGGAAAGATGGATAACAGTGACTATCGTGTTTATGCAATGCTAGGTGATGGAGAAATCGAAGAAGGACAGGTTTGGGAAGCAGCAATGTTTGCAGGTCACAGAAAATTAGATAATATGGTATTTATTGTGGATAACAATAATTTGCAGATTGATGGAACAGTTGAGGATGTATGCTCACCTTATCCCATTGATGAAAAATTTAAGGCATTCAATTTCCATGTAGTTACAATTAACGGACATGACTTTGACCAAATCAGAAGTGCTTTAAATGAAGCAAAAGAAACAAAGGGTATGCCAACAGCAATCGTTATGAATACTGTAAAAGGAAAAGGTGTATCTTTTATGGAAAATAAAGTAAATTGGCATGGTGCAGCTCCTAATGATGAGCAGTACAAAGTGGCAATGGAAGATTTAGAGAAAGTAGGTGAAGCATTATGTCAGAAGTAAAGAAAATCGCAACAAGAGAAAGCTATGGTAATGCTTTAGTAGAACTTGCCAAAGAGCATGATGATATTGTAGTTCTTGATGCTGACTTAGCGGAAGCTACAAAAACAGGTATTTTCAAAAAAGCTTATCCTGAAAGACACATTGACTGTGGTATTGCAGAAGCAAATATGATGGGTATTGCAGCAGGTTTATCAACTTGCGGAAAAGTACCATTTGCAAGTACATTTGCAATGTTTGCAGCAGGAAGAGCATATGAGCAGGTAAGAAACTCAATTGGTTATACACACTTAAATGTGAAAATTGGAGCTACACATGCAGGTATTTCTGTAGGAGAAGATGGAGCTACACATCAGTGCAACGAAGATATTGCACTTATGAGAACAATTCCAGGCATGACAGTAATTTGTCCATGTGATGATATTGAAACAAAGGCGGCTGTAAAAGCGGCTTATGAAATGGATGGTCCTGTATATTTAAGACTTGGAAGATTAGCAGCACCTGTTATTAACAAGGAAGACTACAAGTTTGAAATTGGAAAAGGTGTAAAAATGAGAGAAGGTAGCGATGTAACTATTGTTGCCACAGGTCTTATGGTTGGCTATGCATTAGAGGCAGCAGAAAAACTTGCAGCAGATGGAATCAATGCAGAAGTAATCAACATTCATACAATCAAACCTTTAGATGAAGATATTATTGTTGAATCAGCTAAGAAAACAGGAAAAGTAGTTACAGTTGAAGAACATTCTGTAATTGGTGGACTTGGAAGCGCTGTATGTGATGCATTAAGCAGTAAATTACCTACAAAAGTAACAAAATTAGGTGTACAGGATGTTTTCGGACATTCAGGTCCTGCAGTAGAATTACTTAAAGAATTTAAGCTAGACGGAGAAGGAATTTACCAGCAGGTAAAGGAAACTTTAGCATAATTTCAAATAGAGCATAGTTATAAAAAGATTATTATGAAGAAATAGGAAATATAATTTCCAAACTTAAAGTTAGAAAGAACTAAACTAATAAAATAAAACAAATGGTTAAATATTTAAAACAATGTCTTAATAATTTTAGTTAAGACAGGTTTACTGTTGCAAAACAAAAAACAGATGTTATAATAGCCATTGTTAAACGAAATGCAAGGGAGCAGACGTAAAGGTCTAGCTCCCTTTTTCTTTTGTTTTTAGGAGAATAAAAGAATTTCGTAAGAAGGAAAACATACCCCTTTAAAATGTTTCCCCACAAGAGAAATCTTGTGATGAACATTTGAAAAAAGTCAATTCAAATGTTTAAAAGAAAAAATATGACTGAAAGAATGGAGGAAAAAATTATGGACGCAAAAGAAATTATTCAGGCAGCTACAGACAGTAGTTTTGCAATCTGGTTCTTAATTGGTGCTGGTTTAGTATTCTTTATGCAGGCAGGATTTGCAATGGTTGAAACAGGATTTACCAGAGCAAAGAACGCTGGTAGAGGTAATATTATTATGAAGAACCTTATGGACTTTTGTATTGGTACTATAATGTACGTATTTTTAGGATTTGGACTTATGATGTCTGAGGATTATGTAATGGGTATCATTGGTGTACCAAACCTTGATATCTTTACAAATTACAACAACTTCAACTGGTCACAGTTTGTATTCCAGTTAGTGTTCTGTGCAACAGCAGCAACAATTGTTTCAGGAGCTATGGCTGAAAGAACAAAGTTTAGTGCTTACTGTATTTACTCAGCAGCAATCAGCTTGATAGTATATCCTATTGAAGCAGGCTGGGTTTGGAACATCGGTGGACACGGTTGGTTACAGCAGTTACATTTCGTTGATTTCGCCGGTTCAGCAGTAATCCACTCAGTTGGTGGTATGGCAGCATTAGTTGGTGCAATAATCGTTGGTCCACGTATTGGTAAGTATACAAAGAGATCTAATGGAAAAATCAGATCAAACGCAATTGCAGGTCACTCAATTACACTTGGTGCTTTAGGTTGTTTCATCCTTTGGTTTGGATGGTACGGATTTAACGGTGCAGCAGCAACAAATACATCAAGTTTGGCTTCAATCTTTATGAACACAACAATTGCTCCTGCAACAGCAACAGTAGTTTGTATGATATTTACATGGATAAAAGACGGAAAGCCTGATGTAGGTATGTGCTTAAATGCATCACTTGCAGGCTTGGTAGCAATTACAGCAGGTTGTGCTTCAGTTGATACGTTTGGTGCATTGGTAATCGGTGCAGTTGCAGGTATTTTAGTAGATGTAGTAGTAGAAGTGTTAGATAAGAAATTACACATTGATGATCCTGTTGGTGCTGTTGGTGTTCATTTCGCAAACGGTGTTTGGGGAACAATTGCAGTTGGTTTATTTGCAACAGGCAGAGGTGCTGATGTAGCAGCATTTGCAGATGGTTCTACATATGCAGGTTTATTCTACGGTGGTGGACTTAAATTATTAGGAATCCAGGTATTAGGTATTGTTGCAATTGATATTTATGCAGCAATTATGATGACAATAGTATTCCAGTTAATTAAACATACAATTGGACTTAGAACAAAAGCAGAAGAAGAAATTATTGGTATGGATATTTCAGAACATGGTCTTGCATCAGCATACGCAGACTTCCTTCCAGCAGCACCATCATATGCAGGTGAAAGTGAAGGGGCAGTTGATTTATCAGATGTTAAACCTACACCACTTACATTAGGTGATAAGTCAGAAGGCAGATATACTAAGATTTCTATTATATGTCCTGAAGAACGATTTGGAGTTCTTAGAGATACAATGAATGCCATTGGAGTAATGGGTATGACAGTATCTCAGGTAATGGGTTGTGGAGCTGAAAAAGGTAAGACAGGTAGATATAGAGGTGTGTCAACAACAATGAACCTTTATAAGAAAGTTCAGGTTGATATAGTTGTATCAACGGTTGATCCAGGACTTGTAGTGCAGCAGCAAGAAAAGCTCTTAATACAGAACACTATGGCGATGGTAAGATTTTCGTTACAAGTGTCGAAGATGTAATGAGAGTTCGTACAGGTGATACAGGATACGATGCATTGAAATATGATGAAAAATAATTAACAGTAATTAACAATTATTTATTAAAAAGATATTTTAGAACTCTGTTCTTAAATATATATTTTACTTAATCTCATTAAAGGGCCGGTACTTAAGTACCGGCTCATTTTTTTTTGAACAATGAGAAATTTGGAAAGAATTTCTCATTGTCCAAAAAACGTTCCACTAGGGATGCACACTAGTGCGAAAAGAAAATAGTTGCGGACGGGCACCCATTGGGTGTGAAAGAATGTCATAAGTAACAGGCTTTCAAAAATAGAAAATTCTTTCAGAAGATTCATTGCATAAAAAAATAAAACTATGGTAAATAGATAAAAAACGCATAAAAACGTTACAGTATATGTGCAAAATGCACAAAAAGATAAGCTTTTATTGTATAAAAGGTCGAAATGTGTTCTATTTGTGAAAATATTATTGAAAACGTTTCCGAAAAGTGCTACTATCAGTTCATAGGAAACGTTTCCAAAGAAAGTGAGTACCACACTGGAAATGGAAATATCGGATAACCTAAGTTATTTTTTAAGAAAAGGAGACAAAGATATGCGTAAGAAATTATTAAGTGTAGCGTTGTGTGCAACAATGGTAGCAGGATTATTAGCAGGATGTGGAAGCAGTTCTAAGAGCGATAAATCAAGCTCAGAAAAAGGATCAGTTTACTGGTTAAACTTTAAACCAGAAGCTGATGAGGCTTTACAGAAAGTAGCAAAGACATACCAGAAGGAAAAAGGAGTTAAGGTAAAGGTTGTTACAGCAGCTTCAGGAAACTATAACTCAACATTAACTTCTGAAATGGGAAAATCAGCAGCACCTACATTATTTGTAGTTGGTAACCAGGCAGCAGTTAAGACTTGGGATGATTATTGCTTAGATCTTAAGGACACAGATATTTACAAGGAATTAAGTACAGATTCATTTAACTTGAAAGATGACAAAGGCAAAGTTGCATCAATCGGTTATTGCTATGAAAGTTATGGATTAATTGTAAATAAGAAATTACTTAAGAAGGCAGGATATGAAGTTTCAGACATTAAGAACTTTGAATCATTAAAGTCAGTTGCTGAAGATATTCATAAGAGAGCTGACAAACTTGGATTTGATGCATTTACATCATCAGGAATGGATGATGCATCATCATGGAGATTTACAGGACACTTAGCAAACATGCCATTATTCTATGAAGGAAGAGATGATGGATGGAAAGAAGCTCCTGCAACAATTAAAGGAAAATATTTAGATAACTTCAAAAAAACATGGGATTTATACATTAACAACAGCAAATACGATAAGAACACTTTAGCAACAGGTGGTTATGATGCAGAAGCAGAATTCAAGAATGGTGAAGCAGTATTCTTCCAGAATGGTACATGGGAATATGATGCTTTAAAAAAATCAATTTCAGATGATGATATGCAGATGATTCCAATTTACTGTGGAGTTGATGGTGAAGAAAAAGCAGGCCTTTGCTCAGGAACAGAGAACTGCTGGGCAGTTAATGCAAAAGCTTCAGAAGCTGATCAGAAGGCAACACTTGATTTTATGAAATGGTTAGTAACTTCCGATGAAGGTACAAAAGTTATGGCTGAACAGTTTGGCGCTATTCCATATAAGAAAGCAGCAGACAGTGGAAATGTATTCTTAAAGAATGCAAACGACTTATTTGATGCAGGAAATTACAATGTTGACTGGGCATTTAACTACACACCAAATGTAGATGAATGGAGAGCAAGCCTTGTAGCAGCAATGAACAAATATGATGCAGGCGGTTCATGGGATGATGTTAAGACAGCATTTGTAGAAGGATGGGCTACACAATATAAGGCAGCTAACAAATAAATTATCCAATAAATAAATTATAATTATTGATTGGACAATAATTATTAACTAAATAATAGTTATTAATTGCTATAGGAAATAAATATAGAAACTTGATATTTAGGGGGCGGGCATAGCCCGCCCCCTCTTATTAGAAATAAGGAGGAGATTGCTGTGAAAGAAAAAAAGAAAAAACATAACAGTGGAACATCTGTAAATTCTAAACTTCTTCGCAGACCTATTCAAAGATGCTTTCTTCTATTCTTAGCACCTACTTTTGGAGCTTTTTGTATTGGATTTATTTATCCATTTTTAAGAGGAATTTATTTATCTTTTTGTGAATTTGTTACAATCGGAGATGCTTCTTTTGTAGGTTTTAGAAATTACATGGATGCATTTAGCGATGCGTCATTTATACATGCATTTTGGTATACAGCATTGTATGCAATAGTATCACTATTTTTGATAAATATACTGGCATTTGCAATAGCATATTTATTAACGTTAGGTATAAAAGGTGCAAACTTATTTAGAACAGCATTTTTCATGCCAAACTTAATTGGTGGTATTGTTCTTGGATATATTTGGAGTATGATTTTCAATGGTATATTAGGAAAAATGAACACTTCAATATTAATGGAAACAAGATATGGTTTTTGGGGCTTAATCATATTAATGTGCTGGCAGCAGGTTGGATATATGATGATTATCTATATTGCAGGGTTACAGGCAGTTCCCGGAGAATTAATTGAAGCAGCAAAAATCGATGGAGCAGCAAATGGCAGACATTAACAAGAGTAACAATTCCAAATATTATGCCATCTATTACAATTTGTTTGTTCTTAACAATAACTAATGGATTTAAACTTTTCGACCAAAACTTAGCATTAACAAATGGTCAGCCATTTGAACAGTTAAAGGATGGTTCAGTTATAAAGACAACAGAAATGTTGGCACTTAATATTTACAACACATTTTATGGACAGTCACTTACAGGTAAGGGAGTGGCACAGGCGAAAGCCGTTATATTCTTTATTTTAGTTGCAGGAATATCAATTATTCAGCTTAAGGCAACTAGATCAAAGGAGGTGCAGCAATAATGAACAATAAAGAAACAAATAGAAATTTAAAAGATACAAAATTAGTTGCTGCCACAAAGAAGAAAAAATTAAAAGAGAACAATGAAATTCCATTGAAACATGGAAAGCTTTTAACAATAATATTATCAATTGTAACATTAATTTATGTCAGTCCGATATTTGTTGTTTTAATGAACTCTTTTAAAGCAAATACCTTTGTTAAAACAGATACATTTGCATGGCCTATAGGAAAAGCTTTAGTAGGTTGGGCTAATTACATCAAAGGTTTTACATTTGGAAATTATCCGTTTTTTAAATCAGTATTATACAGTTTTGTAATTACAGTTTTATCAACGGCTTTAATATTAGTTTGTACATCAATGGCAGCATGGTATATTGCCAGAGTTGATAGTATAGTTTGTAAGATTGTTTACTATCTGTTTGTATTCTCAATGGTAGTGCCATTCCAGATGGTAATGTTCACATTGTCAAATACAGCAGATTCATTGGGACTTAACACACCTTGGACAATCCCGGTTATATATTTGGGATTTGGAGCCGGTATGGCGGTGTTTATGTTTACGGGATTCATCAAAGGTTTGCCACTTGAAATCGAGGAGGCAGCAGCAATTGATGGTTGCGGACCTATCAGAACATTTTTCATCGTTATTGTACCAATGTTAAAACCAACATTAATTTCAGTAGGTATTCTTGAGATTATGTGGATATGGAACGATTATCTTCTTCCATATTTAGTTCTTGACTTGGATCGATACAGAACTATTCCAATTCATATTCAATACTTACAGGGAAGTTACGGTTCAGTGATTTAGGTGCGATAATGGCACTTATTATATTAAGTATTATACCTGTTATATTATTCTATCTCACATGTCAGAAGCATATTATAAAAGGTGTAGCTGCAGGAGCAGTAAAGGGTTAAAGATTATTTAAGGAGGAACTATGAGGGCTAGTGGAATTTTATTACCAATTTCAAGTTTGCCTGGAAAGTATGGTATAGGAAGCTTTTCAAAAGAAGCATATGAATTTGTGGATTTTCTAAAAGAAGCCGACCAGAAATACTGGCAGATATTGCCTATAGGACCTACAAGCTACGGAGATTCACCTTATCAGTCTTTTTCAACATACGCAGGAAATCCTTATTTTATTAGTTTAGAAGACTTAATAGAGCAGGGACTTCTAACAGAAAAAGAATGTGATAAAGTGGATTTCGGTAGCAAAACAGATAAAGTAGATTATGAGAAATTGTATAATGGCAGATTTGAACTTTTAAAAACTGCTTATGAAAAAAGTGATATAAGCGAACGTGAAGAGTTTAAAAGATTTAAAGCTGAAAACGCTTATTGGTTAAAAGATTATGCAATGTTCATGGCTATTAAGGAAAGGTTTAATGGGCAGAGTTTTGACCATTGGGCGGAGGACATAAAACTCAGATGGGAATATTCCATGGAATATTACGAAAGTGAATTAGCTGATGAAATTACTTTTTATGAGTTTATTCAATATGAGTTTTACAGACAATGGTACAAACTGAAAAAATATGCAAACGATAATGGAATAAAAATTATTGGTGATATTCCAATATACGTTGCATATGATAGTGCTGATGTGTGGGCACATCCTGAATTATTCCAAATAGATGATGAGAGAAATCCAATTGCAGTTGCAGGATGTCCACCGGATGGATTTTCAGCAACAGGACAGCTTTGGGGAAATCCATTATACAAATGGGATTATCACAAATACACTAATTATGACTGGTGGATAAAGAGAATAGAGAGAAGTGTGAAATTATATGATGTTGTAAGAATTGATCACTTTAGAGGTTTTGATGAATACTATTCAATACCGGCAAAGGACAAAGATGCTATAGGCGGGCATTGGGAAAAAGGCCCGGGTATAGATTTGTTCAATGGAATTAAATATTGTTTGGGAGATATTAATATTATTGCTGAGGATTTAGGTTATATAACTGACACAGTAAGACAGTTAGTTAAAGACTCAGGTTTCCCTAATATGAAGGTATTAGAATTCGCTTTTGATAGTAGGGACTCATCAGGGCCAAGAGATTATTTGCCATATAATTATGATAAGAATTGTGTAGTTTATACAGGCACCCACGATAATGAAACATTAAAGGGTTGGCTTGATGACATTGAACCTGAAGAAGTACAAATGATAGAAGAATACATAGGAAGAAAAGTTGAAACAAAAACACAGTTAGTGGATGAGATTATAAGAATGGCTCAGGCTTCAACTGCAAATACTTGCATAATTCCTATGCAGGACTATTTACATTTAGACAATAAGTCGAGGATGAATACACCATCTACATTAGGAGACAATTGGAGATGGCGTTTGAAATCTACACAATTAACAAAAAGGTTAAACAACAAAATTAAAAAGTTGACTGTTCTTTATGGCAGAGCATAACAGAATACAGATAATAATTTCTTAAAAGAGCTGCGAAGGGACAACTTTCGCAGCTTTTTGCATAAAGTACAGCTATGTGGTAAAATGCTAAATTGTGGAAGAAATGAAACTTATTAATTTATGCTAAATGAAAGGGGAAAGACATGGCAAATCTTACTATCAAAGACATAGCAAGAATATGTGGGGTTGGAATTAGCACTGTTTCCCGAGCAATTAATGATGACCCGGGAATTAATCAAAATACAAGAAAAAGAATACTAAAAGTAATTAAAGAATATAATTATGTTCCAAATAACAGTGCGAGAAATCTAAAAATGACAGAGTCAAATACAATAGCATTGTTAATAAAAGGAATTGACAATCAGTTCTTTCAAGGAATGCTTAAGATATTTGAAGAAGAATTGAAGAAGTTAGAATATACATTTTTAATTCATGCGCTTGGAGAAGACCAGGATGATGTAAGTGTAGCTATACAGCTTGCTAAAGAAAAAAGATTAAAAGGCCTTATTTTTCTTGGGGGCCAGATGGATTCTCTAGACAACAGACTGGAAGAAATCGGTGTACCTTATGTTTTGTGTACAGTTGCAGTTAATATGATGGCACCAAAAAGAAATTGTTCATCTGTATCAATTGATGACGAAAAGGAAAGCTATAGAGCAGTTGATTATTTATGTAAAAAAGGCCATAAGAAAATCGCAATGATTTCAGGCAGAAGCAATGATCAGGCGGTTGGTGGTCTTCGTTTAAGAGGCTATAAGAGAGCTTTGAAAGACAACGGCATTGAAATAAAAGATGAGTTAATAAGATATATGAAGGATGATATACCGGAATATTCAGTAGCAAATGGTTATGAAGTAACTAAAGAATTGCTTAAATCTAATGTAGACTTCACAGCGCTATATGCAATTTCAGATTTAACAGCTTTTGGGGCGTACAAGGCAATTATGGAAGAAGGTAAAACAATTCCCGGGGATTATTCGGTTTTAGGATTTGACGGCCTTGATATGTCAAGATATTTTCAACCATCATTGTCAACAATGAAACAGCCTTGTGAACAAATGGTTAAGTCGTCAATAAAACTTTTAATGGATGCTATAAATGGAAACGATGAAAAGAAACAACTGATTTTTGAAGCTGAATTATTAGAGAAAGAATCAGTAAAAGAATTGTAAGGAGAAATATTTGTGTTTGGAATTGACAGCAAACTATATGAGTTTTTATCAAAAATAGCAGATTTAATAATAGTAAACCTGCTATTTATTATATGTTCGTTACCTATTGTTACTATAGGAGCGTCAACAACGGCTCTTTATGGAGTAACAAAAAAAATGGCAAGTAACAGTGAAGGCTACATATTTAGGTCATACTTTAAACTGTTCAAGGAAAATTTCAAACAATCAACAATAATGTGGATTATTTTATTGGTGCTTTCATTAATCCCAACAGCCGATTTATATATAATCAATTATATGCCAAAAGGTCTGCTACCTACAGTATTAAGAGGGTTTATGTTAGCAGCAGCTTTAGCAATACTTTTCGTATTCCTTTATGCCATGGCATTACAAAGCACTTTTGAAAACACAGTGAAAAATACATTAAAAATGCCTTCTTAATGGGAATAGGTCATTTTCCATGGACTTTGTTAATTGTGACCATTACATTACTCCCTATTATTCTACTAGTAACATTAGGAAGCGCAGCATCCTCTGTTATATATGTAACGTCATTTGTCGGATTTTCGGTACTTGCATATTTGAATTCTTTTATATTTAACAGAATATTTAAGAAATATATGTAAAGAATAAAATGTTGTTAAAGTTGAAGGTATATGTCCTGAATTTCAGATACATATCTTCAAAGTTAACAACATTTTTGATATTTGATAACCAAATACGTTTATGAAAAAATATAACTCTTTTAAAATAATAAATTACAAAATACTATAAATTACTGTACTGAATTATCTTGTATGTTTTCTCCAGGTTAAAGGATCACTACCACTTGCCGGTTTAGTAATATCCATTGAGTCATCTGTAGAAGCATAGCTTTGTCCCATAAATCCATCTGCAGAAACAGAATTATTATTAATTAAGTCTTCAACGGAAACAGTACCTTCTTTTGCAATTTCTTCAGCTGTTTTGGCATCTGTAATCTGGGTATCCTGATTAACTGATAAAGTATCAAGTGATGTTTTAAGCAATAAAGAAGCCTCATCTTCTGTAATTCCCATTGCATCAGCAAGTTCAGAAATTTCAGGCACACGACCAAGCTCTTTGCTAAGCTTGCTTGTTGTGTTGTCAAGCTGATTTAACTTGTCAGCAAGATGCTGTCCGATTCGATCAGAATTAATCTGACTGTTAATTACGTTGCGGATACCCTGTTCAATGCGTTTATCAATATAATTATTAAAATCACCACATTCCTTAGTGTATTCAGAAACGGCAACCATAAGTTCTAAGTTACCTTCCTGAATTAAGTCACCAAAAGTAACTCCCTTTCCACAATATTTTTTTGCAATATCTGCAACCTTCTTTAGTTTAGACTCTACAAGTGGAGTAGATGCAGATGCATCTCCGGCTATTAGTTTATTTACAAGCGCAGCCTGTTCTACATCTGATACAGTTTGAAGAGCGCCCATATCATCCATATACATTTTTATAAAATCAGTCTCTTCCTGTGACTGCCCATTTTCATCTTTTGCTATGTTTTCTGAGATGGCATTCATTCCATGACTGTCGTCAAAAATATTGTCGTCACTAGGAGTAAAGCCTTTAATTTCTATTTTATTAATTGATAGATAGTCGTATATAAGTTTGTACTGACTGTCATCGTCAATAAGACCATTAAAGAAAGATTTAACATCCTCCATAGTAATTAAATTATCGTGAGCTGTAGCATAAGAAACTAATTTTGCTAAAGCTTCATTAAACATTGTTTTTTTATCCATGTTTTTTATAACCTCGTCTTTAAAATATTACATCATACTTATGTAAATGATACATAAAAGCCTTGCAAAAATCAAGGATAATGGGTAACATTTAAGGTGTATGCCTTGAAGGCAAAAAAGGAGTAAATATGAAAGAATTAATTAATAAAATAAGAAAAAGCAGAATCTTTTCCCTTATATGTATTTTACTGTTTATAAGTATATGTTTTGGGATAGGGGCAGCGGCAGCATATATTAACCATGAATCAGATCCAACAGATGTGGCATCTAATTATTTTAGAGCTTTCGTTGCCATGGATTATAACAAAATGTACAGTTACATAGACAAAGAAGATGCGTATGTGGAAAAAACATTATACACTAAGAAAATGGAAAATTTGAGAAAACAATATACCATTGATTCTTATGATATAAATAAGCCTGAAACAAAAGATGGGCAGAAGTCAGTAACAATTAAATGCAAAAACGAAGAAACAGGAAAAACAAAAGATTTCGTAGTAAAAATAACATCCAAAAGAAAAGGTTTAAATATTGTACCTGACTTTTATGTAAACATAGATGATATTTTAACCAACAATTTTCAGGTTACTTTACCGGCAGGTAATGAATTACAGTTAAATGGCATTACAATTACAAACAGCAATGCAAAAGTTTCAAAAAATTCAAGTGGCCAGGAAGTATATCTTTTTAATAAAACTTTAAAAGGAAACTACAAAGCTGTAGCTACAAATGCAAGTTACGCTATGGTAAAAACTTTGAATGTAAGTAAAGACGATACAAAACTTGATTTGTCAAAGATTCAACCTGTAGCTAATGATAATTACACTAAGATAATTAACAAAAATTGTGATAGTCTTGTAGACCAGTTCTACAAAGCTGTTAGAACAAAAGACAGTAAAAGAAAAGAACTGTTGAAGTTATTTAGCACAAAGAAAACAAAAAATAAAGTTTCATCACTTGTTGACCAATCAATGGAAATCACATATCCATCTGATGACAGAAATGTATCAAAGCTAAAAGTAATTGATATGAAAATTAATAAAAAGGACAGCAAGATTGTTTATAATAAGAAAAACAAAGAGTACACTTTAACTTACAAATATTCTTACAGCTATGTATCATCAACAGATACATCCCTTACAAGCAGTTACATATACAGCATATCAGGTAAATGTGACAGCCAATTAACTGTTGTTTACACAGCTGATAAAAATCAGGTAAAAATAAAGAATATTAAGTTAAAAAATAAGGATAAAAAGAGTCAATAAGATTTAAGAAAAATAATCAATTTTTAGGGAGAAAAATATGGCAAAGGAAACTTGGAAACCGGGCAATATGTTATACCCACTGCCTGCTGTTTTGGTAACAGTGGCTGACAATAGTGGCAACGAAAATATATTTACAGTAGCATGGACAGGAACTATATGTACTGATCCGGCAATGGTTTATATTTCAGTAAGACCATCAAGATATTCTTACGATATGATTAAGAAATCAGGCCAGTTTGTAATTAATCTTACAACAGAAAAACTGGCTAAGGCTACAGATTATTGTGGCGTGAAATCAGGTCGTGATGAAAACAAATTTGAAAAAATGAATTTGCAGACTGAAAAGGCTGAGTATGTTAAGGCACCACTTTTAACAGACAGCCCTGTAAATATTGAATGTGAAGTGACAGAAATTAAGCATTTAGGAACTCATGATATGTTTATTGCAAAAGTTCTTTGCGTTCATGCAGACAAAGAGTACATGGATGAAAAAGGCAAGTTTGATTTGGCAAAAGCAAAGCCTATAGTTTATTCTCATGGTCAATATTACAGCACAGGCAAGAAACTTGGTAAATTTGGATTTGCAGTTAGAAAAACTCAAAAACCAAAAAGAAAGAAAAATAAGTGGACAGAAAAGAAATAGACAACAAGGAAATATAGACAGTTTAATGAAAAATTATTAATAGGAGAATAGTGTTGAAGCATGATAAGATAATTTTTCATATAGATGTAAATTCAGCGTATTTAAGTTGGACAGCAGTTAAGATGTTAAAGAACGGTTATCCAAAAGACATCCGAAACATTCCCTGTATTATAGGTGGAGATAAGAAGAACCGTCATGGAATTGTTCTTGCAAAATCAATTTCTGCAAAAAAATACGGTATAGTTACAGGAGAACCTGTAGTAAATGCTTTGAAAAAATGCCCCGGTTTGGAAATTGTTCCACCGGAGCATGATTATTATTCTGAACAAAGTCACAAGTTAATGGAACTTTTGAAATCATTTACACCGGATATAGAGCAGGTAAGCGTTGATGAGTGCTATATGGATTATACAGGAATAAGAAACAAATTTTCTAACGAAATAGAAGCTGCATATACAATAAAAAACAAAGTAAAAGAACAATTTGGCTTTACTGTAAATGTAGGAATTTCAGATGTAAAAGTTTTGGCAAAAATGGCATCAGATTTTGAAAAGCCGGATAAGGTACACACTCTTTACAAAGAAGAAATCCAAGAGAAAATGTGGAAGCTTCCTGTGGAAGACTTATTTATGGCAGGAAAATCCAGCGTGAATGTGTTACATAAACTAGGAATTTTTACAATTGGTCAGTTGGCAAAAAGCCCTGTTACCATATTAGATGCTCATTTAAAAAGTCATGGCAGGGTACTGTGGGAATATGCTAACGGAATTGACGAAAGCGTAGTAAATACCAAAAGGGAAGATTTAAAAGGCGTAGGAAATTCCACAACCCTTCCAAAGGATTTAGACAATATTGTTGAAATAAACAGAATTCTTCTAAGACTTTCAGAAAAAGTTTCAGGAAGGTTACGAGAGGGAAAACAAAAGGCAAAAACAGTTGCTGTTGAAATTAAATATAATGACTTTACAAAATGTTCAAAACAAATTACAGTAGATATTGCTACTGATTCCGGAACAGAAATATATAACATTTCAAAAAATCTGTTTAAAGGTTTGTGGAGTGGTAGACCGGTTAGGCTTTTAGGTGTGAGAACAGCTAATTTAATAGAAGAAGACGAGCCGGAACAACTGACTTTTATGGATATTGATTCATGGAACAAAGAAGAAAACAATATATCCAGAGAGAAAATGAAAAAATTGGACAAGGCATTAGATTTAATTAATGCAAAGTATGGAAGCGGTGCTGTTAAAAGGGCAAGCCTGCTTAATGAAAATAGGACAAAAAATAAATAGTATACTTAATGGAAAGGGACACAATTATGAATAAAGAAAACATCGTATTAATAGGAATGCCTGGAGTTGGAAAAAGTACAATAGGAGTAGTGCTTGCAAAGGTTTTAGGTTACAAATTCATGGATTCAGATTTAGTTATTCAAGAACAGACAGACCGTTTGTTAAAGGATATTATTGCAGAAGAGGGAATTGATGAATTCATCAATATAGAAAACAAGGTTAATGCTTCAATTAACACAGAAAAATCAATTATTGCAACAGGCGGCAGTGTGGTTTATGGAAAAGAAGCAATGGAGCATTTGTCAGAAATAGGAACAGTTATTTATTTAAAACTTGATCTTGATTCACTTTCAAAAAGACTAGGAAGCTTGGAAAAAAGAGGGGTAGTTCTAAAGGACGGACAAACATTAGAAGATTTATTTAATGAAAGAACACCGTTATATGAAAAATATGCGGATATAATAATAATGAGCATGGACATACAATACAGCAGACAGTAAAACTAATTGAAGCAAAATTGGGGGTATAGAAATTAACAGATTTAAACTTTTTAACAGGCAGATGAAAATATTGTTTCTGCCGATTTTATGTGTTTTACTTATGATAGGAATCATTATTTTTGAACAAACTACAATGGAAATATATGCATACGGTTACGTTATTAATAGAAACACAAGAGAAAAAGATTTAAATGAAAAAAAGATTAACCCGAAAATTTATAAAAAGAAAATAAAAAACAAGTCCAACAAAACATCAAAAAAGAATTTAAAAGATAGCACAAATGACAAATTAAAGAAATCATCTGTGCTATTTTTTATAAAACCGATTAAGGGTGGAATTACATCTTCGTATTTCGGAGACGTTGTTGACAGAAATGCCTGCCACAAAGGACACGACTGGGCAGTTCCCGTTGGGACAAAGGTGTATGGCGCAGAGGCTGGCATTGTAGAACTTGCATATTATAGTGAAAGCTATGGTTATAACGTGTTAATAAAGCATAAAGATAATATGGAAACCAGGTATGCACACATGAGTTCTTTGTGTGTCAAAAAAGGTGACATTGTAAACAAAGGAGAGTTAATAGGCTTTTCAGGAAATACAGGTGACAGCACAGGACCACATTTACATTTTGAAGTAATCAAAGAAGGAGTAAAGGTCAATCCTTTGAAATATGTAGAGTAAAACAAAAATGAAACATAGCGCATAGTTTAAACTTAATTTAAGCATGCTGTATAGGTAACATAATTTGCAAAAAAACATATATATAACAATATATATTATTTAATAGTGAAAAATTTATAATAATTGGAAGAATTTGCCTTGAAATTGTGTTACTTATACAGTTTACAAAGTTGCACTTTATGTTATAATAGATGAAAGTGCGTAAAAATATATTTGTATTAGTGCGCGCAAAAATAAAAAACGATAATTAACATTTTTTAGATATAGATTTTACATATAACCAGAGGTGCATAAATGGAAAAGTATGTTATTAAAGGCGGAGTTGCCTTAAAAGGTGAAGTAGAAATTAGTGGTGCAAAGAATGCAGCATTGGCCCTTATTGCTGCAGCAATTATGGCGGATGAGAACGTAACAATAGAAAACTTACCTGATGTAAGTGATATTAATCAATTAATAGATGCAATAGAAACAATAGGAGCTACTATTAACAGAGTAGACAGACATACAGTTATTATTAACGGAGCAACAATTACTTCTCACATTGTTGAAGAGGAACAAATGAGAAAAATTAGAGCTTCATATTATTTGCTTGGAGCTTTACTTGGTAAGTTCCACAAGGCAGAAGTGGCTCTACCGGGTGGCTGTGTAATTGGAGCACGTCCAATTGACCAGCATTTAAAAGGTTTTAGAGCTTTAGGCGCCGAAGTAATTCAGGACCATGGAATGCTTAATGCATTTTCAGAACAGCTTAAAGGAAATCACATTTTCTTTGATGTGTCATCAGTTGGAGCTACTATTAACGTAATGTTAGCAGCAGTAAGAGCAGAAGGTAGAACTGTTATTGAAAATGCTGCAAAAGAACCACATGTAGTAGACGTTGCCAATATGCTTAACAGCATGGGAGCTGATATTAGAGGTGCAGGAACTGATAAGATTAGAATTACAGGTGTTCCAAAATTACATGGAACAGTTTATTCAACTATTCCTGATCAGATTGAAGCAGGTACATTTATGTGTGCAGCAGCAGCTACAGGGGGAGAAGTTCTTGTAAAAAATGTAATTCCAAGACATTTGGAATGTATTACATCAAAGCTTATAGAAATGGGTTGTTCAGTAGAAGAATATGATGATGCCGTTAAGGTAAAAGCAGGTGAATTCATTAGATGTGCAAATATTAAGACATTACCATATCCGGGCTTTCCAACAGATATGCAGCCACAGATGGCGGCAGTCTTATCAATGGCAAACGGTGTAAGTACAGTTACAGAAAGTATTTTCGAAAACAGATTTAAATATATGTCAGAACTTGGAAGAATGGGTGCTGTAAACAAGGTTGAAGGAAATACAGCAATTATAACAGGGGTAGGCAGTTTAGAAGGAGCCAGTGTGGCAGCACCTGATTTAAGAGCAGGAGCAGCATTGGTTATTGCAGGATTAGCTGCAGAAGGATTTACAACAGTAACAGATATTGTATATATCAAGAGAGGCTATGAGAAATTTGATCAGAAATTAGCAGGACTTGGTGCAATTATTACTGAAGTGGACACGGATAAAGAAGAACAGAAATTTAAATTAAAAGTAGGATGATATATTAAAAAAAATCAATAAAACTGATTAAATTTGTCACTACACAAAGAAAATGGCTTATGTTAATATATGTTCATCCTAAGAATTATAAAAGCAGTGAAGAGGAGTAGTAATTGTAGAGTGACCTTTAGAGAAGCTTGGTTGGTGCAAAATGCCAGGCACGAAACAACGAACTCGCCTTAGAGTTTCCCGCTGAAAACGTCAAGTAGGTTGGGACGGTTTTCTCCGTTATAGGAATCGGATGCATTATCATCTTGAGAGCATGTAACACATGAAACAGAGTGGTACCGCGTATGTAAAGCTTACGTCTCTGTGCTGAAAAAGCACAGGGACGTTTTTATGCATTAGGAAATTGTTTAGGAAGTTCTAATACATAAAAAACGTTCCGCTAGGGATGCACATTTCCGCGAAAGGAAAATAGTTGCTGGAGCAACCGCGCTCAGTGCATAGAATGTCGCAAGCGACATTCTATCTTATTCCGTTTATTTAAATAGGTTTTACTTGAAAAAAAGTACCATAAAGTATAGGATATATATTGGTTTTTAGATATAAAGAAAGAAGAGGTTTTACTATGAATTGCAAAAAGTATACAAGACAGTATTTTATGCCACCGGAAGTCACATATGACTGGGTAAAAAAAGAGTACATTGATAAGGCTCCAATTTGGTGTAGCGTAGATTTAAGAGATGGAAACCAGGCTTTAATTGAGCCAATGAGCTTAGATGAAAAATTAGAGTTTTTCCAGTTACTTGTAGACATTGGATTCAAAGAAATAGAAGTAGGTTTTCCTGCAGCATCAGAAACAGAATACAATTTTATGAGAGCTCTTATTGAAAGAGATATGATTCCTGATGATGTAACTGTTCAGGTTTTAACACAGGCAAGAGAACATATTATTAAGAAAACATTTGAAGCTGTAAAGGGAGCAAAACATGCAGTAATTCATCTCTACAATTCAACATCTGTTGCACAGCGTGAGCAGGTATTTAAGAAGAGTAAAGAAGAAATCAAAAAGATTGCTGTTGACGGAGCTGTGCTTTTAAAACAATTAGCAGACGAAGTAGATGGAAACTTTTCATTTGAATATAGTCCTGAAAGTTTCTCAGGCACAGAAATAGATTATGCATTAGATGTATGTAATGCAGTTCTTGATGTATGGGAACCAAAGGAAGACAACAAAGTTATCATCAACCTTCCGGCAACAGTTGAAAATGCAATGCCACATGTTTTTGCAACACAGATTGAATATATACACAAGAATTTAAAATACAGAAATGCAGTTACAATTTCAGTTCATCCACATAACGACAGAGGATGTGGCGTAGCTACAGCAGAGCTTTCAATATTAGCAGGAGCTGACCGTATTGAAGGTACATTATTTGGAAACGGTGAAAGAACAGGTAATGTTGACATTATTACATTAGCAATGAATATGTTATCACATGGTGTAGATCCAAAGCTCGAATTTGGTAACATGCCTGAAATCGTAAAATTATATGAACGAGTAACAAGAATGAATGTTAGTCCACGTCAGCCTTATGCAGGTGATTTAGTATTTACAGCTTTCTCAGGTTCACATCAGGATGCTATTTCAAAAGGAATGGCTTGTAAGGCAAAGGATCCTGAAGGAAAGTGGAATGTACCATATCTTCCAATTGATCCTGTTGATGTGGGAAGAACATATGATTCTGATGTTATTAGAATTAATAGCCAGTCAGGTAAGGGTGGCGTAAGCTATATTTTAAAACAGAACTTCGGATTATCCATACCTGAAAAAATGAGAGAAGAAATCGGATATAGTGTAAAACATGTATCAGATGAAGAACATAAGGAATTATCACCTGAATGGGTATACCAAATATTTGAAGATAAATATATTAATGAAAGCAGTGTATTTACAGTTCCAGAAGCACATTTTAAACAGACAAACGGAATCGTTGCAGAAGTTACTATTGCACAGAATGATACAGTTCGTATCGTAAAAAGCACAGGTAATGGACGTTTAGACGCTGTAAGTAATGCTTTTAAACAATACTTCAATATTAGCTATGAACTTGCTGTATATGAAGAACATTCATTAGCAAGAGGTTCATCATCAAAGGCTGTTTCATATGTAGGAATTAATTATCATGGAACAATGTATTGGGGTGTTGGAATTGATGAAGATATTATTAAGTCATCGATTCATGCATTAACTGTAGCAGTTAACCATTAGTAAAGGCAACAGGTGATACAGCACTTCAAGATGAAAGATTAACAGAAATCATTAATTATATTAATACAAATTATTTAACAGTAACACTTGATGAATTAGCAGACCAGTTCCATTTATCAAAACCATATTTATCAAAGTACATAAAAGATAAATCAGGAAAAACATTTGGAGAATTGGTTAAGGCGGTAAGAATGAAAAAAGCCAGAACTTTATTGAAAGGTGGTAATATGACAGTTGAAGCAATTGCTGAAAATGTCGGCTACCAAAATGTAGAACATTTTAACCGCTTATTCAAAAAGAAATACGGAATGACACCGGTACAGTTTAGAAATAGTAAAAATTAATATAGGATGTGTATTGCAATAAAAAAGGTGGAACCTTTAGGGTGACACCTTTTTTTATTGCAAAAAATAACCATTTTATATTTATTTTAAACTTGAAAAGTACACAAATAGTATGTATAATATAAAAGCAACCTTACAGTTTATGTAAATTAATATAAACTATAAGGGATAATTAACTGCTAAGGAGGAAAAGAAAGTATGAATTTTAACAGACAACACAAGGATAGAATATTCTGCATGATTTTTGGGTATGAAAAGTATAAGGGCAATTTATTGGATTTGTATAATGCATTAAATGAAACAAATTATACAAACTTAGACGATTTAGAAATTACCACAATGGAAAACGCAGTGTATATGAGTATGAAAAATGATGTGTCCTGTATCATTGCCAACAACATGGCTTTGTTTGAACAGCAGAGCACATGGAATCCTAACATGCCACTACGTGGATTTATGTATTTCAGTGATTTGTTCAACAAATATGTATCAAAATATCACTTTAGACTTTATGATGATAAGTTCATAAAAATTCCAACGCCGCAATATTATGTGTTATATAATGGTTCCAGGAAAGTCCCTGACAAACAAATCTTGAAACTTTCTGACGCATTTGTCGCACCGCCTAAAGATGGGATATTCGAATGGACTGCCACTGTCTTAAACATCAATCCGGGTTATAACGAAAAACTTCTATCTGCTTGTAAACCTTTAAAGGAATATGCTATATTAATAGAAACAATAAAAGAGTACAGGCAGAAATATGATGATAAAAATGTTGCTATCGAAAAAGCTATTGAAGAGTGTATTAATTGTAATGTTTTAAAAGATTTTCTGCTGGAAAGGAAGGCTGAAGCTATGCATACACTTTTAACGGAATATGATGAAGAAGAGGCAATGGAATATTTTAAACAGCGTGCGTATGAGGATGGTATTGTGAAAGGCGAATTGCAGCTTATTGTTTCTAATATTTGTAAAAAAATGATTAAAAATAAATCTATAGAACAGATTGCTGATGAGTTGGAAGAAGATGTTTCTAAGATTCAAAAAATTTATGACATAGCAAAGGAGTTTGCACCTGATTATAATGTTGAAAAAATAATGGCTAAATTGGGATAGTGAGCACATAAATACTATGATGTCAAAATTTACTACTTGACATATGGCAACTATAATAGTAGTATAGCCATTGCAAATAAATATTTTCTCTTATTCAGAGTAGTGGAGGTACAAGGACCTAAGAAGCTACGGCAACCCCGACATTAGTCAGGAAGGTGCCAACCTGAGCAGACAGAAGTTTGATCAATAAGAGGATTTGATACCTTGATTTCAAGTCCACTGATTGTCAGTGGGCTTTTCTTTTTAATAAAATATAAAAAGGTATACTATAATAATAAATTCTCAAAAGAAGAAAATAAATATTTGTAGGATACTATAGTTAAAGCAGAAATGCACAGTAGAAAGTAAAGGAGACGTAAATGGAAAAAAGTTATTTACATCAGAGTCAGTAACAGAAGGTCATCCTGATAAAATCTGTGACCAGATTTCAGATGCCATTTTAGATGAATTAATGAAACAGGATCCCATGAGCCGTGTTGCCTGTGAAACAAGCATCACAACAGGACTTGTTTTGGTAATGGGTGAAATTACAACAAAGGGATATGTAGATATCCAGAAAATTGTAAGAGAGACAATTAGAGAAATCGGATATGACAGAGCAAAATATGGATTTGATTGTGACACATGTGGAGTTATAACAGCTTTAGATGAACAGTCAACAGATATTGCAATGGGTGTAGACAAAGCGTTAGAAGCAAAAGAAAATAAAATGTCTGACGAAGAGTTAGATGCAATTGGTGCCGGAGATCAGGGTATGATGTTTGGTTATGCAACAAACGAAACAGAAGAATTTATGCCATACCCTATAGCTTTAGCACATAAGTTGGCACTTAAGTTAACAGAAGTAAGAAAGAATGGTACTTTAGATTATTTAAGACCTGATGGAAAAACACAGGTTACAGTAGAATATGATGAAGATGGAAAACCTGTAAGACTTGATGCAGTTGTATTATCAACTCAGCATGATGCTGAAGTTTCACAGGAACAGATTCATAAGGATATTAAGAAATATGTATTTGATCCTGTATTACCAAAAGATATGGTAGATGAAAATACAAAGTTCTTCATTAACCCAACAGGACGTTTCGTAATTGGTGGACCAAATGGAGACAGTGGTTTAACAGGAAGAAAGATTATTGTTGATACTTACGGTGGATATGCAAGACATGGCGGTGGTGCTTTCTAGGAAAGGATTGTACAAAGGTTGACCGTTCTGCAGCGTATGCAGCAAGATATGTTGCAAAAAATATTGTAGCAGCAGGACTTGCAGATAAATGTGAAATCCAGTTATCTTATGCAATTGGTGTGGCACATCCAACATAATTATGGTAGACACATTTGGAACAGGAAAGTTAAGTAACGAGAGTTTGTAGAAATTATTCGTGAGAACTTTGACTTAAGACCAGCAGGCATTATCAAGATGTTAGACCTTAGAAGACCTATTTACAAGCAGACAGCAGCTTATGGTCATTTTGGAAGAAATGATATTGATGTACCATGGGAGAAAACAGACAAGGTTAATGTTTTAGCAAAATATGCAAAATAATTAGAAAATAATCTGTTGTAAAATATGTAGTAACAAAAGGGAAAATGGAACTTATGTAGGTTTCATTTTTCCCTAAATTTTTACTGGAAAATATTGATTTGCATGGAAAATATAGAACATAATTTTATCTGTTTAGTAATTTCAATAAATTAGGAATCTGTGTTTCGAAATTTACTGCGTAATCAACTGCATTAGGATCCTTATAAGTGTCTTCTATACACAGGTAAGTGAAATCAGCTGCAATTTTTAAAGCGTCAAAAACACTATAGTCATTCATTAAGGCACCGGTAAAAGTGCTTGCAAAAACGTCCCCTGTTCCATGAGATTTAATAGGAACCTCCTTAGTTCCGTACATAAAAAAGTCTTTATTACTGCTGTCATA
>ERZ859980.463-NODE-463-length-25698-cov-2.487033_pt1 | contig 25698 bp, 15 predicted proteins | sample MGYA00509984_ERZ859980 | MGnify/ENA primary metagenome ERZ859980 (study PRJEB30046, sample SAMN00715173) | human gut metagenome | study: EMG produced TPA metagenomics assembly of the A metagenome-wide association study of gut microbiota in type 2... | reverse complement strand
GCTGACTTATGTTAATGCCTAGTATTTTTGGAGAAAACTTATTTGATGATTGGATGGATTTTTCATTCCCGGATATTGACAAGGCTTTGTATGGCAAGCATGCAAAGAACGAGATGAAAACAGATGTCCGTGAGACCGAAGATGGTTATGAATTGGATATCGACCTGCCTGGCTTTAAGAAAGATGAAGTCACAGCACAGTTGGATAACGGATATTTGACGATACAGGCATCCAAGGGCCTAGACAAAGAGCAAAAAGATAAGAAAGGCAAATATATCCGCAAGGAGCGTTATGCCGGTTCAATGAGCCGCAGCTTTTATGTTGGTGATGCGATCACGGAGGAAGATGTTCATGCGAAATATGAGGATGGTATCTTGAAACTGTCCGTGCCGAAGAAAGAAGCCAAAGCAGTAGAGCAGACGAAACACATTGCCATTGAAGGATAATGTGAGGTTAGAAAGTTTGTCCCTAACAAATAGATGGAATTGCAAAGGCTTTCGTGACCAGGGGCGTCATACCGTAAGGTATGGCGCCTTTTTGTGCTGTTTGGTGGCTGCAAAATGTTTTATTTATTGCTGATATAATAAGCAATATGTGGTTGTGGAGAATTTGAGGTATGGCAGGTTTGAGTATTTTATTTCATTGTGAATACCTCTTGATTGTGCTAAAATAAAACAGACTGTGAGAATGAACATTTTGCAGTAGAGGATTAACATATATGACAATAAATTCTTTGTTTGCTACACTGTTATAGCGAATATATAGTGGCAGGAGGTATGAAATGAGGTACTATAAAAAAGCAATCGCAGCGATCATGGCTGTTGCTGTTTTGGTCGGATTGGAACCATATATAGAGAGGATTAATATTCACGGTGTGCAATATGCCTCTGCACAGACATCAGAAGATACTATAGAGACATCAGCACAACTGTCGGAAAGTGCAACGGGAATCCCTACACAGACACCGGACGTCACACAAGGAGTATCTGCGTGTGATTATTATCAAAATATGTCAACCATTGGAAAAGATACATCGGTTGTCACGATATCCAATGCGGACGATCTTCGTGCTTATATGAAGATTATGCAAAAAGTGACCGGATTTGGGTTGACTTTTGTGCAGACAGCAGACATTGCGCTCAGTGACTACAACTTTCGATATGATAAATCTTTGAAACGTATTGCTGTTTATGATGGTGATACGTTAAAATGCACCGTTGCATCGAATGGAACTGCGTATCAGCCGGACAATTCCGATCGCAGCGCTTCGTATGCAGCACTTGGTATGTCAGAAGATTTTCTATGGTTACACGGTCACGATTTTCATGGTGTGTATCAGGGAAATCATCATCGGATATCGGGGGCTTTGCTTGGAGGATCGAGTGCGATTTTCGGAAATGCGAGAGGTGCAGTGGTCAATTTGGTTCTGGAAGGATGCGCAGAAATTGCGGCAACTGATTGTGCATTGTTTGCGAAAGAGTTACAGGGCGCGATTGTGAACTGTTGTGCCAGGAACTGCATCATAGTTGATGTGGAGCGTGGGTACTCAGCGTGGGATGTTGGTGCTTTTGCCAGCCGTGTGACGGAAAAAGCAGTTGTAGAACAATGCACCTCTGAGAACAATCAGGTGATTGCAGAAGATATATGTGGAGACAACATTAATCTAAATGTTGGTGGAATCGCAGGCAGTAGTTATGGTTCTATTAGAGATTGCCGGGTGCAGGGAGGCGTTGTGCATGGAAGTAATGCCGGTGGAGTGAGCGGTCTAATATCTGCTGGCGAAATATCTGCTGGCGAAATTATGGGGTGCTGCAATTCCGCAGATGTTTATGGGGTGTATTATACCGGGGGGATTTGTGGCTGGAATGCAGCCATGACGTATTTGCAGATGTCTGAGTGTGTGAATGAGGGAACCGTACATGAGTGTTCCGAGACGAGTGGGAGTATGGGGCAATATGCAGGTGGGATTATCGGGTATACATTAAACGGAATTACGATTAACAGATGTCGTAATGCAGGAAATATCAGTTCCGGAGAGCAATCCTGTAATGCGGCACCGGTTAACGTAGGTGGTATATTGGGCGGTGGCTGGAATGACGGAAGTTGTGATTGGATCATTTCTAATACAGTTAATACCGGAACGTTGATCGAACGGCAGCATTCCATCAGCTATATTGGTGGCGTTGTCGGAGACGGTGCCTATCCTCTGCTAAGGCTTTCTAATATCGCGAACTTCGGAACGCTGCTCTATACAGTACAGGATACGTATGCAGAGGCGGCGATTGGCGGTATATTGGGCAGAGGCTGTGAGGCAGAACAGACAGGATCAACTATTTGGAATTTACTGCAGCAGCATGCCATGACGAACTGTGTAAATTATGGAACGGTGCAATTTGACAGTGATTCGAAAAGTGAAGAACAAATCGACTATCATGCGGTGACTGGTGGCGGACTATCCGGAAATGCTGCTGCGACCGCATGGAAAAATTGTTATGAAGCTTCGGTATCAGATCTGCCCCTATTTGGAAAAGAGGGGAATGGTACGATCATGGAGGTTCATCGGATCGATCGTGCACAAAGAGCAGGAGAGGTTTCTGCGGCGTTCATTAGTGAGAATGCAGCGTCTTATGCGCACACTTCCTCACTGGCTGAAGCCTTAAATGCATATGTTTCAGCACAGAATGGAGCGAAAGGGGATTATCTGTCTTGGCTGCAGGGAGACGATACGTATCCTACGTTAAATCTCACGATCGATCTGACGAGAAGCGGATATTCGACCGATAGACTGGTGGACGGTGCTTCTTTGTTGCCAAAACCAAGTGCGGCACCCACGAGTTCACCAACGAAAACACCGACAGCGAATCCAAGTGTTACGCCATCTGTGGCGCCGAACATCCGTCCGACAGCTAACCCAAGTGTTACGCCATCTGTGGCACCGAACATCCGTCCAACAGCGGTTCCGACGAAACGACCAACGGTTGTACCGACAAAGCGTCCGGCGGCACCGACAAAGCACCCATGGAAACACACGATAGCACCGAAGAAATATCCTGCACCGCGCGTGAAAGTAGTCCGCAAGAAGACCAAAGCCGGTCAGCGGTATATTCAGGTGTCTCTGCGCAAAAAACAAAATTGTTATTTGCAATTTTACCGTAAAACAAAACTTGGGTTCATGCGCTTAAAACTTAAGAAAAATCGGTTAAAAAACGGACACCGCAAGATTAACATTGCCTATAGCAGGAAGATGAAAACCGTGACGTACAAAATACGTATCTACAAGAAAGTAAACGGACGCCGGAGGTACAGCAAATTTAAGAAAGTAAAGAAAATGCGGTTATCCTAGCGCATTACTTCTTAAACAGCTGTTGTGTCGGATGGGAAAAAACGGATAAAAAAATAAGAAATTGATAGACAACTATGACATATAATTAAGAAAACAATAGACAAAATCAGTATATCAGCATTGATACACATAAGGGAGTAGTACAGACATTGGAAGACAAAAAGTATTGTATGAATTGTATGCAGCCATTGAGTTGGGATGGAACTTGTCCACATTGCGGTCTGGCAGCAGAGAAGATTTCGGATGCTCCGCATCATATTCCACATGGCAGTAAGTTATTTCACGGCAAATATTTGGTTGGTCGTGTGCTTGGTGAAGGTGGATTTGGTATTACATATATCGGTCTGGATCTGACGCTTTTAATCGCTGTGGCGATCAAAGAATATTTCCCAAATGGTCTGGTTTGGCGAAAATGCGATAAAACCAGATCATCTTATCAGGTTACCCCGTATACTCCGGAATCCAAAGTGTTATTCGAACGTGGCAAGGACGATTTTCTCAAAGAAGCCAGAGTGCTGTCACAGTTTGGCACACAGGAAGGCATTGTCCGTACACGCAGTTTTTTTGAAGAAAATGACAGTGTATATTTGGTTATGGATTATGTGCGTGGAGGCAGCATTAAGGATTATGTGAAACGGAATGGACCATTTTCACCACAAAATTGTTGGAATATATTGCACAATCCGATCCGGGCATTGCTGGACCTGCATCAGAGGGGTCTTGTTCATCAAGATGTCAGCCCGGATAATGTGATCATAAATGCAGAGGGCAATGGCGTATTGATTGATTTTGGCGCAGTCAGACATGCAAATGCCATTGATGACAAGACGCGGACTTCTATATACAAACAGGGATTCTCGGCATATGAACAATTGGAAAAGCGTGGCCAGAGGGGAACGTGGACAGACGTATACAGCTTATGCGCTACGATTTATTATATGTTGACCGGACAGGCACCTATAGATGCGACAGAGAGAGTATTTAATGACACGATCAAGCCATTGTGGGAGTATCCGGTGGATATTACCAAAGATGTGGCTGAAGTCATTATGCATGGACTGGCTGTGGAAAGCAGTACGAGATTGCAGACATTAGACGAGTTGTACGAAACGCTCTATGAGTGTCCGGCGCATCGTAAAGATATGGCAGAAGTTGTTGAGTCGGCATCTGTGCTTGGCGAGAGCCGTGAGGCTATGCGTGAGGAAGCACTTGGTAAGCAGAAAAGGCGGGAGCGGCATATTCATCATTTGTCGGATCAGTTAGAGCAGATGGAAAGACGCCGCAAACACAAAAAGTGGGTGGCCGCCTTTGGAATCATGGTTGGCGTTTTGGCAGTGATCAGCGGTATCAGGTATCGTCAGATGGCAGCAGATCATGGCAAAGCGGAGATGAAACCGCCAGTGATCGCTTCGGCAGAACCGACGAGACTTCCGGAAGATCAGGCGGGACGATCGGTAGTTCCACAAGCAGATGTGGCAACGGCTTCGACAGAACCGTCACCAACTGCCACAGAGCCGGTACGGACGAAAAAGCCAAAGGTAACAAAGCGCCCGATACGGACGAAAAAGCCAAAGGCAACAAAGCACCCGGTACGGACGAAAAAGCCAAAGGTGATAAAGACACCGGAGGTAGCAGCGACACCGAAGCGGACCAAAGCACCGAAAAAAACTAAAAAACCAACAAAAATACATATGGATGGTGATATGGATGAGCTCACAGAGTAGTACGAGAAAGATTGCAGAGAAGATTGCGGTCATCAATGACCGATCCGTTTTTTTGGGATTCGATGTATATATGACATTAGAATTGTTGTGTAAGACGCCACAGCAGTGGATGGATGCAGATGTAGAGCAGCAGGCCGCCTGGCGTGTGGAAACATATAAAAAGCTAAATATGGTACTTGGCAAAAAGAAGATCGTGTCAAGGCCGACATTACGACGTTGGCTTGCGCTGGATGGGGAGAACGCAGTATTTCCCAAAAGAGAACAGATCCTAAAGATGGCGCTTGCTCTTTCTTTTGATGAAGAACAATTGCAGCGTTGTCTAAGACAAGGCATACAAGAACCGGGTATTCAGATCAATGATTACCAGGAAATATTATGTTTATATTGTGCGGCACATCATCTTGATAATAACAAATATGAGGATATGCTGCAGATCTTTGAACAGGAAGCGAGCGAGGACACGGAATTAAAGCAAAAGAGTCATACCAGCCAGCTATGGAATATGTACAGAGTGCAAAAAGACAAAGAACCGGCTGATTTTCTGGAATGGATGTTAGAGCATGCTTCGATGTTTAAGGGCTATGGTAAAATGGGACTGAAAGTGTTCCATGAATACCGGGAAAAGATCGTGTATTACGCCAACAAAGAAGTACATGAACGTCTTGTTCGTGCTTTGGAGCAGACGGATTTTGAGGAATGGTCGGCAGAACATGGATACAAGACACCGGATTATGATAGAGGTGTTGTGCAGTATTTGAAAAATAAAAAGCGACGTAAAGATCCGGGCATTGACCAAAATTCATTACGAAGCATACAACGGGATCATTTGCTGTATTATTCCAAAATGGAAAAGAATCTGGTGATGCTGCGCGAACTGTATGCAGCTATTTTGATCCCGCAGGAAGAGCGGGATAGTGGCAGGAGCATCGTTTTTCAGAAACAGCTTAAAAATATGCCGTCGGAATTTCACTTTATGACCGATGATTATGTATCTAAGCTATTGACGGTATCCAAGCAAAAGGAGTGTTTATTCCGATTATCCAGTGAGTATGCCAAGACGAGGGACAAGAAGTGGTCGATCAAGATAAAAAGTCAAAAACAGCGCTGTCGTCAGGTGCAGCGTTCGGATATCCTGCCTATGATCCAGTGGGTTGCAGTACACCGTTATCTGGAGGAAAATGAAAAGCAGGATAGGGAATACGATCAACAGGAAGCGAAAGAGATGTTTGAGCAGATGGCAGAGGAAGCCCTGCAAAAATGCGATATGGCACCATTAAATCCGAGATATCGGTTAGATTTTGTGCTGCTGTCCTGTTTTGGGGACACAGAGATGTCGTACCTGTCAGAAATATTATGTGAGTATATTCAACCGGAAGAAGAGTAGAGTGGAAACACTCTACTCTTCTTCCGGTTTTTTCTTGGTTTGTAAGGTCTGCATTGCATTGCCTAACATTTCGTAGGCATTATTTGATCTCGCCTCGTTTATGTCGTTCAAAGAAATCTTTTGTTTCCTTAGCAACAACACCGCTCAGTGCGAATAATGCGATCATGTTTGGCAATGCCATCAATCCATTGAAGATATCTGCAATCGTCCAAACAGCTTTTACAGTCATATATGGTCCGATGAAGATCGCAAGGATATAAATATATCGGAAGAACTTCACATGCTTCATATTACCTCCGCTTAAGTATTCTAAGCAGCGCTCACTGTAATAATCCCATCCAAGGATCGTTGTGAAGGCGAAGAATACCAGACAGAGCATTAACACGAAAGAGGCAAATTCATTCGGGAAAGGTAGTCCTTTCTGGAATGCATAAGTTGTTACCTGAACGCCCTCTAAGCCCGGTACTTTCCAAGCTCCGGTAAGTACAATAGACAGACCGGTCAATGTACAGATTACGATTGTATCAATAAAAGTACCGGTCATGCTGACAAGACCCTGGCGAACAGGCTCATTGGTCTGTGCAGCAGCTGCTGCGATCGGTGCACTACCAAGACCGGCTTCGTTGGAAAAGATACCTCTTGCAACACCTTTCTGCATAGCAACTAACATACTTCCTACGGCTCCGCCGGTGACGGCCTTCGGCGTAAATGCTGCAACAACGATTGTTTTAATTGCTGCCGGTAGTGCTGTAATATTGCAAAGAATTAAGATAATAACAACGACGAAATATAAAATTGCCATAAATGGTACGATAACCTGACTGACGCTTGCGATTCGCTTTACACCACCGATCAATACAGCGGCAACGCAGAACGTTAAAATCAAAGAAGCGATCACAACAGACCAGGAATAATCTGCCAAAAAAGGAATGGATTTTACACGGTGTGTATTATTTGGATCAAAGAAGTTGTTTACGGCACTGGAGATACCATTTACCTGACTAAAGGTACCGATGCCGAATAATCCAACGCATACGCCGAAAAATGCAAATATTTTTGCGAGCCATTTCCAACGCTTGCCCATTCCCTGCTCTATGTAATAGAAAGGACCGCCTAAGCTATGTCCATCTTTCGCAACAACACGATATTTTACAGCAAGTAATCCTTCGGAGAATTTTGTAGCCATTCCTAGGAAGGCTGCGACGATCATCCAAAATAAAGCACCGGGACCACCGGCACCTACTGCTGTTGCGACACCGACGATATTGCCAGTACCGATCGTAGCACTTAGTGCTGTACAAAGTGCCGAGAAACTGGAAATTTCACCTTCGCCACCTTCTTCGTTTTTGATCATCCACTTGAGTGCTAACGGAAGTTTGCGAACTTGAAGTAGTTTGATACGGGTTGTTAGAAGAAGTCCACCTGCCATGATCAATATGATCAGAGGGACGCCCCATACTAAATCGTCAACAGTTACGAGAAAATTATTGATTTCTTTCCACATTTTTTTTTACCTTTCTTTTGTTTTCTGTCCTTTTACCTGAGAGATTCCAGCCATAGGCTTGTTGCACCTTCGGTATCTGCCAAAACCGCAGAATTCTCCAGAGAGTCGATCCATTTACAGTTACACCGTATTGCACGGCACCTGAGAGTGTTACTCCTTCGGCAGGTGAAACCACCATTTTCCTGTAAACTTCATATCGAAACACACAATATATACTATATAACGTCTCCTATTTTTTTTCAAGAAAAAAGAAAAAAGCATTGACAACTAATAGAAGTTAGATTATACTAACTACCGTGAAATAAAAATTATTTCGCATTATTTTTTGAAGGTGGGTTAGTAAACGCTAACTATAATAAGTTATAGAAAGAAGAGGGTACTGTGATGGCAAAAGAAGTGATTATTCAGAAAATGAAAGACTCCGGCTGCAGAATTACGAAGCAGCGTATGATACTCTTAGATATTATTCTGGAGGAGGATTGTTCTTGCTGCAAAGAAATTTATTTTAAGGCATCCAAGAAAGACTCCAAGATCGGTGTGGCAACCGTATATCGTATGATCAATTCTCTGGAAGAAATCGGAGTGATCAGCCGCAAGAATATGTTTAAGGTAATGTAGTTAATAGATTGTTTTGCAAAAGCATTTTATATAGGGGACAAAAACATATCGTGTGCATTTATGTTTTTATTCCGTATGAATTCTACAAAAAAGGCAGAAACTTATGTTGATGCCTTTTTTTGTTACTTTATAGGAAACTGCTCACTACAGTAACTTCCCATACCGGAAGTTACTGTTCAAACCACATATTGCTTATTATGACGATGGTCTAATTATATTTTGCAGCTATTAGATAGTGAATCCTGCCATCAAAAAAATATAGCAATTACCTTGCTAAACTGGGACATCTCAGGCACTCCTTTAGGCATGTACTCATCAGAGACTGAACAAAATGAGAAAACGTATCAGAAGTATGTATTGACGAATGAAAGGGGGTTAGTTATTATATAAATAAGTTAGCGGAGACTAACTTAAAAGGAGGGAACGGTCATGCGAATAGAAACCTGGGAAATCATGCAGAATGCAGATTTGGATGAGATAGAATTGCAATTGGCGTTTCAGTGTGCACCGCTTATTACCGGTTTGAAGGTGTCTAATCTGTTTCAGATTGACAGCAGACATTATAAAAGATTATGTGAAATATTGGATAAAAGCAATTTTTCATTTTGCGGTTTGGGCGGAAGAAATGGGTCGGTGTCGTTGCTGATCTATCAAAAAGAATGGCTGGAGCAGTTTTTACAGCAAGAGGAGGTGCGGATATTGATGCATCGTTTGGGCTATAGGGATCTGCACTTGGAGCGGGTATTGACCAAGTTTCGCAGCAGATATATCCGATATATGCAAAAAAAACAGCAGTTCCCGCACGAGATGGGAGTCCTGCTCGGATATCCGCCGGAGGATGTGGAAGGCTTTATTATATACGAAGGAAAGAACTCTTTGTGTGAGGGGTATTGGAAAGTGTATGCAGAACCGCAAAAGAAGCTTCGGTTGTTTGCACAATATGATAAAGCAAGAGAGTGGCTTTTGGATCTGCTGTATTGTGGCGTTGGGATGGAGGATATTGTAGGGGTAACTCTTGATGCGGAAAGCAGAGCAATTTCGCAGGATTATCTTTTTGCTTCGTGAGATCGGGGCATGATCCGGGAATGCACTGTGCTTCTGTATCGTTACAAATAATATAGGCGAAGAAACTTCGCGGTATAAATATGGTGCCTGATATTCAGCAAAACGAGATTGCGGGATAACAGGAACATAAAAGAATGGAGGATTATTATGAGCAAAGTATCAATTGTGTACTGGACACAAGGTGGCAACACACAGGCTATGGCAGAGGCAATCGGTGAGGGTGTTACAGCAGCCGGTGGTGAGGCGGATGTTGTATTTGTCAGCGATGCTAATATTGCAGATTTAAAAGCAGAGGGTGCATTTGCATTGGGATGTCCGGCGATGGGCGCTGAGGTGCTTGAGGAAATGGAGATGGAACCTTTTGTTCAGGATGTTGAGAGGTTTGCCAATGGCAAAAAGATCGCGTTATTTGGTTCTTATGGATGGGGAGATGGTCAGTGGATGCGCGACTGGGAAGACCGCATGACCGCTGCCGGAGCAACACTGGTTGGCGGTGAAGGCGTGATCTGTCAGGAAGCGCCGGATGAGGCTGCATTACAAAACTGCATCGAGATTGGTAAACAGCTTGTGAACGCATAAGTTTAGATGTATCATTTTGTGGCAAAAGCATTCTGGGAGCATTTTGTCATGAATTTATTATATGGATTCTTTTGATTTAAGTCTAAAAGCGGTCTTGTTGATAAAATATATCAATAAGGCCGCTTTTGGCTGGAAATTCAAAAAATCGTAATGTATAATACTTTTTTGAGAATTCTCTACAATAGATCATAGCAGAAGCGCACGGTTTTGTGATGCTTCGGAAATGGAGGAAGCATATGTTAGATTGTTTAAAAAAAGTGGATGGTAAAAAATTAGGAGTGTTTGCAGCCGGTGTAGCATTTGGTACTGCAGGTATCAAAGTATTATCCAGCAAAGATGCAAAGAAGCTTTATACAAATTGTACAGCAGCCGTTCTTCGTGCTAAGGAGTGTGTATTAAAGACAGCAACGAAAGTGCAGGAGAATGCCGAGGATATTTATGCAGAGGCACAGCAGATCAATGAGGACCGTGCGGAAGCAGAAGAGGTTCTTGGTGAGGAAGAGACTGTAGAAGCGGAAACAACAGAAGAATAATTAACGCTGCACCTGTGGACGGGGTCGCTGTCTACAGGTGTTTTGTCGTTTATTGTCCGGGTGTGCTCTGTGCAGAGATGCCCGGACAGCGTTTTAATTAGAATACCGGTTTCAATGGTTAGAAAGGCATGAATAATTATGAAGTTTGTCATTAAACATGAGATAAGAGGTCGTATTCGAGTACATCTGATCGGAAAAGCAATGAGTTATGCGCAGGCAGACACGTTGCAATATCAATTTGAGCAGATGAAAGATGTAACGGCGGTCAAGGTACAGGAACGTACTATGGACGTTACGATCTGTTATATAGGAAGCCGTAAACATATTATTACGGCATTAGGACAGTTTTCTTATGATAAGGTGGAAGTGCCGGAGGTGTATCTCAAAAATTCAGGACGGGAAATGAATCGTTTTTATTGGGATAAATTGGTTGATCAGACGGTAGTACATTTTGTAAACAAGATATTTTTGCCGGCACCGTTACGGGCCGGGATCGCTACTGTGAGATCGGTCAAATATATTGTGCAGGGTGTTAAGACTTTGGCTAAAAGAAAAATAGAAGTACCGGTGTTGGATGCAACGGCGATCAGTGTGTCTTTAATACGAGGTGATTATAAGACGGCGGGCGCTGTCATGTTTTTACTTAGTATGGGTGAGATCTTAGAGGAATGGACGCACAAAAAATCAGTCGGAGATCTGGCACGAAGTCTGTCCCTCAATATTGATAAAGTATGGCTTGTTACCGATGATACGGAAGTGCAGGTGTCGGCTGCGCAGATTAAGGAGGGCGACCGGATTCGTGTACATATGGGAGCTGTTATTCCGTTTGATGGCATTGTGATGGAGGGAGAAGCGTTAGTCAATCAGGCGTCGCTTACCGGAGAGTCGCTGCCGGTGCGTAAGGCGGCAGAAAGTCCTGTTTATGCGGGTACCGTTGTTGAAGAAGGAGAGATTACTCTTTTGGTCAAAGAAAGTACCGGATCCAGCAAATACGAAAAGATCATGACGATGATCGAGGATTCCGAGAAGCTTAAGTCGTCCTTGGAAGGCAAAGCGGAGCACTTAGCTGACCGACTGGTACCATATACGTTTTTGGGTACCGGCCTTACGTTGGCATTGACTCGTAATACTGTGAAAGCGTTGTCAGTATTGATGGTTGATTTTTCCTGTGCATTGAAATTGGCAATGCCGTTGTCGGTACTGTCGGCGATCCGTGAATCCAGTGCACATGATATTACTGTGAAAGGCGGTAAATTCTTAGAGGCAGTTGCGGAAGCCGATACGATCGTGTTTGATAAGACAGGAACGCTCACTAAGGCACAGCCTACGGTAGTTGAGGTGATTCCATTTGACGATAGAAGCCCTGATGAGCTGCTTTGTATTGCAGCCTGTTTAGAAGAGCATTTCCCACATTCTATGGCAACGGCAGTTGTTGTTGAGGCAATGAAACGCGGTCTTGTTCATGAAGAACTGCACACGAAAGTAGAATATATTGTGGCACATGGTATTTCCTCTACGATCAATGACAAGAAGATCATTATCGGAAGTCATCATTTTGTCTTTGAAGATGAGGGCGCTGTCGTTCCGGAGGATAAGAAGGAACAGTTTGAGCAGCTTCCGGAGCAATATTCTCATTTGTACATGGCGATGGATGGTAAGTTGGTTGCCGTGATCTGTATCGAAGATCCACTGCGAGTTGAGACAGCTGAGGTGATACGTGAATTAAAACATCTTGGTATTCATAAGGTTGTGATGATGACTGGTGACAGTGACCGCATTGCTGCTAATATTGCTCAAAAGGCTGGTGTTGATGCGTATTATTCGGAAGTGCTTCCGGAGGATAAGGCTGATTTTGTGGAGCAGGAAAAGAAAGCAGGACATAAGGTTATCATGGTTGGTGATGGGATTAATGATTCTCCGGCATTGTCGGCGGCTGATGTAGGCATTGCGATCAGTGAGGGCGCGGAAATCGCCAGAGAGATTGCAGATGTTACGATCGCAGCAGATGACTTGCGCGAGATCATTACACTTAAGAAAATCAGCAATGCTTTGATGAAGCGTATTGACAGAAATTATAAAGTTATTGTAGGATTTAATACAGCACTTATTTTGTTCGGCGTTGGTGGTGTACTTCAGCCAACAATGTCGGCATTATTACACAATACGTCGACCATATTGATCAGTCTGAAGAGCATGGAAAACTTGTTGGAAGAGTAAGATATCATCTGAGAGGGGTATTGTAACAAGAATTAGGAGGAGTTTATGAAAGATATCAAGAAACCGGAGTTTATGCTGGAAGCGATGCGAGGACGGAGAGGGTTTATCGCCGTGCTTGAGATATTGATCGCGATTGTAGTCTTTGTGGTCAGTTCGATCGCAATGTCCATTGGTACGATTCCTTTAATGATCGGTTATTTCGTGAGTGATCCGGAGTTTATGAAAACGGCACAGTCTGTCGCGGACGGATCGATGGATTCGCTGCAATATATGCAGAAAATGCAGGACTATGCACTCCATTTGCCGGATTGGATGACCATTGCAACACTTTTATTAGAAATCCTGATGATTGCGGTTGTTTTTGTCTATTGCCGTTTTTTGGAGAAGAGAAAGATCCGTACATTAGGATTTCGTAAGAAGGGAATGGTTCCACAGTATTTGAAGGGTGCTGTGGCTGGAGCACTATTTTTTAGCGTAGCATATTTGATCTGTGTTCTAACAGGAAGTATTCATGTAGAAGGATTGGTGACCAATATGGCACCTCTGGGGATTCTTGGTTACCTTGTTGGATATTTGGTACAGGGCATGGCAGAAGAGGTGCTTTGCCGCGGCTATCTGTTTGTATCGTTGTCGAGAAGACATTCCGTCGTGTATTCGGCAGTGCTCAGTGCACTGTTCTTTGCTATGTTACATGGTGCCAATTCCGGCTTGACGCCACTTGCGGTATTTAACTTATTCCTGTTTGGCATTTTCGCAGCACTGTTGTTGGTAAAATGTGAAAATATCTGGGTTGTTGGTGCGTTCCACAGTTTGTGGAATTTTGCACAGGGGAATATTTATGGCATTCAGGTCAGCGGTAATTCTCTACAGCCGGCAATCTTAAACAGCAGCAACGTGAAGGGACATGGCTTGATCAACGGTGCAGGCTTTGGCTTAGAAGGTGGTCTTGGCGTGACGCTTGTACTTGGTCTTGGTATTGTCTATTTGGTGTACAACTTGAACAAACAGGGCAAGATCGTGGAATGGGAAGGATTCCGGCCGGTCGGAGAGAATTATAATAACGATATGCCGGGCAGACAGAATTATGCAGGTCCACAGTATAACGGAAATCAGCAGGATTATGCAGGTTCACAGTATAACGGAAATCAGCAGGATTATGCAAGTTCACAGTACAACGGAAATGAGCAGAGTTATGCAGGTCCACAGTATGGCAGAGAAGAGCAGGATTACGCCGGTTCGCAATATAATGGAAATGAACAGAGTTACAATGGTTCATCATATAACAGCGATCAGGAAGCTTTTGCCAGACCGCAGGAAGAAGCGCAGTTTGGTAAGAGTACAGAAGGCTATGAAAATATGGGCGTAGCACCGGGGCAGACACCTTGGCATCCGGAAACGCCAGAGCAGAAAATGTCCGATGAAAAGACATTTAATGCAGACTATTTCAAGGAATAGACGAGATAAAAAAAGCAAAGCCGGCGCTTTGCTTTGCAAGAATTGCTAAAGCAATTCTTGGTAACATCACACTATAAAGAGGCATGTATGAATTGTATTCATACATGCCTCTTTTGTTACTTTATAGGAAACTACTCTTTCTCAGGTTGTTTCAAGTTTTTTGCGGCTGTTGAGAGCATCAATTTGATTCGGTTTAATTGGTTCACTTCGCTGGCACCCGGATCGTAATCAACAGCAACAATATTGGAATCCGGATAGCAGTGACGTAATTCTTTGATAACACCTTTGCCGACAACGTGGTTTGGCAGACAGCCAAAAGGCTGTGTACAAACAATATTTGGAACACCGGAATGGATCAATTCGATCATCTCACCGGTTAAGAACCAGCCCTCACCGGTCTGGTTACCACAGGAAACAATCGGTGAAGCATATTCTGCAAGTTTGGCGATTGGAACCGGTGGGTCAAAGCGTTTACTCTCTGTCAGGGCATCGTGCATCGTCTTGCGATAATGTTCAATAAAACGGATCGCAGCGTTGTTGATCAAAGCACTGGATTTCTTTTTGCCTAAATAATCCGCCTTAAAGTTTGCATTGTAAAGACTGTACATAAAGAAATCGATCAGATCCGGACATACTGCCTCGGCACCTTCAGACTCCAATAATTCGACTAAGAAGTTATTGGCAAGTGGAAGGAATTTAACTAAAATCTCGCCGACAATACCAACACGCGGTTTCTTTATATCCAGCAATGGAAGTTCATCAAATTCTTTCACAATGCCGCGGATATTTTTCTTAAATTCGCTATGTTTTCCGTTTTGAACGGATTTTTGTGCGATCTTCAACCATTTTTCATGCAATGCATTGGCAGATCCCGGAACTGCCTCATAAGGACGTGTTTTGTAGAGGACACGCATAAATACATCGCCGTAGATCAATGCCTGTAATGCACGGTCAGCCATCTTGTAGTTGATGTCTAATCCAGGATTCTTTTCAATGCCGGCGCTCATGGAAATGACAGGAATCTGCTCCATGCCTGCTTTTTCCAAAGCACGACGGATAAATCCGATATAGTTAGTTGCACGACATCCACCACCGGTCTGCGTAATGATCAACGCTACTTTGTTAAGATCATATTTGCCGGAAAGCAATGCCTGCATAAACTGTCCGACAACGAGCAGGGATGGATAACATGCATCGTTGTTTACATACTTTAATCCGTAATCCAGGCACTCGCCGGTGCTAGGTAATACTTCCAAATTGTATCCGCAGGATGCCAGTGCCGGTTCGAGAATGTCAAAATGGATTGGAGACATCTGTGGAACAAGGATCGTATAATCTTTACGCATTTGTTCTGTAAAGACTACGCGGTGGTGTGCAGTATCTTTTTTGACCGGTTTGATCTGCTTGCGCTCGCGTTCGCGAACAGCGGCGAGCAGAGAGCGGATACGAATACGTGCAGCACCTAAGTTATTAACTTCGTCAATCTTTAATACTGTATAGATCTTATTCTGCAGCGTCAGTATATCGCTGACCTGATCGGTTGTTACCGCATCCAGTCCGCAGCCGAATGAGTTGAGCTGGATCAGATCTAAGTCGGAACGGGTTGCTACATAAGAGGCCGCTTTGTACAGACGGGAATGATACATCCACTGATCCATAACGATCGTAGGACGATCTACGTTGCCGAGTTCGGATACACTGTCTTCAGTCAATACGGCAACACCGAAAGAGGTGATCAGTTCCGGAATACCGTGATTGATCTCCGGATCGGTGTGATATGGTCTACCGGCGAGCACGATACCATGGCAGCCGTTTTCTTCCATATAAGCGAGTACTTCTCGTCCTTTGGCGGACATATCATCACGTACATGCTGCATTTCTTTCCATCCTGCAGCAGCCGCACGGCGGATTTCCTCTTTGGAAATGCCGTTTTCTTCCGTGAAGTATTCTACCAGACGTTTTGTTAATATTTTTTCACTTTCAAACGACAGGAACGGGTTTTGATATTTGATCTTGCCATCCTGCAGTTCTTCGACATTATTTTTGATGTTTTCACCATAAGAGGTGACGATCGGGCAGTTGTAATGGTTGCCGGCACCCTCTACCTCACAGCGTTCATATGGCACGCAAGGATAGAAAATGTAATCGAGTCCCTGCTTGATCAGCCAAGATACGTGCCCATGCGCAAGTTTTGCCGGATAACATTCGGATTCGCTTGGAATGGACTCAATACCCAGTTCATAGATTTTGCGGCTGGACTCCGGAGAGAGTACCACACGATAGCCAAGTTCGGTAAAGAAGGTAAACCAAAACGGATAATTTTCGTACATATTCAGTACACGTGGAATACCGACCGTACCGCGCACGGCGTGCTCTTCATCCAATGGTTTATAGTGAGCGAAGAGTCGTTTGTTCTTGTATTCAAAAAGGTTTGGAATATTCTTCTTGTTTTTCTGACCGCCAATACCACGTTCACAACGGTTGCCGGAAATAAACTGTCTGCCGCCGGTAAAACGATTGATCGTGAGAAGGCAGTGGTTGGTACAGCCCTTGCAGCGAGACATGGACGTTTCGAAACGAAGCTCGTTGATCTGGTCGATCGTGAGCATCGTGCTTTCCTGTCCGGTATAATGATCTCTGGCAATGAGTGCGGCACCAAACGCACCCATGATACCGGCGATATCCGGACGTACGGCTTTGCAGCCGGAAATGCGCTCAAAGCTTCGCAGTACCGCATCGTTATAGAAAGTACCACCTTGAACAACGACTTTTTCACCGAGATCTTTTGGATCAGTCAGCTTGATCACTTTTAACAAAGCATTTTTAATAACGGAATAAGCAAGTCCGGCAGAAATATCTGCAACGCTGGCACCTTCCTTCTGAGCCTGCTTTACTTTGGAATTCATAAATACGGTACAGCGGGATCCAAGATCGATCGGATTCTCGGCAAACAAAGCAACTTTCGCAAAATCAGCGACCTCGTAATTGAGAGATTTTGCAAAGGTTTCGATAAAGGAACCACAGCCGGAGGAACAAGCCTCGTTTAACTGAACTTTATCAACGGAGTGGTTTTTGATCTTGATGCATTTCATATCCTGACCACCGATATCCAAGATACAGTCTACTTCCGGTTCAAAGAACGCAGCAGCATTGTAGTGTGCTACCGTTTCTACTTCACCCTCGTCTAAAAGGAGCGCAGCCTTTAACAGTGCTTCGCCATATCCGGTAGAGCAGGATCGAACAATCTGTGCTCCAGCCGGCATTTTACTGTAAATATCTTTGATCGCCTTGATCGCTGTTTTCAGCGGGCTTCCGTTGTTGTTGCTGTAAAATGAGTACAGCAGGGAACCGTCTTCGCCGATCACAGCTACCTTTGTTGTAGTAGAACCGGCGTCGATCCCTAAGAATAAATTGCCCTTATAACTTGCAAAATCGCCTTTCTTTACATCATTTTGCGCATGCTTTTGCAAGAAATCATCGTATTCTGCCTGATCCTTAAAAAGAGGCTCCATACGGGTTACTTCAAATTCCATCTTGATCTCTTGGGAAAGATCGGTGTGTAATTTGCCAAGGCTTGATATATCTTCTTCCTTGGCGTTCATTGCTGCACCGGAGGCTGCAAACAGATGAGAATGTTCCGGAGCGATGATCTGGTCGCCTTCCAGACCGAGAGTACGGATAAATGCCTGCTTTAATTCGGTCAGGAAATGAAGCGGACCGCCTAAGAATGCAACATTACCGCGAATCGGTTTACCGCAGGCAAGACCACTGATCGTCTGATTGACCACTGCCTGAAAAATAGAGGCTGAGAGATCTTCTTTGGTTGCACCTTCGTTGATCAGAGGTTGAATATCCGTTTTGGCAAATACGCCGCATCGAGCTGCGATTGGGTAAATTGCTTTATAATTTTTAGCATATTCATTTAATCCGCTGGCATCTGTTTTTAATAAGGTAGCCATTTGGTCAATAAAGGACCCGGTACCACCGGCGCAGATTCCGTTCATACGCTGGTCGATACCACCGGTAAAATATATGATTTTAGCGTCTTCCCCGCCTAATTCGATGGCGACATCGGTGTGAGGGGCGTAATCTTTGAGTGATGTTGCAACTGCTACTACCTCCTGTACGAAAGGAACGTTCAGATATTTGGACAGCGTCAGTCCACCGGATCCGGTAATGACCGGAGCAACCGGCAGATCACCAAATTCATCATAGGCTTTTTCAATAATAGCAGCAAGAGTTTCCTGGATGTTGGCATAGTGCCGTTGATAATCGGAAAAAATAATTTCGCCATCTTTATTTAACAGCGCAATTTTTACGGTTGTGGAACCGATATCGATTCCCAATGTATTCATGTGTAATTTCATAAATACCCTCCATCTAGTATCTTGTATTACTCTTAGTTTCTAATGGTATGTCAGCAACGATAAATTATGAGTTTGTGCATGCTTTGCGAGGCACAAAAATTCGCCACATTTTCCTATTATAATGCTATTATGAGAGGAATGCAATAAACATTTTTTGCTTTTGTGGAGTGAGATCCGGATCCGCGGCTGCGAGTAGAGTCACCATTTCACGGAAAGCAGAATATACTGTAGCAAATAAAGGCATAAGGTGAATACACCATGAATCATGAGTATTGTAATGGACATATGCATATGATAAAGAAAGGAGATACACTGTACGCTTTGAGCCGAAGATATCATGTCCCACTGGAAGTGATGTTACGTGCCAATCCTTATGTAGATGTATATAATCTACAGCCGGGTGATACTGTTTGCATTCCGGGAAAGAAAGCAGATGGATGCAATATAAATCTGATCATGCCGCGGATGGGTAACGGACAGGAGGAGATGACACCGGACGTGCAGGAAAATATCGCAGAGACTTCCGTTGATGCTGACCGTTCCGAAGAAGATCAGGAGAGACAATCCCATGAAATGACGCGGGAGTTTGACACGACAGTTCCCTATGATGACAGGTATGTGACCGAGCAGGGAGATTCCCTGCAGTCTTTCTTACAGAGAATGAACGTTTCGCTGAATGATTTTTTGGAGCAGAATGAGCCAGAGGACGTCATGCTGCTGCCAGGTATTGCATATCGTAAATAGCAGAGATGCAGCCTGTTGTAAATAGCATATTTTGTCGCAGGATACACCCGCTTGCGGACGGGGAATCCAATTGACAAAGAATACGCGTCACACTATAATGAAATGTACTATGGCGTTCTTTTCGATTGCTGTAAAAATACGCTGTAGTACATTTTTGAATTGCATGTAAAATATCCTGTGAACAGATGGGCTTTTGCAGGGAAAATACCTGAAAATATCAGGCATAGAAAGGACAAGTATATGATACAATGGTTAAATAAGATGGAACGCAAATTTGGAAAGTATGCGATCCCTGACTTGACACGTTACGTAGTTGGTGCATATTGTCTCGGTGCTTTGTTAGAGATGCTGACAAATTTTGGGATAATACCGTTTGATATTTATTATAACTGGCTTTGTCTGGATATGAGCAAGGTGGCGCATGGACAAGTCTGGAGATTGTTTACGTATTTGCTGGAACCGTATGGCTTTAGCGGCAGCACGTCCTTTGTACTCAGCGTGTTGTTTTTGGTGATCCAGGTTAATCTGTTTTTCTTGTTTGGACGATCTTTGGAACGGGCCTGGGGAACATTTCGGTTTAACATGTATTTCTTTAGTGGTTATCTGTTAAATATTATTGCAGCACTGATCCTGTATTTAAGTCCGTTTCATATTGCAATTTATGATTCCGGTTTTCAGTATGTTTACTGGGCGATGTTCTTTGCTTTTGCACTGATCCAGCCGGACACGGAGTTACTTTTGTATTTTGTGCTTCCGATCAAAGTAAAATGGCTTGCGCTATTGGATGCGATTTATATGTGCTATTTGATAGTGGGCAATTTTGTGGCAGGTTTTCGCATGATGGGAATGACAGCCGTGTATGGAGCACAGGCACAGGCGTATGGCTGGATGCATATTAGTCAGGCGTTTGCGGTTATCGTAGCAATGGGGAACTTCTTACTGTTCTTCTTCCTGACGCGGGATTACAAGCGGATGTCATATGGAGAGCAGAGGAGACGAAGAGGTTTTAAGAAGAAGATGAAAGCAGCGGGTGCCGGACAGCGTATTGTGCATCGCTGTGCAATTTGTGGCAGGACTCAGGAGGAATTTCCGGATCTGGAATTTCGTTACTGCTCCAAATGTGAGGGCAATTATGAATATTGTGCGGATCATTTATTTACACATCAGCATGTCAAAAAATACATGTAATTATTTAGGAGGAAGGTTGAAATGACAGCAATTACAGTTATTGCTATTTTGGCTGCGGCCGCAACGATCTATGGCTTTGTTGCAATGGATTCGTGTGAGCGCGTTAAAGTGGCAACAAAAGGAAAGAAGAAGAAATACCAGGTACAGGAGGTTCCGGAGACGGGTATTCTTTTTATGGTGATCATGGCGGTCGCATTGATCGTTCGCTATATTGCGGCAGCAAAATATTTTGGCAATGAAACGGATATGAACTGTTTTATCGCTTGGGGAGACATGGTCTTTAAGGATGGGATTGGTAATTTTTATTCTTCCGATTCTTTTACGGACTATCCACCGGGATATATGTATATTCTGTATATGGTCGGTGCGATCCGTCATGTACTTGGGGTGGCTTGGAATTCTACGCTTAGCGTGATGCTTACTAAGACACCGGCGATCATTGCCGATCTGGCCACGGCTTACCTGCTGTTTCGCATTGCCGGAAAGCGTTGGACGCAGAAGGGTGCGGGAATTTTAACAGCAATCTATCTGTTTGCACCGGCGGTACTGCTCGATGGAGCAATCTGGGGACAGACAGATGCAGTATTTACCTTTTTCGTTGTATTAATGATTTATTTGGTGACAGAGCGTAAGCTGATCCCGTCGTATTTTGTATTTGCGGTTGCAGTATTGGTAAAACCGCAGTCTCTTATTTTTACACCGGTATTGATCTATGGCATTATCGATCAGGTGTTTTTAGACGGCTTTGACTGGAAGAATTTTTGGAAGAATCTGGGGCTTGGTTTGGCTGCGATTGCGATGATTGCCCTGCTGATGCTCCCGTTCGGATTTAAGGATGCGTTATCACAGTATACGGAGACATTGGCATCTTACAAATTTGCCAGTGTAAATGCTTATAATATTTGGACATTGTTTGGACAAAACTGGGCCGAACAGACGAAACACTTTATGGGTATCACGTATCAGACTTGGGGAACCATTTTTATTATTTTGATCGTGGCAGCAGCTACCTGGCTTCATTTCCGTGCAAAAAATAATCCGGCACGTTACTATTTTGTCGGGGCATTTATCGTAACAGGAATGTTTTTGCTGTCAGTTCGCATGCATGAGCGTTATGTGTATCCGGCGATCATTATGCTGTTGTTTGCATTTGCGATGCGTCCGAAACGTGAGATTGCCTATTTATTTACCGGGTTATCAGGAATGGCATTTTTCAATATGGCACATGTTGAGTTTGTGTATGATCTGAATAATTTCAACGCCAAGGAACCGGTGACCTTAGCAATTGCAGCCGGTATGGTGATCGTATTTGGCTACATGGTATATGTAGCGTTGACATGCTTTAACGGTTATTTGTCAGAGGGTGAGATCGCGCGTACTTCGACCGGACGGACTGCACAGGCAGGACGTAAGAATACGCGTGCAAATAATGCACGTAACAATGTAAGCAAAAAGGAATCAGAGGGCAAGATCGCCCGTTCTGTAACGCTCAGCAAGATGACGAAAGTTGACTGGATCGCAATGGCAGTGATCACATTGATCTACGCAGTGGTAGCATTTGCGCGTCTGGGGAATATGTCGGCGCCGGAAACAGCATATTCTGCTGTGAAAGAAGGAGCGATCGTTCTTGATTTCGGTGAAACTACCAACATTTCACAGTTATGGGATTATCTGGGGTATGAAAATAATCCGCACTATAACATTGAATACAGTAACAATAAGGATTCCGGTTATACAACATTTTCGACCGGTGTTACAGATGACAATGGTAATACGCAGAGCTATTGGGATGCAGGTTCTGTATTTTGCTGGAACAGTCTTACATTGAATGTTCAGGCAAGATATGTCAAAATTTCTCCGACAGAGGATAATTATGAGGATAGTCTGTTAGAGCTTGTGTTCTTGGATAGCAATGGCAAAAAATTGGAGCCTGTGAATCGAGATGAGTATAAGAATTTGTTTGATGAGCAGGATGAATTTGAGGGACGTGCCAGTGCAATGAACGGTACGTACTTTGATGAGATCTATCATGGACGTACGGCATACGAGATGATACATAAGCTGTACTGTTATGAAAACACGCATCCGCCACTTGGTAAAATATTCATCGCCTGCGGTGTACTCATGTTTGGAATGAATCCATTCGGATGGCGTTTTATGGGAACCTTATTCGGAGTATTTATGGTTCCGATCATTTATTTGTTTGCCAAACGTTTCTTCAACAAGGAATGGATCAGCATTGTGACAACGTTATTGTTTGCGTTTGACTTTATGCATTTCGTGCAGACAAGAATAGCGACGATCGATGTGTTTGTTACACTGTTTATTATGTTGTCGTATTACTTCATGTACTGCTATCTGCAGAAGAGTTTTTACGACACAAAGCTGCAAAAGACATTCATACCGCTTGGACTTTGCGGTGTTGCAATGGGGCTTAGCTGGGCCAGTAAGTGGACCGGAATTTATTCCTCGGTAGGTCTGTGTATATTGTTCTTCCTGCATATGTATCGCAGATATCGTGAATATGTCATTGCCTGCAAGACACCACGCGGTCAGACGAATGGTATTTCACATGCGTATATTATTGATAATTTTAGCAGTTATTTTTGGAAGACGATTGGATTCTGTTGCGTCTTTTTTGTGGCAGTTCCGGCGATCATTTATATATTGTCTTATATTCCATTTAATGATGGAACAGACCATAACTTATTGACGCGCGTGATCAATGCACAGAAAACGATGTTCGATTATCATTCTGCTTTGAAAGAGGATCATCCGTATTCTTCCAAATGGTATGAGTGGCCGATCATGACAAGACCGATCTGGTATTATTCCGGAACGATTGGCAATCTGCGTGAGGGTATCAGTGCCTTTGGTAATCCACTTGTTTGGTGGGCCGGCATTCCGGCAGCGTTTTATATGCTGTATCTGCTGTGGAAAGATAAAGACCGCAAGGCTGGATTTTTGCTGATCGGGTATCTGTCGCAGTATGCACCTTGGTTCTTGGTAAGCCGTGTGGTATTTATTTATCATTATTTTCCAAGCGTACCTTTCGTTGCCGCTATGGTGGGATACAGTTTCTTTAAGCTGGCTCAATGGAAACCAAAGATCAAACCGGCGATCTATGTCTATGTTGCCTGTGCGATCGGGTTATTTATCCTATTTTATCCGGTGTTGTCCGGGCTTGCGATCGATCCGGCATTTGCAACCAAGTATTTGAAATGGTTTGATAGTTGGGTATTGTTACAGACTTGGTAATTTGATCAGGAACAGGGTGGTAAAAATGTCATAAATTTGATGATCTGACAGAATATGGATGTCAGGTCATCACGGAATAGAAAGGTAAAAATATGAGCAATAAGTTACGAGAGTGTGTCAATAAATTACATAGTAATAAAGAAGTTGGGGATCTGTTACCAGAATATCTGAAGCAGAGCATGATCCTTCATGATGGATATACAAGGATCAAATTGATGATGGAATATTACATGTTTTACGAGGTGGTCACAGAAGATATCAACCCATATATTGCGATGGCAAAGGAAATGATCACTTCTTTGAATGAGACAGTGGGACAGGCGATGTCTGATACATTGGATGATACACAGAGAAAACAGTTGGTCGATCATATTTTAGCAATGCGTACGGAAGTGATCGACCGTATGCAGGTGTTGACCGGATATGTGGACTGCTTTGTCGTATATGAATATATTTTAAACCGTATTCAATATCGGTTTGATGAGAAAGAAGTTTTGCCGGAAGACACTGCATTTGCACAGGAGGTTATGAATTTTATCTTTGGTTCAAATGATAATGTGACGATCAATGATAATTTACGCGTGGTACTGGGACAGCTTCCGATGCGAATGACCCGTTCTCATTATTTTGATCTGATCAAAAACTGCATTTCCGTTTATAAGGGCAGTGAGATAGAATCATTGGAGGGATTTTTGTATATGTTCCGTACCAGTGCCATGTTGTATAAGCATCCTGCACAGGAACAGTATTTTACGGAATTTGCCGGTGTGCTTCAGGAATTGATGGAAGCAGACTACGAGCATATGGATCGCACATTATATGAATTGTATGCAGAAAAAGTACGAGTCAGTGCTTCAAAGCTCAATGATCTATCTGATCTGTATATGCAGATTGGACAGATTATCAATGGTGTGTATACGTTAGTGGTGACAGAACCTTATTGTGTTGATGAAGAGAAAATGACGGTAGTAGATGATGTGATCCGAGGCATCAATGCACTCTTTTTGGAAAAAGAGATTGATCTTTGGCAGAGGGAGGATCTTTTGACAGAAGAGGATCGCTTAAATTGGCTTGCCGAGAAGCTTCCTGCGGTTGAAGGCCAACAGGAAAAGTTATATCAGTCTGTTAATGTAGCGGAAGCGGCACTGGATGAACTATTGGAAGGACGAGCAGAGGAAATTGAGGAAGCAGGGCTTAGTGATGCTTTTATCAAACTGCATCATTTGTCACAGCTTAATTCGAGCAGTGTCTTTGCACCATTGGAGAGTCAGGAATCAGCAGGGGTCGTTACGGCAGAGATCGCAGAGCAGGAAACAGAAAAACTGCTTAGTGAGCTGAAAGAGTTATTTCAAGGACGCAGCCGTATGTTTCGCCGTGCCATCATGGCCGCCACTGTGGAAAAATTACCAACCTTTTTCAAGAGTGCACAGGAGATCGCAGACTACATGATGAACGCACTGAACCAATGTGACGATGAAGCAGAAAAGTATGCATCCAAACAACTGATCCTCGAAATGATCCGGTAATCACACCCAACTTTGCATACCCACTATTGCTTTAGGCTCACATATTGCTTATTATGTCAATGACTAGATGGCATTTTGCAGCCACCAAAGAATGACTTCTGCCATCAGAGAACTGTAGTAATTGCCTTGCCGCATTTTGTTTTTACAGTGATTTCTAAATTTTGTTGTCTCTGATGGTTGATTTACATGCCTT
>ERZ859980.451-NODE-451-length-26232-cov-1.540818_pt1 | contig 26232 bp, 24 predicted proteins | sample MGYA00509984_ERZ859980 | MGnify/ENA primary metagenome ERZ859980 (study PRJEB30046, sample SAMN00715173) | human gut metagenome | study: EMG produced TPA metagenomics assembly of the A metagenome-wide association study of gut microbiota in type 2... | reverse complement strand
AGTGTTTACATAAATTCCCGTTCCAAAACCTAAACCACCAAGATTCATATCAATGTCAGTATTTAAGTCTGTGTAAGTTCTTTCTGTATCCATGTAACTTAAAACATATTTAAACAAACCTACATACGGAACGTAATCAATTGGCAATTTTTCGAAATTAAATGTCACATCCAAATATCCAATACCATTAGTAAATAATTCATTATATACTGCCGTAAACTCAGGCAACTTTTCTTCCTTGTAAATAAATGGTCTTGGACTTTCATTAATGTCTTCAATTTCCAGTAAAGGTATTGTCTCAAGTTCCTCCGGTGTTGAAGGTGTTTCCTGATAATTCTTTAATTCCTTTGTTTTAATAATTAACGCTTCAATCTCTTCATCTGTCATTGAGTCTTTTAAACTCTTAAGTTTTACTTCTAACTGCTTTTCTTTTTCCTCTGTTAAACCTTTTTTAGGTTCCATAATTACAGTTGAACGATGATTATTGTTAATCATGTATTTTTCTATAATTTTTTCAAAATAATCTGTGTCAATTTTTTCTCTTAATAAATCAAAAATCCTGTTTGTTTCCAAACTTGCAAATGGATTTTCTTCATTATAAATCCAGGCACCCATTAAATTAAGTCCCCAAATTAAGCCTTTTGGAAAACCTCCAAAATCTGCTTCTTTTTCTTTAAATTCCAAACTGTTAAGACCTGCACGTAAAGCATTTTTGCCAATACCGTTCTTAACAATTTCTTTTAATGAATTATTGATTATTTCATTAAATCTGTCACTGTCCTTTTGATTAGCATATTTAGCTGTAATTGTATAAATTGGCTGTAAAACATCATCCTCGTATGAGCCTGAAATATCTTTTCCAATTTTTGCGTCAATTAAAGCCTGCTTAAGTGGGGCTCCCGGCATTTCCATTATTGCATATTCTAAAATCTGAAAAGCGATACTTAACTCTGTATCTAAGTTGTCGCCAATTACAAAGTTGGAAATTAAGACTGCACTTTCATCTTCGTTCTCACTATCTGAAATTGCATATTCCTTTGTAACTGTTACCGGCTTATCAAAAGGCTTTTGATATTTTATTTCTGAATCAACTTCTAAATAATCGTATTTTGATAAATAATTTTCATCTATCCACTGTAATCTTTCAACTACATCCATATCTCCATACAAATAAATATAGCTGTTTGATGGATGATAATATTTTCTATGGAAATCTAAATACTGTTCATATGTTAATTCAGGTATAAAATCAGGATCTCCACCTGACTCATTACTGTAGCCGTTGTCCGGGAATAATGATTGAAGTGAAACTCTTGCACCTAAACCGTCAACTGATGAGAATACTCCCTTCATTTCATTATATACAACACCGTTTATTGTAATGTTATCATCTTTATTTTCTAATTCGTAATGCCAGCCTTCCTGCTTAAAGATGTTTTCTTCCTTATAGATATTCGGATGAAAAACAGCATCCATGTAAACATGCATAAGATTGTTAAAATCTTTGTTGTTGTAACTTGCCACAGGATAAACTGTTTTGTCAGGATATGTCATTGCATTAAGGAATGTGTTAAGTGAACCTTTAACTAATTCCATAAATGGTTCCTTTACCGGAAAATCGTCTGAACCACATAAAACAGTATGTTCTATAATATGTGGAACTCCTGTGTCATCTGTTACCGGTGTTCTAAAACCAATATTAAAAACTTTATTGTCATCATCGTTTGATAAGATAACAACTCTTGCACCTGTTTTTTTATGTTTTAGTAAGTATGCATTTGAATTAACTTCTTCAATATGCTTATTTATAATAATTTCGTATTGTTGTAAGTCTTTTACTTCCATTGTCTACCTCTCTTTGTCAAAAATCTCTAGTGTATATACTAACATATTTTTTATTTTCTATCCATTATATATAAAAAATCTCTCCATACAGATTGGTTGTCTTCTGTACCAAGAGATTTTCTTAATATTATTTATTTTTGTTGTAAGAATCACATATATCTGACCATCGACATACTCCGCAAACTGCCCGTAACTTATTAACATCAATAATGCACTTGTGAACCATCTCTGTTAATTGGTTCCATGTAAGGTCACCTTTTTGTTTTTTCAGTTCATCCTCTATTGCTTCGTATGTGCGTCTATCATTACCTGAAACTGATTTTTCCTGAGTACATATTCCATTTTCATTATTAGGACAGTTTTCGCATATATCATCTGCCCCTTCTGTTAGTTCAACATAAGGATTCTTACTTAACATTTCATTATGAATTTTTGTCATATTTTCCACAAATCCATTGCTATACCCTTTTCCTTCAAAAAACTGAAGGCATAATAAATGGTGTGGTCTAATTGAATATCTGCACATATTTCTTAACTCTGTTTGCAATAATTGTTGCTACAACTATTTTTGCAATATCTGGAATAATGTATGGAATAACACAGTATGTTAAAGCAACTGCTACTGTATTATTTGTTACAACCATAAACCAAACTGTTCCTATTGCAAAACATGCTACATCGCCTAATACCATTGCAACTACTGTAATAACAAGTTTAACAACTTCGCTTTTTCCATTTGCTAAATTCATTAATAAACCAATAATAATTGCTGTTAAAATAAAGCCTACGATGAAGCCGCCTGTTGGACCTGCGATTACTGATGGGCCGCCTGTTAGTCCTGCAAATACAGGTACACCAATTATTCCAAGCAAAATATAAACCACAACTGCTATTGTGCCTCTCTTAGTGCCAAGTAAAGCTGCTGTTACAAAAACTGCAAAAGTCTGTAAAGTAAATGGAACAGGACCTGCAGACACGCTAATCCATGAACAAATTGCCATTATTGCTGTAAATACAGCTATTAGTACCATATCCTGAACTGATAAAAATTTCTTCTGTGTGTTACTCATAATTTCCTCCTAAATACATAACATTTTTTTGCGACTAAGTCATTGTAAGTCAGTTTCTTTTGATTGTCAACCTATTTTGTTATTTGGGTGACGTTTCTTCTCTGTTATGTTGAAGCCCCCAAAAAATAATGTTATACTTGTTTCTAGTTCTTATTAATTTATGGAAGGAGCATGTGTGCCTATTAAACCGGCAATGAACTAAAGGATTAAACAGCAATGCAAATGGTTAAATAGCAGCACACGAAAATATTATGAGTGTAAAAGATGAAGTTCTAAAAAACTTGAAAATAACAAAGGTGACTATATTTCAGGTGGCCAACTTGCTGACAATCTGGGTGTCAGCCGTAATTCTGTCTGGAAGGCAATTAAAGCATTGGAAAAATCAGGTTACGAAATCAATGCCATACCAAACAAGGGTTATTGCCTTGCAGAAAAAAATGATATTTTATCTTCATACAGTATTAAACAACATTTAAAAAATCCCCATTTGGATATATCTGTTTTTTCTTCTGTTACATCCACTAATACCATTTTAAAGGAAATGGCTGAACAGGGTGCAAAAGAAGGTACTGTTATTATTGCTGAAGAACAAACTGCCGGTCGTGGAAGAACCGGAAAACAATTCTATTCTCCTAAGGGTACCGGAATTTATATAAGTATTCTTCTTCGACCTATATACCCGCAGAGGAATCATTATTTTTAACTACATCTGCTGCCGTTGCCACAGCTAGAGCTATTGAAGATGTAAGTGACAAACGTGCCCTTATTAAATGGGTTAACGACATTTACCTTGAAGATAAAAAAACCTGTGGAATTCTTACTGAAGGTGCCTTTAACGTGGAGACCGGAAAACTTGATTATGCCATAGTTGGAATCGGTATAAACGTTTGCATTCCTGATGGTGGTTTTCCTGACAACATTAAGGATATTGCCACTGCAATTTTTGACAAACAAACAGATTCCATTAACAAACGTAGTATTTTGATTGCCAATCTCCTTGACTATTTTATGGAATATTACAAGGATTTCAAATCAAAATCCTATGTAAAAGAATATATTGAACGTTCAATGATTATCGGTAAAACTATTACCGTAATTGAAGGTTCTAAAACTTCCGTTGCCAAAGCAATTGATATTGACAAAAACTGCCGTCTTAAAGTTCAATTTGAAGACGGTACTACTAAATGGCTGTCATCCGGAGAAGTCAGCACAAAAATTCATAAATAAATATTTGTAGATGGTATTTTTGCATACCACAACTGCACATTATTTATTACGTTTTCTAAAAAGAACTATTTGATATTATTTTTTGATATTATTTTTTATATAATATTGTTCATATTTTTATTCATAAATGGCGCATTTTCTTACGGAAACTGTGCCATTTTTTCCTGTTAAATATTCAAACTTTTCCAGAACATACACGTCTAACAAGCCTTCTTTGTAATCCACTCCCATAAACTTTACTGATATGTCGCCTTTTGCCTTTAATGATATGCAAACATTTTGAACAAAATTTGCAATCATGTCTTTATCTGATTTTATTATTTTCTGTTCCTTAATCTGGCTATCTTTTACAGTTTGTTTAACTGCTGCTGCAACAACTCTCTCCAACTCATCTTTTCGTCCTGCTTACTTTCAACTGAAAGAATTGTAAGAGCCGTAATTAAAATAACCACTATAAATCCTGATACAATAACTGTCTGTTTCATAGTCCTAATTTTCCTTTTATTATACTTGTTAAATTCTCACTGTTTTTGTAATTGTTTTCCTTTACCTTGTCTCTAATATTGTTTCTTTTGCTATCAGAAATTTCTATATAATACTTTGCCTGACTGCTATTTGTTCTTTTTATAGAATCTTGCAACTTGCCACTTAAGCTTCTACTCCATTTGGAATTAGCATCTAAAGTTCCAATATATTTTTCAGATATAAAGCGTACTCTCTGCCCACTTAAATCTGTATTTAACACATAGACTTTCATTGTTCCATAGGCTGTCACTTTTTTATCTGCCGAATTAGTTACAATCTTAATTGTATATTCTTTTATTTCATTAGTATTCAGGTAATTTTCTGCCTGTATGTCATTGCCTGTAACCAAGGCTGTATCCATATTTCTTTCTTTAATACTTACTACTTTTAAAACATATTTATAACCTGTATGTAAGTCATCATCTACTTTTACTTTCTTTAAAATCTCGTCTTTATTTAAAACTATCTTTTGACCGACCACATAATAACGGTCTGTGGTAGTAATGTATATTTCCTTCACAGTTATTTTTTCCCATATTGCATGTAATGTTAAATCTGCATTTCCACTATAAATACTTCCCGGACTATACTTTATTCCGTTACCATTTTCACTTGTGTTCCAATGTTTTTGTGTATTTAATTCATAACCTGCTCTTTCAACATTTTTTGTACTAAGATTAATATTTTCATTCCAGTATTTGTGCTGACTATTAGGCATCCCCGTCACTATATCCTGACAGTTTTTTTCATACCTTATGGAATACTGCCGGCTTATAATAATCCAATTGTCCTCATAGCCACTTACTTCGTCTGTAGGACGTAATATTTTAGAACTACCATTACTTGTGCAGGTATATTTTTCTTCTCCATTTGCATAATATAATTCATCACTCCCCTTTTTATTTCCATAACCTACTTTTATGATTTTTGTACCGGGAGCTTCTTCTTCCGAATTAATTTTTGCAATAAAGCCACTTTTTCTACTTAAACTGCCCGTAATTTCCACATACTTATTTTTCTTTAAATATACATTGTTATTATCATTAAAATAAATACTTCCTTTGATTTTTAACAAACCATTTACATATATTCCCTGACCGTTATTGCCTGTTTTGTTTCCGTATATTTCACCGCTTTTAAAAGTCACATCACCATTATTTATATGAATTCCACCACCACTTTTTACCCCTTCATTATTAGACAACGTGTTTTTTGAGAAAATGACTTTGTTAGCAACTACAAGACCACCGCCTTTTCCTTGTGCGTAATTATTATCAATAACAGAATCTGTTATTTCTACATAGTCATTGTCGATACCTACTAACTTGCTTGGAAAATTAATGGCTCCGCCATCATTTACACTTTCATTTTGAGAAATATTTGTATTTTTAATTATTATTTTTGAAGAACCTGAGCTTCCACCATTTCCACAGGATATGCCGCCACCATTATCCTTAGTTAAGTTATTAGAAATTGTTCCACCATAGATTTTTGTTTCTCCGCCGGCATTCTTTCCACTACCACCGTTGCACCTGATTGCTCCGCCATTACCTTTGGCATTGTTTGAACTTATTAAAGGACCTTTTCCATTTTTTCCAATAGTTAAATTTGCCCCATATCCTGAAAATATGGCTCCACCTGATAAACCTGCACTATTCTGTTTTATTGTGCCGTTCTCAACTGTACAATTTGAACTACCACTTACAAATATTGCTCCGCCCTCTTCTTCTGCTACACAATTAGATATTGTTCCACCATTAATTTTGATGGTACAACCATCCATGCCAAAAATGCCACCACCTTCTGTATATGATTTGCACTGATTAATTACAGCATTATTATTTATTGTTACACTTCCTTTCTTCACTCCAATGGCCCCGCCGTCAGAACCTTCACAGTTTTCAATAGTTCCATTTAAAATTAAAGTTCCAAAAGTGCAAATTGCAGAACCGCCGTCCTCTTCCTTATTATTCATTACATTTTTCACTACGCAATTACTGTTTATTGTTGCTTTAGTTCCGCTTTTTAAATAAAGCCAGCCTGAGCTTCTCTTTTTAGTAGAAAAATTACTTTTGTTTCCACCTAAAGTTAAAGTCTTACTTTTTATGGCCGTAACACCCATGTCTATCTCGGCAGTTCCACTTAAAGTCATACAATATTTAGGATACTCGCCTCCATTTATTGATTTTTCTCCATCTGATGTTCTTTTTAATGTTACATTGCTATCATAGGCATAAATTTTAAATTTCCCCTTACTAATTGCTATGTTCCTTGTTATTGTTATTGATTTTTTTACACCCACGTAAACCCATGACTTTGTAAATTTTGTAAGCAATACATCTCTTAGTTCATCCTCAATTGATACAATATACGGATCTTTTGCCGTACCTGAACCAGCTAAAGCATACACACTATTAAAGAAAAATGCTGTACTAAAGCCTAAAGCCAAAATAGTCACTATACTAATTTTGATACCAGTCATTTTCATACAGTTTATTATATATTTTTTTAAATTCGCCTTTTTGTTTTCTATTATTTCTAATAGATCCACCTTTATTCTTTTTAACAAATTCATTCCCCAATTTATATTTACATTTCGATTTTTTCTTTTATCTTTTCTTTTACTTTTTCTTTGTTTTTCAACTTTATCTGGCATACCCCTCAATCACCCCCTGCTTGCTTAAGCCATTACCAAACAGGCTAAACACCGGCATTGTAATGCTGTATTTTAATATTACAAGTCTGCTTGGCTGTTCATTGTAAATAGTCAAATCTTCTATCTCCAAAGTGTATCCTTTTTCGCCTGCCTCACTTTTACACTGGCTTATAACCTGGTCATTACAGTTACTATCCTCTATTCTATTTACAGCCACATTATAAAAATCTCTTGCATTAGATACCTGATTGTTGCTGCTAATAAAAGAAGCAAACAATATGCACCCTAAAGTTATTGCAATTACAATCGAAAACATTTCTATTGCTACTCTCATATTTCACTCCACTATTACGTTTATGTATTTTGTGCATGCAAGTCCATTGTCTGACTTAACAACACATTTCAGTTTATAAATTCCCTTTTTTTTAAAATCTATATTTCCGTATACTTTGATTTTGTTTGATATGTCTTTTCCTGTATAATCTTTTGCTTTAATATATTTCGAATAATCAAATTCCTTACTTAAATACTCAAGATATATAACCTCCTGGCCTTCAATAACAGGATATTTGTCTTTACTTTCTTTTAAAAATTTTTCATTGCTTTGACTTTTTTCATTTTTGTATTCAGGTGTTATTTGGTTCCATTTGTTTTTACATAACCCACAGGTTATTACAACAACCATAATTCCAATTAGACCATATAAAATTATTTCTCCATGCTCGCTTAAAAAATTCTCCATACCTAATCACCTTGCACCTTATACTTTTTAATAATCATCTTTTGTTTTTTCAAAAAACAACACTTTATATTTCTTCCTAACTACTAACATCTTCTATTTTCTCATCTTTTATTTCCTTATCTTCTATCTTCTTAAAATGCTAATATATTACTTTCCAATAACAGAATTTATCTCATATTCATCCATATTTCCTACTGCTGCCATGGCTGCCAAAATCAAAATAATAAGTAATACCGATATAATTCCGCTAATTAATGTTTGTCCATGTTCTGATAAAAATTCTTCCATATAACCTTTTCTCCCTTCTCCTATTTTTCAAATATCTTTAACAAAACTATCCTGTTACTTTTTCTAATATTTGGTAAAATCCTGTTATTATAATCACAAATAAAACTCCATATATTATGCATTGACCTGCCTCTGATAATAATATTTTCACTTGCTCACCACCTTCCTTAACACCTTAACCATTGATAACATTTGCCACTGACGAGGTAAACACAATAATCATTAAAATCATGTCAATCATAATTTTCACTACGCCAACTGTCATTGGAACTGCTGTAAACATTGCTGCCGCTCCTATTTTGTCATTATTCTTCATCTGTTCACCCTGTTGTGTAAGCTTATTGTTCCTGTCAATAATCGAATTAATCTGTTTATCCGACTGCTCTTTTCCTAACTGATTCATTGAATAAAACATTTTAAGAGATGATTTAATATCCTCCAATTCCAGTTCCCGTAAAAAGTTATCATAAGGCTCAATCCCTACCGGATATTGCTCAAAATCTATTAGTAGTTTTCTAACTGGTCTTTTTAAAACAAAAGGTAGATTTCCATAAGAATTTTCTATTGCCGACTGCACTGTCTCATTCTGCAAATTAATTGCCACTTCTCTTATCCAGTCAGGAAAAACTTTCTTAATTTCATTTTCTAAAGTTTTCTTTGCTTTTTTGTATGTAAGTCTTTCCGTAATGCTTAATTTTTCTTTGTCATAATATGCCTTCTCAACTAAAATATAATATTTCACAACCATGTTATCCTGCAGAGACTGTTTTTCCTTTATCCAGTCAAAATTTAATTTTTTCATAATAAGCAAATAAGAAAATAGCATCAATAAAATTACAACAGTTGAACAAATTTGATAAACAATATGATTAGTATATCTGTATTCTGCCGGAATTAAATATGCCATAAAACCACAGGTTATTAGCGTTGAAAAAATGGATATTATTACATTCCTTTTTACCCTGTTTACATTTTTTATAAATAGAGATGTTCTATCCCCCCACTCTTTTATATCTTCTAAAAGAATGTCTAAATAATTTTCATATTCACCGCCATGCTGTTCTATTTTAATCAGAAATTCATGTAGGGACCTTAATCGTTTACAATCATATTCCCTCTTATAATCTCTAAGGATTCTTCATATATTTTGTCAGTCATTTTTGAATCTATGTTTACTATAACTTCCTCAATGATTTCTTTCATTCTGTTTGAACTTACCTTCTGCGCATCTGACAGGGCAAGTCGTATTTTCGGTTGTTTCTTAAAGGAATAAATCATCTGTTCCATGTAAAGAAGCACATCATGGAATTTTCTTAAATAACCTTCCCTTTTTCTTTCTTCTTTTTGAAAAAAGAAATTAAATGCTATGGCTGCCAACAGACAAACAGCTATACCCAAAGGATCTAGTTTATAGACTAAACACACAATAATTACTACTGCCAGAATCTTCGCCGAATCCTTTATTATCTGCAATATTTTTTCTTTCACTCATTTCCTCCCTTTTCTATCTTATAAATGGATTATCAATACCTTGTAATTTAAACTTTCGCAATATATCTTCCGGTATATCCTTAGTTAAAATTTTTCCATCCTCATATATCATAACTTTTTCATTTTTTTCGTTATGTCTTGATAAGCACATAACCTGTGCTATGTGTCTTGTTATTTTTTCTCCCTGTTTAACATTTGAATGTAACACTACACCAATATCTATGAAAGAATACACATCATTCTCATTTATGTTTTCTCCCATATTTCTTAATCGGTCAGGAATTTTACCGGCATCATCAAGATGAATTGTTGTTAAACAGTGAACTCCTGCTGATATATTTTCTAAAAGATATTTAACTTCTTTTCCTCTTGCCTCAGCCAGTAAAACCCAAGTTGGCAACTGTCTCTTGCTTGCCTTCAATGCCTCTGCATAACCAAAGTTTTCACTTACTTTTATTTCAACACAATCTTTATCCGGATTTATTGCCGCATATCTAAGCTCCAAATTATCTTCTATCGTGTAAACTCTTTCATATGCCGGTATATAACCTGTTAAATATTTTATGTATTCTGTTTTTCCCACTCCCGGAAGCCCTCCTACAATCACTGTACAATGAGCTTTTATTGCATTCTCCATAAATGCGTCAATCTCCTCTGTGCAATATTCTTCCGAAATTAATCTGTCCTTATTAATTCTTCTTATTGCCGGAGTTTTTCTAATACTAATACTTATTCCTGTATTCGTCACAGAGTCGTGTAGTATGGATATTCTTAAATTCTCTGTTTCCGCTTCTAATAAAGGGTTATTTTGATTAAACTGAACATTCATTAGGTTGCTTATTCGTGTATAAAACTGTTTTATAAAAATATCATCTAATTTGAAATTGTTAACTTTATATCTTCCTTTTTCCAAATGATTAATCCATAATTCCCTACTCCAATTAATGTCCGTTATATTATCGTCTAATATATATTTTAATAAATCGCCAAAGGCTCTATCCGGTAATGACAGTTTTCTCATCTTTCTACTCCTGACCTCTTAATATTAATTGTTACACAAATGTATTTCTTTAATTTCCCGAAGGAATCTTCCCGGCTACTGAACCAAATGTTACAGATGATGAGTAGCTCTCTACAACGTCCTTCACTGCATTACTGATAATCGGTCCTATTACATAGGCAACACCAACTAACAGTAGAATACAAACTGCGATAAAAATCGTTTTTCCGTGTTCTTGTAGGAATACATCCATATATATCTACCTCTTTTTTATTCCAAATAAATTGCCCTTAGGGGATTGATTTTTATAATAGACTAACCAGCTATAAAAATCACATTTTCCTTGCTTTGTTTCATCATATACACTACATTGCTATTTATTCGGTGTTTGTATATTATCACGTTTTATTTATATAGTCAACATATTTTTATGTTTCTTTTTTTCTAAACGCACTTAATTTAGAACAAAACCAATCACTGGCGTAATTCTTTGCCCCCGCTATGCCTCCGTTCACAACTATTTTCTTCTCGCACCAGGGTGCCTCCCTAGTGGACATTCATTTATGTAATAAGAATTTATGAAGGAATTTCTTATTACACAAAAAAACTGTGCATCAGCTAGTTACATAATTCTTTCACTAACTAATACACAGTTTTTATAATTTTATATTTTATTATTTTGTAATTTATTTTTACCTGTAATAATCCATGGTGATGGTTGTGCCACAAATATGCTGTTCTTGTCTGTTTTTGATACTGTTATCTGCATTACCTCAGTTACATTAATTCCATGTTTTTCAAGGATGTATTTAATGTCTGATAAAATATCCAACTCCAATGTGTAGAACATTAATTTAATGTTAGGATTAATTGCAAGCAAACTTATAATATCATCCTCAATATGTTCTTTAGTTGCAACAATAAAAGCAATTCTTGGTGTTGGCAGATTCTTTAATGTTTCCTCTTTCAAATCAGAGATAATCTCAATGTTATGTACACCAAATTTGTCCACATTTTCTTCCATTGTTCTGCATGAACCTGCATCTCTTTCATCAGCAATAATAACGCCTTCATAAGCAACCATTGAGGATTCGATAGCTATACTTTCTGAATTTACCATTAACGCTACATCACTTACGTCTAATTCCAACTTATTCATAATTACTGAACGGATTTCGTGACCAACGTATTTTACAGTTCCCATTGAAAAATTATCATTCTTCATACCGAAAATCATTGATTCTCTTGTATTTTCATTAACTATAAAAATAACTGTTGGGCCTGAAATTCCATCATCCATTAAGTCGCTTACCTTACAGTGTTTCATTTCTGATGGTTCATAGCCTGTACCATAGTACATTTCATAATCACCATATCCTGCTTCCCAACATTTATATAACATATTGCTTGTGTTTCATCTGCAAAAATTAAAATCATTTTGTGTGTAGCGATTGTTGCCAAAATGTTACGTCTTTTTCCACATGTGTTTAACATTTTAATTTTTTCAGGACTAACTTCCTTCAAATCAGCTACATACTCCATCCACTTCAACATTTGGGATGTTGTAAATTGTACTTTGTTATTTTCCATTATGTTCCTCTTTCTATTGCCTTGTCTTTTATGTAATTTCATTTAACCATCAACATGCAACTCTTTCTCATTTTTCGAAGAAGAGTTGCATGTAATGCTTCCTGTTCACTCACTACCTTATGGTAAAAATTATATTTACTTCTGCCCTCTATACTATTAAGGTCCAATAATGAGTCGCGAAATTATAATAATGACTTATATAATTCCTTAATTTCTTCTACAGATGTATCTCTTGGATTGCCCGGTCTGCATGCATCATCATAAGCTGACTGTGCTAAGAAATCTAAATCTTTTGGATCTACAATTTCCTTTAAGTCTACTGGAATTCCTACATCCTTTGATAACTGTTTTACAGCATCAATTGCTGCTTTTCTGTATTCTTCAACAGACATTTTTTCAGTTCCTTCAACGCCCATTGCTGCTGCAATATATTTATACTTGTCGCCTGTAGCTTCTGCATTATATTCCATTACAGTTGGCAAAATAATGGCATTTGCAACACCATGTGGTGTATCATAAACAGCGCCTAAAGGATGTGCCATTGAATGAACTATTCCTAAACCTACATTTGAAAATCCCATACCGGCAACGTACTGACCAAGAGCCATACCTTCTCTTCCTTCAGGTGTGTTTTCTACTGCCCCTCTTAAACTCTTTGATATAATTTCAATTGCCTTAAGATGCATCATGTCGGTCATTTCCCAAGCAGCCTTTGTTGTAAAGCCTTCAATTGCATGTGTTAATGCGTCCATTCCTGTAGCTGCTGTAAGTCCTTTTGGCATTGATGACATCATGTCCGGATCAATAAACGCAACAACCGGTATGTCGTGTGGGTCTACACAAACCATCTTTCTATTCTTTTCAGTATCAGTGATTACATAATTAATTGTAACTTCTGCTGCTGTTCCTGCTGTTGTTGGTACCGCAAAAGTAGGTACAGCCGGCTTAGTTGTAGGTGCCACGCCCTCTAAGCTTACAACATCTGCAAAATCAGGGTTATTAATAATAATTCCTATAGCTTTTGCTGTGTCCATTGATGAACCGCCACCAATGGCAATTATGTAATCCGCACCTGATTTCTTAAATGCTTCAACACCTGTGTTTACATTTTCAACTGTTGGGTTTGGCTTGATGTTAGAATAAACTTCGTATGCTAAATTTGCTCCTTCCAAAACATCTAAAACCTTCTTTGTTACACCAAACTTAATTAAGTCCGGGTCTGAACAAACAAATGCTTTTGCAAAGCCTCTTCCTTTTGCTTCTGTAGCTATCTCGCCAATAGCTCCTGCTCCGTGATAAGATGTTTCATTTAAAATAATTCTATTTACCATATATACTCCTTTCCGTGACTAAAAATCACTATGGTACGTTCTTTTTTATAAATATAATTATAACCTCTTTTTAAATAAAAAAACTAAAAATACTGTGAAATATTTATTAAAGCTATGGTATAATTCAATGTACAAAAACAAGATTTATATATTTATTTTCACAAAGGATTTTATTATGAAAAAAAAAGATTTAGCTTTAGAAGTTATTAAAAGATTAGAAAAAGAATACCCTGATGCTGATTGCACTCTTGATTACAACGATGCCTGGAAGCTGTTAATTAGCGTTAGACTAGCTGCACAATGCACCGATGAACGTGTCAACAAAATCGTGCCGGCTCTTTACGAAAAATATCCAACTATTGAAGCCGTTGCCGATGCACCCGTTGAAGAGATAGAAAAAATAGTTAGACCTTGTGGTCTTGGCAAAAGTAAAGCAAGAGATATTAGTCTTTGCATGAAAATGCTAAAAGATGAATTTGACTGCAAAGTGCCTGACAATATGAAGGATCTTTTAAAATTACCAGGTGTAGGAAGAAAAAGTGCTAACTTAATTATGGGGGATGTTTTTGGAGAACCTGCAATCGTTACAGACACACACTGCATTAGATTATGTAATAGAATTGGACTTGTAAATGGAATTAAAGAACCTAAAAAAGTAGAAATGGAACTATGGAAGATTATTCCTCCTGAAAAAGGAAGTGATTTTTGCCACAGACTTGTTTACCACGGAAGAGAAGTCTGTACAGCTAGAACAACACCTCATTGCGAAAGATGTTGCCTTGAAGATATTTGTAAGAAAAACATATAATTTATTATTTGTTAATTAAGATTAACATAAAAAGGAATGCCCTTTTAACCTTATGGTTTTAGGACATTCCCTTTTTTATATATAAAGGAGTCTACTTTACAATAATTACAATCTTTGCTTTTTTCTTATTATAAGTCTTTGCTGTAACTACTGTCTTTCCTTTCTTAATAGCAGTAATTCTTCCCTTCTTGTCAATCTTAACAATCTTCTTGTTCTGAACTTTGAAGGTTACTTTACCTGCACTATTTTTAGAAAGTTTCACTTTAAGTTTCTTCTTTTTGCCCTTTTTGATTTCAATTGACTGAGCCTTAAACTTAACGTATTTTGGTGCTTTCTTCACAGTAATATTGCAAATTGCTGTTGCTCCTTCATCTGTATATGCAATGATAATAACTTTGCCCTTCTTCTTAGCCTTAACTACGCCCTTGGCATTTACTGTTGCTATCTTTGCATTGCTTGACTTAAACATAACCTTTGACTTCTTGCCGGTAAGTTTAACTTTAATCTTAAACTTCTCTTTCTTTCCAAGTTTTTTCTTAGTTACATTTAACTTGATTTTCTGTGAAACGCCCTGCTGCTTTGCAGTAGTTGTTTCCTGCTGATTACTAGCTGTTGTAGTCTGATTGCCTGTTGTCTGCTGACTACCTGTTGTTGTCTGATTACTTATTGTCTGCTGACTACCTGTTGTTGTCTGATTGCTTGTTGTCTGCTGACTAGCTGTTGTAGTCTGGTTGCTGTTGTCTGCTGACCACCTGTTGTTTCCTGGTTGCTTGTTGTCTGCTGACCACTTGTTGTCTTTTCAGCCTTTACAAGATTTGTAATTGCCTGTTCAATAGCCTTAACAGCATCGTCCATTTCTTCCTGAGTACATGTATTAGGAAGATTTTTTGCAAAAGTAATTGTGTTCTGAAGATTTGCCCAGCTTTCCTGAGTATAATCACTTTGAACTAAATTATTTACCTTTTCGTTAACCTTGTTTAACTCAGTTTTATTAACACTATATGTAGGGTCATCTTCTAAAATAATGTCATCATAATATGCCTTGAAGTCGCCCTTGTTTCCAGTATATGAAAGTGCAATACCTACAATCTTTCTTCCATTCATACTTGATGCAGGCATTCGTAAGTGCAATCTGTCCACTTTCCAACTGTTAATGTCTGTGAAGGTTTTGCAATAATCTTAGAATTGTCATCACATAACAATACTACTCTTGTGTTCTTGCCAGCTTCATTTGCCGCATAAACTGAATATGAAAGTTTTAAGCCCTTCTGCATATTAATCTTTGTTTCAGACATTCTGTATAAATAATTTGCATTATCCTTACTAGCATTACCACCAATTGTTACCATGTAATCACCTGTTTTTGCAAGTGTATTTTTCTCAATAGTAGTTGTTGCTGTTACGCCATCATTTTCTAGCTGTGTATCATTTTTGAAACATGGATCTACTGCATAGTCTCCATTATACTTGCTGTTTTCTGCCGGACATTTTACATACTTACTTTCAAAACTATTTCTGTAGTAAATTGGTCCTTCTGACTGTGGTACAGGATTTTCCTTAACAGCTTCTCTTTCTCCCTTAACCATCTTGATAGATTCTCCAACTGTTCTTAACTGGAAGTCCTGTGAACACCAATATCCATCACAACTTGCAGTTACGAACCATTGATCCTTAGGAATATCAAAATAATCACTGGCATTCTTAGCAATAGCTGTACCTTCGTCATATTCATCAAACATTGCTATATAGAATGATGGGATTCCCATTTGTTTAAGTTTGTATGCCTGATACCAGAAGTTCTGTCCCGCATTTCTTGGCATTGCATTTGGCTTATCGTTTGGATCTCCATGCCATAATGCCCATGAGAATCCTGAGAATAGTACAGGATAATAATCTACATTATTAGCCTTACACCAAGCCCAATGTTTCTCAATAAATGAAGAATATAAACTATCTATTGATTCTTTTGTACTAATGTTAGATCCAACCATCCAAGGTGAAATCATGTCAACCTGTTTAAAGATATTTTCATATTTTGCCATTGTTGCTGTATTTGTACTCCAATCTCTTCCAACACCAAAGATTACATAACATCCCCTCTTATGGAAGAAATCAATCATTTCCTGATAATCAACAACTCTGTCAGGTCTTCCTGATACTGCAGTTCCCCATAAGCAAACTACAGGTTTTCCATCAACTGTTGCATAAGCATCTGAATTAGTCATTTGAAGCTGTTTTTCAATATTGTATACCCAGTCAAATTTAATATCCTCTACCCAGCTACTAATTGTTGTGTCATCTGTTTTATCTTTAATCTGGTCACCACCACTAATATCATACATAATGTAGAACAGACTGTTATTATTTTCAGCGGCTGTTTTCATCTTGTATAATAAAGTATCCTGTGGATCATTATATAATGTACGACCCTTAATTGTTCCTGCAAATCTCTGAATTGCAGCACCATCAATTCCGTACTGATTCATCCATTTGAAATGTGTGTTAATTACATTTTCATTTGTTGAATCATATAACTTAGTTGGTTCTCCACTTCCAAGATTATCAAAACCTGTCTGTGCTAATGCACTTTCATCATAATCCTTTACATATGGGAAGTAGTCGATTGAAATATGGTCTTTTCTTGGCCAGCTTGTTCCATCTTCCTCTGCCTTACCATAATCATAATGTCCCCAACTTGTTTTCTGTGTTCCTGTTCCGAACCATGCCTGATATCCTGCGAAACTCTTTCCTGTAAATTCAGCATGTTCTGTTTTTCCTCTTCTGTTAGTAATTGCTTCAGTATCAGGATTTACTGATTTCTTAATTACTTCGACCTTTGAAATATATGTTCCGGCTTGTCCGTTACCATATATTCTAAAATCATATGTATTAAACTGCGCATGTCTAAATGAAGCATCACTTAAGCAAATTGTAGTTGTAACCCATTTATTAGTACCACCACGCATAACTGATGCTGTTTTGAATTTAGTGTCACTTGTTTCAGCTGCTAATGTACCATCATATAAAGTATTGTACTGCATTCCGAAATATGCATTAGTATTATCGAAATATGTTATTCTAATCATTAAGTTACTGTCATTTTCTGTAACTACATTACTATCAACAGCAAAGTGAATATATTTGTACTGACCTAAATTAACACATTTCTTACCATCTTTTTCAATAAACCAATCTGTATAATTACTATTAGTTTTTAATTCACCACATTTCATATTGATGCCTGATGGTGTATCGCTGTCAAAATTGTATGATGCAACAGGTTCATCACTTTCTTCTACATCTGTAGAAACCTTCTTTATTAAACCAAATGAAATATCATCTACATTAACACTACCCTTACCGGATGTTTCAAAAACAAACTTCATATCTGTAATATTATTCCAAATATCAGATGTGTTTGTTACTTTAGTATTTCCATCCATTAATGTTGTCATGTCAAATGTAACTTCATTGAATGATTTATTATTTGCTAAAGTAACTTTGTTGTTCTGTATTTGCTGTCCTGCTTCAGGCACAACAGTATATGTTTTGTTTCCACTTACTATTGTTAATGCAACTGATTTGGCAGTATTAGTCTGATTGCTAATTTTTGCACTTATAGTTTTAAAGTTACCATAAGAAATCTTTTCGCTTTCATATGTAACAATTGGTCCAACTGAAGATGTTCCTGCTCCAGTGTAAGCTAACTTAACTGATGCCTTTCCTTCTGCCTTATTTGTTGAATCATATGAATAGGTTCCATTGGTTGTCTTCCATGCAGGTCTATAGCCTAAACATCTGTTATCATCGTCATCATTATTAACTTTTACGTTAGTTGGATCGTATACCCACTCATCTTCATCAGCATAAATCCAGTCATTTGCTGTAAAATATGTAATGCCTTTTGCCGGATTTAAAGTTGTATCAACTTCTTCAATTGTTTTTGTTCTAAATGGTGATGCTGGAATTCCTGCACTATTCATTAAGTTAGCATTGCAATTAAAGTTATTAAAAGCATATATTACTTCTTTTGGATTTTCTACACGGTCACTATACACTTTTACCCTGTTCTTACTAACAATTTCAGCCTTAGCATTTACATAAATTCCATCACTTCCTGCAATTGTGAATCCATGTAATGTATTTCCTGAATTTTTAATTATAGACAAACCTTTTCCTACACAATTAAATGTAATATAAATTGCATTACCTTTAATTTCTTTTGCCTTGTATACCGGTGCCGTGTAAACATCTCCACCCTTATAAACCATATTCATTGCAGCCTTAGCAAATCTTTCACCAACAGGTGTTTTTGTACGTGGGTGAATTGGGTCTGAAGACACTTTGTTTTTAACATGATACAATGGGCAATCATAAATTGTAAGCATTGCCATATTGTTCTTTATGTTTTCTTTAAATGCTCTTTCCATTGCACTAGCTAAGTATCCTAAATGTTCTGTACCTGTATTATAATGATGTGGTGCTACCTGTGTGAATATAAATGGCATTGAATTATTTTCAAATCCAAATTTTTCACTCCAGCTCTTCTTTAATAAAGACAATTCTCTATCGTAAATTTCTGATCTACCACTATTACTTTCTCCCTGATACCAAATTGCACCTGCAATGCTGTAATTTGTTATAGGTCCAATTTTCTGGTTGTAAAGTGTTGACATTGTTCCTGCTGTATCTGACCAGAAATCCTCTTCATAGTAAAGTCCTCTCTTTTCTAATTCCTTTACTAATGTTGCATCTCCCTGAATTGCCTCTCTTGGAAGCCATCCTTCTATTACAGTACCACCAATTGGTGTATTTAAAACAGCAACAGGTACATTTAACTGAGACTGTAATTTCTTTGCAAAAGCATAAGCTACGGCTGATGTTTTATTTACAGCATCCTTATCATTTCCGCTTCCCCAGTATGCACCTTGAACGTCATATGTTGGATCATATAGCTGAGTTCCTGTCTGTCCATATGGGTATGTAGGCTCTAGGAATATACGGATATTGTCATTTGTAGCATTTGCTAAAATGTTTTCGCTATCCATATCACTTCCTACATTCAATGCCATATTTGACTGACCACATGCTAACCAAACTTCTCCAATTAATATATTATTAATAGTTTTTACTGAATCCCCATTATCAAGGATTTCCATTTTATATTTAGTATAACTTCCTGCCTGCTTGTCTAATTTTGTTTTCCAGGATCCGTCAGTTCCTACTTTAACTTCTTTGCTTGTTACAGCTGTACCATCTGCTTTTGAAATCTTAACAGTAATCGTGTTACCAGGTTTTGCTGTACCCCAAACTGATATATCCTTATTCTGCTGTAACATCATTCCATCACTGAAAATAGAAGGTACAGTACATATATTTGTGCTATCAACAATTTTAACATTGCTAATCTTCATATTAATTTCATCAGAAATAAATGTATGTGCAAAGAAAACTCTCATATAGTTTATCTTTGATAAATCTATCTCACCATCTTTACCATTTTCATAACTTGAGAAGTCAACAGTATATGTAGCTTTTCCATTCTTCCAAGCCACTTTTCTAATGTACCACTGAACCATGTCCTTGTCGGCGCTTCCACTACTTGATAACTGGATGAAAGCATAACCACCATTATCCATTAATGGTGCTACATTTCCAGGATCTGTTGTATTTGATAATTCCGCATCGAACTTTAATTGTAATTTTGCAGGATTGTGCTTTGATGCATCAATAGGTGTATCAAGTTTCTTCTCTGCTATAACAGTAGTATCCTTCTTTGTAGTTATATCGCATGTAAAAGGAATGCTTCCTACATTATATGTTGTGTCCCAATTTTTAACTTCCGGTGTTTCTTCTTTTTGTGCAGCTCTTGATGTATCAACAATACATACGTCCTTTAATCTGAATGACTGGTATCCTGTATCGCCTGCAAGATATGCCAAACAAAGTCTGAACCATGTAATTTTTGACTTATCAAACGATGCTTTCTTTGTTCCTGTTGAAAATGGAATCAATACATCGTTCCATTCTCCCGGAACTAAATCCTTGCCATCTGCTCGTTTTAAGCCTTTTACCTTCAAATTTAAATAACTTTCAGTATTTAGTTGTGCATTAGCCAACTCTAAGAATCCTAGGCCGTTACCCTCCTTGAAAATATCTAATGGGGCTCTTATTCCTTCAATTTGTTTAACGTAAACTTTCATGCTTAATGCAAGTTTACTGTCATCTACACTGGATAAATCTATGTTTAAATTTCTAGTATATACCTGATAAGTCACTGTGCCATTTGTATTTTCACTTCTAGGCACTTGGATTTTTTCGTATATTGTAGATAAAACATAGTTATCTGTAATATCTTTTGCTGCAACATCTGTGCAGAATCTGCTTGTATCAAAAATCAGTGTGGTTGCAATAATTGCCAAAACCATTGAAGCTAAAACTACTAATTTCGATACCATAGTATTTAACTTTTTCATTTTTCCCTCCTTCTTTTTTATGATTGTTAAATTACTAGATTGTATATTTTTTCTACACATTTGGCGATTTGTACATCCGTTTTGTTTCATCAAAGAAACATATGTCAACTTTTGTAACAACATGTATTTTAATATACAATATAATATTTTAGTTTAATAAAGCGTTAAATTATAATACATTTTTCATTATATTCTTATATAATTTTTTGTATGAAATGCTGTTTTATATCAAATTTTATATAGAAAACGTTTTCCATATAGAATTTTGTATTGTTCAATTTTTTTATTCAACTTATACTTAACGAGTTGTTAAATATTATTATTTTGTCGATTACAATCGGCAGGTTAGGAGGGAGAAATGAAAAAACAACTTTTGAGTATTGCACTATCTTTAACGCTTATTGTGCAAACTTTTCCAGCCTTAGGTAGTACAACTATTCAGGGCAATAACACTTTTAATGCTATCAGCACTAATTTAACAAACGAAACTGAATACAAGGCCGGTAATCCAATCATTACAAATATTTTTACCGCTGATCCATCCGCTCATGTTTGGGAAGAGAATGGTAGAATTTACATTTACGCTTCGCACGATATGATGCCGGCAAAAGGTTGTGGAAACATGGATAAATATCATGTTTATTCTTCCGACAACATGGTTACATGGAAGGACGAAGGAGAAATTCTTTCAGCTGCTGACGTATCATGGGGACGTAGCAAAGGTGGTTTAATGTGGGCTCCTGATACTGCACATGTCGATGACACATACTACTTCATTTTCCACATCCAACTGGAAACGATGATTGGAACAGCACTTGGAGAATTGGTGTAGCGACAAGCAAAAAACCTACTTTAGATTTTACATGCAAAGATGACGATATGTAAAAATGAAAGACGGCAGTCCTTATGTAACAAAAATTGATCCTTGTATTTTTAAGGATGATGACGGTTCATACTATCTTTATACCGGTGGTGGTTCTAAATGCTATGTTGCCAAGTTATGTAGCGATATGCAGACCTTAGCAGAAGATCCTGTAGAAATTGATGAAACTCTTGAAGATTTCCATGAAGGAATGTGAGTATTTAAAAGAAATGGAATTTATTATGCAATGTATGCTGACAATACATCAGGCCATAACTTAATGAGATATTCTACTTCAAATTCACCTTATGGACCTTTTAAAGATGGTGGTGTTATTTTAGATGCAACAAGTTGTGACACTACACACGGTTCTATTGTTGAATACAAAAATCATTGGTATATGTTCTATCACAATTCTGATCTTTCAGGACGTGGTAACTTACGATCTGTTTGTGTAGATGAAGTATTTTTCAATGAAGATGGTTCTATTCAAAAAGTAAATCAGACAAAAGATGGCGTATCTGCTGTTGGTCCTATTGTTCCTAATGAATACGAATCTTTACATAAGACATATGACAAATCAGAATTTGTAGAGAAAACTGATTACGGGCTTACAAATGTTGAAGTTAAAAACGCCAACTTTAATGGTAAAACCATTTCAGGTTTTCACATTGACAATGCCACTGCAAACACTGGTTATTTTTTAAGATTCGATCCTACTACAACTTGGAACGATTACACTGGTGTTGCAACATGTATAGTTGACTTAAATCCTGGAACAAACAATACAATTAAACTTACAGGCAGCATGGGCGGTGTTAATATTAACGGATTCTCTGTATCACTCCTAGATCAGACAATTCCTGAAACTACTACAACTGCACCTGCCACAACAGTTCCACCTACTACAACACCTACTACAGCACCTACTATTACACCAAAGGCTACAACTGAGAACCCTGGCACTTCTCAAACTACATCAGCCACTGAAAGTAGTTCATTGGAATCAGTTACATCTACCAGTAGTAATGTAACTTCAGATGTAGTTACATCCAGTGATGAAAATGCTTCTTCAGACGTTGCTACATCCGTTGATGAGAATGCTTCTTCAGACGTAGTTACATCTAGTAGTGAAAATGTTTCCTCAGACATAGCTACATCTGATAATGAAAGCGTTTATTCAAATGTGACTACTAAGACTGATAAAGCTACCTCGAAAATTGTTGTAAAGAAATCAAAGGTTAAGAAAGCTGTTAAAAAACGTAAAGCTGCAAAAATTAAAATTACTTTAAAGAAGGTTTTCAAAGCTAAATATCTTGTTAAGGTATCTACTTCTAAAAAGTTTTCAAAGAAAAAAACTGTAACTAAAATTGTCAAAAAAGCTTCTTTTGTTTTCAAAAACAAAAGGTTTCGCAATAAGAAAAAGTTATACGTTAAAGTTAGAGCCTTAAAAAAAGTCGATAACACTATAATTTACAGCAAATGGTCTAAACCAAAGAAAATAAAGCTTAAATAACAAGAAAGAATGTTGTTTGCGACATTCTCCGCAACCAGTGCGTGTTGTCATACAACTATTTTCTTTTTGCACCAGGGTGCATCCCTAGTGGATTGTTTTTTATATAATAAGAAATTACGAAAGAATTTCTTATTATATAAAAAAACAGATTACAGAGTAACTTCTCCATAATCCGTTTTAACTTATCTATTTATTTTTTTTTACCTATAAATTTATTGTTTTAAATCTGCCTGTATATTACTTTTAACCTACAAACTTATCGTAAATTCCAATTGCAAATATAAAAATAATTATTAAAGGCAATACATATGTTAAATAAGCTCTCATCCAATTATGTATTTTTACACCTTTTCCTGTATTTGCTTCTTCCTTGAAATTGTTCCAGCCCCAGCCTGATTTTCCTGTACAGAATAAAAGGAATACTAATGAACCAAGTGGAAGTAAAATATTACTTACTAGGAAATCTTCCAAATCAAGTATTGCTCCACCAAAAACATCTAACCATTTCCACTGCCATACGTTGTATCCAAGTACACATGGAAGTGATAATAAAGTAATAACGATAAAGTTTATAAAACTTGATTTCTTTCTGCTCCAGTGTGTAAGCTCGCTTACGCATGCAATAATATTTTCAAATACAGCAAGCACTGTTGAAAATGCTGCGAATGTCATAAATACAAAGAACAAGCTTCCCCACATTCTTCCTAATGGAATATTATTAAAAATATTTGGAAGTGTGATAAAAACCAAACTTGGTCCCTGAGTTGGATTAACATTAAATGTGTAACAAGCCGGGAAAATTATTAAGCCCGATGTAAGTGCCACAAATGTATCAAGACAGGCAATGTTAACTGACTCCCCTAACAATGAATGGTCTTTTCCAATATAGCTTCCAAAAATTGCCATGGCACCAATACCTACACTTAAAGTGAAGAATGCCTGATTCATTGCCGAAACAACGGTGTTCATAATTCCTGCTTCTTTCATTCTTCCAAAATCTGGAATTAAGTAAAAGCTTAACCCTTCTTTTGCCCCATCCATAAAGAAACTATTTACAGCAAGCACTACCATAATTAAAAGTAATGCCACCATCATAACCTTTGTTACTTTTTCAAGTCCGTTCTGTAAGCCTCTTGAACAGATAAAAACTCCAACTGCTACAACAATTACCATGCACACACCCATGGTTACAGGTTGTCCTAACATTTCATTAAATACATTTCCAACCTGCTTTGAATCTAAACCTTCAAATTTTCCTGTAGCTGTTAAATAAAAATAATATAGCATCCAACCTGCAACTGTTGTGTAAAACATCATAAGTGCATAGTTACCAAATAACGCTATATATCCATGTATGTGCCATTTTGTTTTTGGCTTTTCCAATGCTTTGTAAGCTCTTACCGGTGTTTTCTGGCTGGCTCTACCTATGGCAAATTCCATTGTCATAATAGGAAGACCAAGTAAAACTAAAAATATTAAATATATTAATACAAAAGCTCCACCTCCACCTTGTCCTGCAACATAAGCGAATTTCCATACATTACCAATACCAATGGCACACCCTGCTGAGATTAGCAAGAATCCCAATCGTGATTTTAATTTTTCTCTTTCCTGCATCTTTTGTCCCTGTTTTAACAGTAACTGTTAAATTGCCACAAGGGCATCCTTTCTTTGAAATTTTCTATTAATTATATGAAAAAAATCCTCTAGCGCAAAAAAGCGCCAAAGGACATTTTAACATTAATATTAATTTCTGTCATTATTTTTTAACTCTTAATTTCTGTGGAATAATGAAAAACCTTTCTTTTCATATTCTTCTGTATTAATAGATGTCATTGTGTAACCAGTATCAGCAACAACCTGCTTTAACTTATCTTCGTCTAACTGACCTTCTGAAATAATTTCTGTAGTCTTATTTGCATGTGAAGAATTAACCTTCTTTACCTTGAAATTATTTCTAATTGCATCATTCATGTGGCTTTCACACATGCCACACATCATACCATCTATTCCTAATGTTGTCTTAATCATAATAACCTCCTAAACATTCTTTATGTAGGAAATTATATACCCCCTATGGGTATATGTCAAATGTTATTTGCCTTGTTTTCTTTTTTGTTGTTTTGCAACAATTTTCAGCAAAATACATTCCGGCAACAGCTTCTGTCCTGTAACGGCAAGCTTCATTTTTAAGGATGGCACTATTATTGTCTTTCTATACTTCATTCCCATTAAAGCTTCCTTAACACAATAATCTGCTGTAATTCCCTTTAATGCAAAAACTACATCTGCATTGTCATTAAACTCTGTGTCAACAGGTCCCGGACAAAGAGCGCCAACATATATATTGCTTTTTCTTTCCTTTAATTCCTGTGCCACTGCTTTGGTAAGGCTAACTACATACGCCTTTGTTGCATAATAAGTAGCCATGTAAGGGCCTGCCGGAAGAAGTCCTGCTGATGATGCCACATTCAAAATTCTTCCATGTCCCTGCTTAAGCATTTTCTTAAGGACTTTCTTAAATAAAATATGCATTGCTTTAATATTTACATTAATCATTGAAAGTTCTTTTTCAAGTTTTGTGTCACTGAAGTTTCCACAGTCACCGAATCCGGCATTATTAATAAATACATAAATATCTTCATCTGTTATTTCTTCAAGCAATTCATAGCAGCCTGATTCTTTTGACAAATCTGCCGGAATTATTCTACATGGAACACTAAGACTTTCGCTTAACTGTTCTAATCGCTCCACTCTTCTTCCTGTTAAAATAAGTCTGTAGCCCATATTCGCAAATCTCTTTAA
>ERZ859980.449-NODE-449-length-26342-cov-2.179442_pt1 | contig 26342 bp, 24 predicted proteins | sample MGYA00509984_ERZ859980 | MGnify/ENA primary metagenome ERZ859980 (study PRJEB30046, sample SAMN00715173) | human gut metagenome | study: EMG produced TPA metagenomics assembly of the A metagenome-wide association study of gut microbiota in type 2... | reverse complement strand
GCTTCCTTTTATGGCTATCGAGAATATTATGATGAATGCGTAAAGTTAGGCGGCAACCGTCAGGAACTGCATGAGCGTATTCGTGAGCTTTCCATGGAGGCCGGACGCAATGTGAAGGTAGAAGGAAAAGAGAATAACCTCCTGGAGCTGATCGCCGCAGATCCCGCATTCCCCATGGGATTGGAGGAACTGAAAGCATCCATGGATCCGTCCAAGTATATCGGACGTTCCAAAGAGCAGGTGGAAGCTTTCCTTAAAAATGTGATCAGCCCGATCTTAGAGGCCAACAAGGACTTACTGGGTGTAAAGGCCGAGATCAACGTATAAACGTTTTCTGCTGAAGTAATTTGTGGAAACGAAAACTATTCAGAACCTCATTCATCGGTGATCTTTTGATGTTTACATGGCTCTGAATCGTTACAGAATGATAAGAAAGCAGGAGACGAAAATGGGTGGATTTTTTGGAGTCGCAGCAAAAGAAGACTGTGTGTTTGATCTGTTCTTTGGAACGGATTATCATTCCCATCTGGGAACCAGACGTGCCGGCATGGCAGTCTACAGCAAAGAAGAAGGTTACAACAGAGCCATTCACAACATAGAGAATGCACCGTTCCGTACGAAGTTCGACAAGGATGTCAATGAGATGCACGGACATCTGGGCATCGGCTGTATTTCCGATTTTGAGCCCCAGCCGCTGATGGTGCGTTCCCATCACGGAACTTATGCTATTACCACCGTGGGCAAGATCAACAATACGGATGCCATCATCAAGGATCTGTTTGCGAAGGGACATTCTCATTTCCTGGAGATGAGCGGCGGTGACATCAATGCCACGGAGCTGGTGGCGGCCATTGTCAACCAGAAGGACAATCTGGTGGAGGGCATTCAGTACGCCCAGGAGATCATCGACGGTTCCATGACCTTACTGATCATGACACCCAAGGGAATCTATGCGGCCAGAGATAAGATGGGCCGTACTCCGGTGGCAGTAGGCAAAAAGGAGGGGGCTTATTGCGTCTCCTTTGAGAGCTTTGCTTATCTGAATCTGGGATACCAGCCCGTGAGAGAGCTGGGACCGGGAGAGATCGCCGTGGTGACACCGGAAGGTGTACGAACCCTGGTGAAGCCCGGCAAGGATATGAAGATCTGTACGTTTTTGTGGGTCTATTACGGATATCCGTCCTCATCCTATGAAGGCATCAGTGTAGAGAAGATGCGTTATCAATGCGGTGCCAAGCTGGCGGAGCGTGATAATGTAAAACCGGATATCGTAGCAGGAGTGCCGGATTCCGGTACCGCTCATGCAGTGGGATATGCCAACCGCTCGGGAATTCCTTTTTCCCGTCCGTTTATTAAGTATACCCCCACCTGGCCCAGATCCTTTATGCCGACGATCCAGACCCAGAGAAATCTGATCGCAAAGATGAAACTGATCCCGGTACATGATCTGATCCAGGATCAGAGTCTGTTGTTGATCGACGATTCTATTGTCCGCGGCACACAGTTAAGAGAGACCACGGAATTCCTGTACCAGAGCGGTGCAAAGGAAGTACATATCCGTCCGGCCTGTCCGCCTCTGTTATATGGCTGCAAGTACCTGAACTTTTCCAGATCTTCTTCCGAGATGGATCTGATCACCCGCCGTGTGATCAAGGAGATTGAGCAGGAGGGCAGAGAAATCGATCTGAAGAACTATGTGAATCCCGATACTCCGGAATACGAGGAGATGGTAGGACGGATCTGCAAACAGCTGAAGTTCACCACATTGCAGTTTCAGAGATTGGATGATATGATTGAGTCCGTGGGCATCGGCAGAGAGAAGCTGTGCACCTACTGTTGGGATGGCAGAGAATAATGCGAAAAGAACTTCTAATCACTCAGAGCATAGGCTCTTTCGTGAAGAAGTTCTAAGTTTCGCATGGCAAAACGCTACGCGTTTTGAATATAGATGTAGGTTATATAAAATATAATAAATATTGATTTTACTTATACCATAAAGTGTTGTATACTGTAAAGGTGTGAGAAAGAGAAGCAGGAGTTTCTTTGGATCACCCGGAATAAGATATTGGATGTAGATTTATCACAGAAACCGTGGTAAAGAATGGAGGAAAACATGGTAAAGGCAGTTGTAGGAGCCAACTGGGGCGACGAAGGAAAAGGAAAGATCACAGATATGCTGGCAGAGAAAGCGGACATTATCGTACGTTTTCAGGGCGGCGCGAATGCAGGACATACCATCGTGAACAATTATGGTAAATTTGCTCTGCACACCCTTCCTTCCGGTGTATTTTACAATCATACCACCAGCGTGATTGGTAACGGTGTGGCATTAAACATTCCGATCCTGATGAAAGAGATCAAGTCTATCACAGACAGAAATGTTCCCATGCCCAAGATTCTGGTGTCTGATCGTGCACAGATGGTAATGCCTTACCATATTTTATTTGATCAGTATGAAGAGGAGAGACTGGGCGGTAAGTCCTTCGGATCTACCAAGTCCGGTATCGCACCTTTCTATTCTGATAAGTATGCGAAGATCGGTTTCCAGGTAAGTGAGCTGTTTGATGAAGAACTGCTGCAGGAAAAAGTACAGCGTGTCAGTGAGATGAAGAATGTCATCTTAGAGCATCTGTATCACAAGCCCCTGATCGATCCCGCAGAGCTGTTAAATACCCTGCATGAGTATCGAGATATGATCGCACCTTTTGTATGCGATGTATCCGTATTCTTAGATAAGGCACTGAAAGAGGGCAAGACCATTCTGTTAGAGGGCCAGTTAGGAACCATGAAGGATCCGGATCACGGAATTTACCCCATGGTAACTTCTTCCTCCACGTTGGCAGCTTACGGTGCCATCGGTGCAGGTATCCCTCCTTATGAGATCAAGCAGATCGTTACCGTAAGTAAGGCATATTCCTCTTCCGTAGGAGCAGGTGCTTTCGTATCTGAGATCTTCGGTGACGAAGCAGATGAATTACGTCACCGCGGCGGTGACGGTGGTGAGTTCGGTGCAACTACCGGACGTCCCAGACGTATGGGATGGTTCGACTGTGTTGCCACCAAGTACGGCTGTCGTCTGCAGGGCGCTACTGATGTGGCATTTACCGTACTGGATGCACTGGGATATCTGGATGAGATCCCTGTATGTGTAGGGTATGAGATCGACGGTGAAGTTACCACTGATTTCCCTGTTACCTACAAGCTGGAAAAGGCAAAGCCCGTACTGAAAAAGCTCCCTGGCTGGAAGTGCGATATCCGCGGTATCCGCAACTTCGATGAACTGCCGGAGAACTGCAGAAAGTATGTGGAATTCATTGAGGAGCAGATCGGATTCCCTATCACCATGGTCAGCAACGGCCCGGGAAGGGAAGATATCATCTATCGTGAGAGTCCTTTGAAGAAATAAATGCTGTCAAATGCGGAGAGATAGGATAATCTTTGATGGAAAAAACATCTGTAAAATGTGAATGAGAATGGAAAGGGCATGGTGCTGGTATGAGATCAGCCCGTGTCCTTTTTAGTATACGATGAATCCGGCAGGAATTTTGATTACACAGTATCTGGCTGAATGCAAGCATTCGCAGAACGCAGTTTTGCATGGCTCTGAATAGTACAGATTTTTACTGTGAAGGAACAAAAACCAGTGTCTGATAGTAATTTTGAGATGGAGACAGCGAGATATGATCAATAATCTGGAAGCGTATAAAGTATTTTATTATGTGGCAAAATGTGGGAGTGTGACCAAAGCGGCCGGGGAACTGTCAATTTCACAGCCGGCGGTCAGTCAGGCCATCAAGCAGCTGGAAAATACCCTGGATGCCGCCCTGTTCCACCGGGCGGCCAAGGGAGTACGGCTGACCAGTGAGGGAGAACTGTTGTATTCCTATGTGGCAAAAGGGTACGAACAGATCGAAATGGGTGTGAAGAAGGTTCACCAGATGCAGAATATGGAACTGGGAGAAGTCCGCATCGGTGCCAGCGATATGACATTGCAGTTTTATCTGCTTCCCTATCTGGAAAAGTTCCATGAACAGTACCCCGGGATCAAGGTGATCGTCACCAATGCGCCGACACCGGAGACATTGAATTATTTAAGAGAGGGACACATTGACTTCGGAATTGTCAGTACGCCGTTTCCGGAGAGACCTGATATTCAGATGATACCGGTGCGGGAGATTGAGGATGTCTTCGTGGCGGGAAGAAGATTTTTCAGCTACAAGAACCGGACGCTGGATTTTCAGAAACTGGAAAGTCTGCCTCTTATTTTCCTGGAGAAAAATACCAGCAGCCGCAGCTACATGGATGAATTTCTGGCGGGAAACGGAGTATATGTGCAGCCGGAGTTCGAACTGGCCACCAGCGATATGATCGTACAGTTTGTGAGACGAAATCTGGGTGTTGGCTGTGTGATGCGGGATTTTGCCCGAGATTATGTGGAATCCGGCTTGCTTTTCGAACTTAGATTCAATAAAATAATACCGAAGCGTCAATTCTGTGTCGTTAGGAACACGAAGATGCCTATGGCTCCGGCTGCGGAGAAACTGTTGGAGATCATGGAGCTGGACAGACAGGAAGAAGCGAAGATATAAAAGTGACGGCAAAAAGAGGATATACCGGCGGAAACGGAACTGCTTTGACTAGTAAAACGAATAGGAGAGAAGAGTTATGATACGCAATATAATTTTTGACATTGGCAATGTGTTGACAGACTATCGCTGGGAGGGATTTCTGGCGGACAAGGGATTTGATGCGGAAATGATCAAAAAAATCGCAAAGGCATCTATTATGCATCCGCTGTGGGCAGAGTATGACCGCGGTACCTGGACGGACGAGCAGGTTCTGGCTGCATTTGTAAAGGATGCACCGGAACTGGAGAAAGAACTGCATCAGGCGTTCGAGAATATCGCTGGCATGGTAACCCCCAGAGCTTACGCTATTCCCTGGTTACAGGAACTGAAAGCAAAGGGATACCATGTGTATTATCTGTCCAACTTCTCACACAAGGCAGAGACAGAATGTGCGGAAGCGTTGAATTTCCTGCCGGAGATGGAAGGTGGCATCCTGTCCTACAAGGATCAGCTGATCAAGCCCGAACCGGAGATCTACCAGCTGCTTCTGAAACGCTATGGATTAAAGGCAGATGAGAGCGTTTTCCTGGATGATACGCTGGTGAATGTGAAGGCGGCCGAAGAACAGGGTATCCACGGCATCCACTTCCTGACCAAAGAGCAGGCGGAAGAGGAACTGCGTAAGCTCGGCGTGGACTGCTAAATGGTTCGTAGCGGAGGGAGTTCTGTTTGTATTCAAAACGCCAATTTCTACGAAAAAAATACAAAAACATAAGATTTTGCTATGTAAAAAGTCTCTATTTTCGCTACACAAGCAAAATAAAGAAATTCCGTACAAAAAATCCTGATTTCGGAACTTTTTTGTACGGAATTCGTTGTTTTGGGGCTTTTTACACCAAACTTTCTATTTACCGAAACTTCCCCGCCCAATATTCGTCTTATTATAATGTGATCACCATAACACTTCACGATTTTGGGAGGGTATCTTTATGAAGAAGACTATTTTACTATCAACACTGACAACGATTCTTACGCTTTCCTTGGCGGGATGTGGTTCTACCGGGGGCCTGGAGGATTCTGTAGGGGTGCAAAATTCCACGGCCCCCACCGGGCCAATCGCCCCGGTCATCGCGGAAAGCCTCGTTCCTACAGAATGCCCGGAAAACGGGCCTGCCGACGATCTGGCGATATCCATGGGGAATGAAGCTATCTGTGATCTGGGACCGGTGCAGTTCTCCCTGTCCCTTCCGGAGACCTGGGACTATGAGATCCGCAATTTAACTTTCGCAGGTACCACCACGACCGATGCTATCATCTTCTGGAACATCGCATACCCGGAGGATACTTTTACGCTTATCTATGCTCCCGTCCCGGGAATCTGCGGCACCGGCGTCACCAGCGAGGAGATCACTCTGCCCGACAGCAACTTAAACGGCTGGAAAAATACCGAGATCTACCAGACAGAACAAAAATACTGGATTTACATTACATTATCCAATCCAGATGTCCCTTTACAGGGAAATACCCTACAGCTGGAAGCCACTATTCCGTTAACAGACTGGTACACTCTGGAAACAGATTTCAACCGCATCCTCGAAACCATCCAGCTTCAATATACAAGTTCCGAAGCTCCTGTGACGCAGGATATTCTGATCTTGCCGGAAGAAACGCAGTCAACGACTCCAGACATTCTGCCCTTGCCAGAAGAAACGCAGTTCGCTCCCCAAGACAAGTTGCCCTTGTTAGAAGAAAGACAGTCCAACTGTATCGAGCTGGATACGGATTTCGGTGCACCTGTGACTCAGGATATTCTGATCCTGCCAGAACAAACTCAACCTGCAACTCAGGAGAAACTGCCCCTGTTGGAACAAAGGCAGTCCAACTGTATTGAGCTGGATGCAGATTTCAGAGCCCCCGCATCGTAGGATACTCTAATCTTACCGAAAGAATCACATCCTTGTCTCACGACAGCCGCCATCCTTGGCCGCCAGATAAGGGAATCTCCACAGATTGCCCACACCCACCGCGCTTCCGGCCGCCGCCAGCACGAAACCGATCTGCCCGGAGAAATTACTTGTTTTCTTTTCCATATGATTCACGCTCCTTAAAACACTTGTGACATGAGGATAGCATATGCTATACTATCAGTAAAACGAATGTTTTTACTTATATGCATAAGTATTTGTAATGCAATAAGTACAAGAAAGCCAATCTGCTCGCATAATTGGGGAACGATGAATTTAAAATTCATAAATTTACGGGGTGAAGATCATGAAAGAACAAAAAGACCGTTACGAGATATTTTTAAAAGTATGTGAAACGGGAAGCTTCTCCAAGGCGGCGGAAGCACTGAATTATACCCAGTCCGGCATCAGCCAGATGATGGCGGGACTGGAGGAAGAACTGGGTGTGCAGCTTTTTGCCCGGGTTAAACGGGGTGTCAGCCTCACCGACAACGGTGCCCGCCTCATCCCTTACATTCAGGAAATGGTCAACCAGAAAGATAAGCTGCGCCAGGCCGCCTTCAATATCAACAATAAGATTGAGGGGAAACTGCGGGTCGGTAGTTTTTCCAGCATCACCGCTCTGTGGATGCCGGATGTGGTTCATTTTTTCCGGGAAAATTATCCGAAAGTGGATGTAGAAATTTTTGACGGCAATTATGATGAGATCCGGGACTGGATCATTCACGGGCAGGTGGATTGTGGATTTTTATCCTCCATCGTGGCGGATGATCTGACCTTTTATCCACTGTTGAATGATCCGCTGTGCGCTGTTTTCCCCGAGGGACATCCGCTGGCTGCCAAAAACAGCGTCACCCTGCCGGAACTGTTCGAATATCCTCTGATCATCGAGACCCCCGGCTGTGACAACGACATCCAGCATCTGCTGACCAAATGCCCTGTCCGCCCAAAGATCTCTTACAGCTTCCGGGACGATACCCTGATCATGTCCTTCGTCCGGAACGGTCTCGGTGTCACCATCTCTCAGGAACTGGTATTAAAAGCTTTCGCACGGGGTGTGGTCTCCAGACCCTTATCTCCCAGTTGTCACCGTACGCTGGGACTGGCTTTCTCCAAGACCACCAACTCCGTGGTGTCACAGACGATGCTGCGGTATTTGCAGGAAACGATCCACTGATCCACCCCAGCTCAACTATTCTGCTATTCTACATTATGATAGCTTCCGCAATACGGGCAGCGTCCGGTATATCCTGCTGCCGCCTGATAGGAAGCACCGCAGTTCGGACACTGCACGGCGGTCATGCGAAGCTTGGAAGGATCCACGGGCTTATCGTCCATCAGTTCCTGCTCTCCCGGCAGAATCTCATCCCGGACGGAATCCGGATCCCAGCCGTATTTTCCCTGATATTCGTAGATATCCATGGTCATACCGATGGGATAGGTCGAAGCGCCCTTTTCAAACGCGGTGGGAATCACTGCCTCCCGCTCGATCTGATTCTTGTCAAAATAATGCACGATCACATTCACCGGGAATCTGCCGTTTACCATATACGCCGTATTCTCCACGTAACCGTAGATCTTGGCGGCATATCTGATTCCGTTTTTTACGATGAGTGACTTTTTATGCTGCCCGAATAATACTGCTGCGATAAAACAAATGCCCAGTATCAGGAAAAACAGCGGCAATGCCAGAAATGCCCTCATGGGCCGGAACACCATGCCGATGCTTCCGAATATCATTGTCAGCACTGCGCCGATCCCCGCAAATGCGCCTCCTATGATCAGTAAAATTTTCTGAGCCATGTTCATTTTCATGTCAGTTTCCCGCCCTTCTCCTATTTTTCGTGCCAATCTCCATCCAGCAGCCTTCGGCTGGCGGCACAAATAGTAATTTATACCATCTGGACCACCCAGACATTACTCTTCACCATGAGGTAACCAATGATCACCTTGATCAGTTCCGTACCCTGCACCAGAAAATAGATGCTCACGATCCCCAGGCCGGTGAAATGCGCCAGCAGATATGCCGCCGGCACCACGATCACCCAGGTAAATACGGAATCAAACAGGAAAGTCACCACCGTCTTACCACCGGAACGCAGGGTAAAATACGACGCATGGCTGAAGGCGCAGAAGGGCATGATGATGGCCGATACCGCAATAAAACTGGTAGCCAGTTCCCTGATCTCCTCCGTGGTATTGTAAATACCCGGGAAAAATCCTCCTACCACGAACATCAATGCCGCCATGATCACACAGCAGAAGACGCTGAATACGATCATCTTGTTGTCTGCATCCTTGGCATCCTCCAATTTACCTGCACCCAGATACTGTCCCACCACAATACTGATACAGGAACCCAGCTGAAGATAGACAATATTGAACAGATTCGTGATGGTGGAGGCAATGTTCAGTCCCGCCACCACGTCCAGACCTCTGACAGAATAGCACTGGGTCACCGTTGTCATGCCCGCTGCCCACAGCACCTCGTTCATCATCAGCGGAAATCCCTTGATCAGGATCGCCTTCAATTCCGCAAGCGGAATACCAAAGCCGGTGTAAGCTCCCTCCAGATAGCGGTTTTTTCCCCGATGGATGTGTGCCCAGATCACCACGATCAGTGCCTCTATGTAACGGGCAATAACAGTAGCCAGCGCTGCTCCCTGTACTCCCAGCTCCGGGAAAGGACCGATGCCGAAGATCATCAGATAGTCCAGAATCGCATTAGTACCCACCGCCACAAAGCTTGCCAGCATCGGGATAAAGGTCTGCCCGGTCTCTTTTATATTTGTCGCGTAGGACTGGTTCACCGCAAAAGGGATCAGTCCCACCATCATGATGGCCAGATATTCCAGTCCGTACTGCAGTGCCAAGTCCGTGGCCCCGTTCCCCACCGTATCCGTCAGATACAGGGAGATCAGTGCGGAACCTTTCGTCAGGAACAGAAGGATCGCTCCGCCTGTCACCAACAGCGTGGCATACAGCTTAAACCGAAAGGAATACATATGTCCCTTATGATTGCCCTTTCCGAAATACTGGGCACCGAAGATGCTGGCAGCTGACACAGCTCCGAAGATTGCCAGATTGTATACAAAGATCAGCTGATTCACAATGGCAACGCCGGACATCTGCTCCGTTCCCAGCTGTCCCACCATGATGTTATCCAGAAAGCTTACCAGATTGGTAATGGCATTCTGCAGGATCATGGGAATAGCCAGTAAAAGATACTTCTGGTAAAAATCCCAGTCTCCAATATATTTTTTCTTAAATTTTGCTAACATAATTTCCCTCAATTTTCTAAATAATTCCTACATACGCTCGATCATCCCGGGACTTCCACTCCCGAAAACCGACCGCTTATAACGGTTCTTCCTGTGGCATGGTGCTGTGTACTTTCTTTCTGACAAAATAGAAACATACCGCCTGCAGCAGGATCGTTGCCAGCCAGGAGGCCGGATAAGATAAAAACAGTACCATCAACGACCGGTGCGTTGGGAATACTCCGTAGATCCAGAAGATTCTCGTTCCCACCGTACCGATAATGGACAATATCATAGGTACCGCCGAATGTCCCATGCCCCGCAAGGCTCCCGGAATCAGATCCATGATGCCGCATAAAAAGTAAGTCAACGTCGTATACAGCAGAATCTCCGTTCCACAGGCAATAACGTCCGCATCCGTTGTGTAAATGTGAAGCAGCTGCGGACCGAAGAGATTGGCGCTTCCACCCAGCGTTACCGCTACGATCACCGACAGGATCATACAATCGATCAGTACCCTGTCCATACGTTTTTTCTTCCCGGCACCGTAGTTCTGACTGGTGAAGCTCATACACGCCTGGGTAATGGAATTCACCGACACGAACAGGAATCCAAAGATATTATTGGCCGCCGTATAGCCTGCCATGGCGATGGAGCCGAAGGAATTCACCGAGGACTGCAGCAGAACATTGGAGAAATTGATGACAACGCTCTGGATCCCCGCCGGAACCCCCACCTGAAAGATCTGCAGCAGATACTCCCCTTTTATTCCCAGCTTTGAAATCTGCAGCCGGTAACAGCTGTCCGTAGTAAACAGGCACCATAATACCAGCACACCGGAGATCACCTGAGAGATCACTGTAGCAATGGCTACCCCCGCCACACCCATGGAAAAAGCAATGACCAGAAACAGGTTCAATACCGCATTGATGGCTCCGGATATGATCAGGAACAACAGCGGACGCTTCGTGTCTCCCACTGCCCGCAGAACTGCAGCTCCGTAATTGTACAGCATAAAAAAGGGCATGCTGCAGAAATAAATTTTCATATATAATGCCGCCTGATCAATAACATCCGCCGGGGTATCCATCAGTTCCAACGCTCCCCGGGTGCAGAACAGCCCTACGAATACCATGACAATACCGCTGATCAATGCAAAGGTCATAGCTGTATGTACTGTCTCGCTCATCTCCCGCTCTTTCCCGGCAGCATAGAATCTGGCGGACAATACATTGGCTCCCAGAGAAACGCCGATAAACAGATTGACGAACATATTGATCAATGCCGTGGTGGAACCTACAGCCGCCAGCGCCTGACTTCCGGTGAACCGTCCCACCACAATGATATCCACTGCATTGAACAGCAGCTGCAAAATGCTGGACACCATCAGGGGCAGTGCAAAGGAGATCAGCTTGTCCATAATCGTGCCATTGCACATATCTATTTCATATTTGTTTTTCTTCTGTGTTGCTTCCATAATTTCATTTCCTGTAATTCTCTTCCTAATCCCGTTATCTTCCCGCACCGTTCATCCGCATCTGCAGAAGAACCGCTATAACTTATGATTTTATCACATATTTTGCTATATTTCTATTCCCCTTTTTATCTAAAAATATGGTATACTATATTTTGAATGTTTTTGGGGGTTCAAAATGAGTATACATCCCGCAAATCCTTACAAGAGAGCAAAGAGAAAGGAAACTTATCCCTATGAAATATGACGTAATCATTATCGGTGCCGGCCCCGGCGGTATCTTCTCCGCTTATGAACTGGTGCAACAGAATCCCGACCTGAAAATTGCCGTTTTCGAATCCGGTCACCCTCTGGAGAAGCGCCACTGTCCTATCGACGGTGACAAGATCAAGAGTTGCATCAACTGTAAGAGCTGTTCCATCATGAGCGGTTTCGGTGGTGCCGGTGCTTTTTCCGATGGAAAATACAATATCACCAACGCTTTCGGTGGCACTCTCTACGAGTATATCGGCAGGAGTCAGGCCATCGACCTGATGAAATATGTGGATGACATCAACATGAAGTTCGGCGGTGAAGGCACGAAGCTGTATTCCACTGCTGGTACCTCTTTCAAAAAGATCTGCATGCAGAACAAGCTGAACCTGTTAGACGCTTCCGTACGTCACCTGGGTACAGATATCAACTTCATCGTGCTGGAAAATCTGTACGCAGAACTGAAGGATAAAGTGACTTTCTATTTCGATACCCCGGTGAAAACGGTGGAGACCGTTGGTGACGGTTACCGTATCTGCTGCGAAAACGCTTCTTACGACTGCGACAAGTGCATTATTTCCGTAGGCCGCAGCGGCAGCAAATGGATGGAGCAGATCTGTAAAGATCTGGACATCAACACCAAGTCCAACCGCGTGGATATCGGCGTCCGGGTGGAACTGCCCGCAGTCATCTTCTCTCATCTGACCGATGAACTCTATGAGAGCAAGATCGTATACCGCACTGAAAAATTCGAGGATTCCGTGCGTACCTTCTGTATGAATCCCCACGGTATCGTCGTAAATGAGAACACCAACGGCATCGTCACCGTAAACGGCCACAGCTACGAAGGAGCCGACAAGCAGACAGAGAACACCAACTTTGCCCTGCTGGTAGCGAAGCATTTCTCCGAGCCCTTCAAGGACAGCAACGGCTACGGTGAAAGTATCGCCCGTCTCTCCAACATGCTGGGCGGCGGTGTTATCGTACAGCGTTTCGGCGATCTGGTGAGAGGACGCCGCAGTAATGCGAAGCGTATTGCCGAGGGCATGGTAGAGCCTACCCTGTCCGCAACTCCCGGTGATTTAAGCCTGGTACTGCCCAAGCGTATCTTAGACGGTATCATCGAAATGATCTACGCACTGGACAAGATCGCACCCGGTACCGCCAATGACGATACCCTGCTCTACGGTGTGGAAGTCAAATTCTATAATATGGAAGTGGAACTGGACGAACATCTGGAAAGCTGTCACAAGGGCCTGTACATCATCGGTGACGGCAGCGGTGTGACTCATTCCCTGTCCCATGCATCCGCCAGCGGTGTCTATGTCGCAAGGCAGATCGCCAAAGGGGAATAATTACTAATAAAAAGGAAGGTAGATTCTATGGCACAGACAGTTAAGATCATCTCTGACAGTACCTGTGATCTGTCAAAGGAATTAGTGGAAAAGTATGACATTACCATCCTGCCTCTGCACATTCTGCTGGGCGAGGATGAATACCGCGATGGCGTGGATATTACGCCGGAAGAAATTTTCCGGTGGTCCGATGAAAACAAGACCACGCCCAAGACCTCTGCTCCTTCTCTGACCGAGGCCATGGAAGTCATGCAGCCTTTTGTGGAAGAAGGCCGGGAGATCATCTGTTTCTCCATCTCCGACAGCATGTCCACCTCCGGCAACGTTATGCGGCTTGCTGCAGAAGAACTGGAAGCTTCCGACAAAGTCACCATCATCAACTCCGCAAACCTGTCCACCGGCATCGGTCTGCAGGTAATACAGGCTGCCATTCTGGCTTCTGAAGGGAAAACAGCCGCAGAGATCACTACTGCCATCGAAGCCATCCGTCCCAAAGTCCGGGCCAGCTTCGTCGTAGATACCCTGACCTACCTTCACCGCGGTGGCAGATGCAGCGCGGTAGCGGCTCTGGCCGGTGGTATGTTAAAGCTTCATCCCCGGATCGTCGTGGTGGATGGTGCCATGGATGCCTCCAAAAAATACCGTGGAAAATTAAGTTCTGTCATCCTCTCCTACACCAGAGACATGGAAGAGGATCTGAAGAATGCCGTTCCCGACAGAGTCTTCATCACCCACTCCGGCTGCGACCGGGAGATTGTGGAAGCGGTTCGTTCCTATCTGGAAAGTCTGGGAATCTTTGACGAGATTCTGGAAACCAGAGCAGGTGGTGTAGTCTCCAGCCATTGTGGTCCCGGCACGTTAGGCGTACTTTTCATTGCTAAATAAAAAATCCGAAGGAGTTTCGTGTGAAAAATTAATTTTTCACACGCAAATTTGTGCCTGCACAAGGTGCCAAGGCACCTGAAAGTTTGCAGGTTACTGAAAGGCATTGGTATTATTATGATCCGTTTTATATTCGTCGTATTATTTGTAGTATTATTCCTGATCCTGTCCACGCCGTTAATGCTGGTGGAATGGATCATCGGTAAATTTAACCCCTGTCTTAAGGACCGCAGTTCCCTGGCCATTGTAAACTGGGCCTTCCGCTGGGTCATCCGTCTTTCCGGCACGAAAGTCATTGCCATCGGGGAAGAGAACATTCCCACCGACACTGCTGTGCTGTACGTCGGCAATCATCGCAGCTTTTTCGATGTGGTGCTGACCTACGTCCGTGTTCCCAGACCTACCGGTTATATTGCGAAAAAAGAAATGTTAAAATGGCCCCTGCTTAACATCTGGATGAAAAATCTTCACTGTCTCTTTCTGGATCGCCAGGACATCAAGGCAGGACTGAAAACCATTCTGCAGGCCATTGAGAAAGCCAAAAACGGGATTTCCATCTGCATCTTCCCGGAGGGCACCCGCAACAAGACCCAGGATACTTTTCTTCCCTTCCACGAGGGCAGTTTCAAGATCGCAGAGAAAGCAAATGTTCCCATTATCCCCATGACTATTGTGAATTCCGCTGCGGTATTTGAAGATCATTTTCCGAAAATAAAAAAGGCCACCGTAGTCATTGAATACGGTAAGCCTATTTATCCGAAGGAACTGGACAAGGAGACTCGCAAGAGCATGGGCACCTATGTACAGAATATTATCTCCGAAACTTATTTCAAAAACAAAGAACTGATCTGATCTTTCTAATGTCTATCCGCGAGGGAGACCTGCTGGGCTATCAGTAACAGATAATCCGCAGCGTCTCCCTCTTCGGGATAATAACTCACCGAATCCCGGTTCCGTCCCATCAGGTAATGCAGAAAATCCTCTAAAATCTCCGTGTACTGATAACTGTATAACACATAATTAGCACAGGACAATTCTTCTGCCCGCTTCAGAAGATCCTCGGTTCCATTGTTGACATTCATTACGGCATCGATCATGTTATGGGAACGTTTGGCCAGCTCCTCGCCCCGATTCCGGATGCTTTCCATGAATACAGTGCACAGGTCCACATCCACCGGCTGTCTGGTGGCCAGATACGTCATGGAGCCATACAGATAGGCCGTTTCTTCCAGATAACTGGTATTGTCCTCGAAAAAGTCCTTATACTCCAGGATCTGATTGCGGTAAGTGTAGAGTCCCGCCGCCCGGTAAAGCTCCGTCAGCGCCATGAATTTCTCCGCATCTCTGCCGGATGTCGACATCAGCTTGGTGTACACCGACGACGCATGCTGCAGACATTGTGTGGCATATTGCACATCATATTTCTGGTACAGATAACTGAATTTTGCCATCACCGCCACGTAACACATGTTCTCCGGTTCCGGCTTTTCTGTGTCGTTGGCCGTTTTTTCCAGCCAGTCGGCAATAGATTCCAGCAGATCCGGGATATCATTGCCATTATCATCCGCAAGCACCTGCGGATACCACTCACAGGCCTCCAACAAAGTGATGATCTCATCCTCGGTAATACTGCGATCCTGACATCTGTCATGAACATCCGTGCACAACGCTTCCAACAGTTCCTGATAGTGGTCTTCTTTCAGAGAAAATGTCAGGGATCTTCCCACATTGTCACACTCCAGATAGAACTCACCTTCCCCGGTATAGTCCGTGAAATCCGCTGTTCCGATGTACAGAGACAGCTCCCCGTTGTAATCTGTCTGCTTTACCGTGCCTTCATAGACCGTCTCTCCGGTCTCCCGGTCCACCAGCCGGAAAGTCTCTACCGGCTGTCTGCCCTTCACCACTGCCTGTTTTTCACCGACCGCGGCATACCCCTGCTGATCCACCAGCACATTGGGTGTCAGCGTAGGCACTGTATAGTTGATGACCGGTGTGTTTTCCATGCCGGTCATACTTATGCTTACATGCCCTGTCTCTGCCGTTGCCTGCCCGCAGGCGTTCATACCTATACTGTTAAATAGTAATAGCAGGGACAGGATCCCTGCACTTTTCCTGCTGTATCTCAAAATATTCCTCCGGTCATTCCCTGGGGACATTACAGTACACGATCTCCCCGTTGATAATAGTATAAAGGGTTCGTGTGAAAATTTCCATAGGATTTCCGTCGAAAATGGCAATGTCTGCATCTTTCCCCACTTCCAGGCTGCCAATGCGGTCTGCCACGCCACAGATTTTCGCAGGATAAATGGTGATGGCCCGGAAACCTTCCTCCATTGGAAGTCCCGCTTTTACCGCAAGTCCGGCACACAACGGCAGTGTCTGGATCTGTGACACCGGATGATCCGTGGTGATGGCGACCATCACACCGGCCCGGTTCAGCACTCCGGCGGTCTTAAAAGACATGTTCTGCACCTCGATCTTGTTCCGGCTGGTAAGATCCGGTCCCACAATGGCCGGAAATCCTTCCTTCGCCAGTTCTTCCGCCACCAGATGACCTTCCGAGCAATGATCCATCGTCATTTTTATACCGAATTCTTTTGCAATGCGGATTGCTGTGAAAATATCGTCCACCCGGTGGACATGGGCTTTTAACGGGATGTCTCCCCGCAGTACCGGAAGATAGCACTCTTTTTCAAAATCCGGTGCAAAATACTCTCCCTTCTCCGCCGCTTCCTGCTTTTGCCGCAGATATTCTCTGCTCTCCCAGAATTCCCTGCGCAGCATGGCGGCGATGGCCATACGAGTGACAGGACTTTTGTTCTGCCCGGAATAATTGACCTTGGGGTCTCTCCAAAGGCCACCTTCATGGCCGCCGGTGATTTCAGGATCAGGTCGTCGATCCGGCGCCCCTTAGTCTTTACCATGGCAAACTGGCCGCCCACCACATTAGAGCTTCCGGGTCCGATCATGGCTGCAGTAATTCCGGCCCGCACCGCATCATCAAAGGCTGCATCCATGGGATTAATACCATCGATAGCCCGCAGAGCCGGTGTCAGGGGATCCACTGTCTCATTACAGTCATCCCCTTCCGTGCTCTTTTTTTCTTCCATGATACCCATATGGCAGTGTGCCTCAATGATGCCCGGCATGATCAGCGCATTTTTTGCGATCACTACCTGCTCTCCTTCTTCCGGCTGTAACTTCACCTCACCTCTGGCACCTACCTGTGCAATTTTCCCGTTTCTTATCTGCAGGATCCCTTCGGGGATCTCTCTGCCCGCCATGGTCAGGATCCTGCCTCCTACAATATACATCAGCGGAACAATGCCTCCCCGTTCACCGGTTCCCCGTTGTGGGTCAGAGCAAAGTATACGTTGCTTCCTTCGGTGCTGTAGTATTTCGTGGGCGCTGCCACACTGCCGATGGTGTCGCCGGGATTCACATAGGAATTCTCTTTCACTGTGATCTCCGTCAGCTGTCCATAAGTGGCCTCATAGCCGTCACCCAGATCCAGGGTCACCGCCTTGCCGATCTCCTCATTTTCGAAGATCGAAGTCACTTTTCCCTGTGCACAAGCGGTCACTGCCGTACCTTCTTCCGCGGAAAAAATGGTGGCAGGATTGTATTTATACTGATCCAGTGTAGCAAAATAAGTGCTCTTGTCCATAGAGTAATGCATCAGAATATCACTCTGCACCGGTTGCTGTAATCCGTCGCTTTCTGCAAAGTGCAGTGTCTTCTCAACGACCACATCCCCGCCTGCTGTCTGCTTTCCCCCGGTCTCTTCCTTTTGTCGGTCGGCATCGGAATTCTGCTGCTCTTTCTGTGCGGCCTCCAGCAGGGTCTCCTGATCCGTCAGCCCCGGAATCTCTACGTTGCCGGAGCCTACCTCCTGGGGCATATAGTCCAGATCATCCTCGGTGACAGGAGCTCCCGCGATCTCATTTCCCGCTGTATTATTTGCCGTCAGTCCGGGGATGTTCTCGTCCTCCTTCAGAAGATGTTCGTCGCTATTCTCCGTGATCTCCTGTAATTTGTCATCCGCATTGTTGGGAAGCGCAGTGAAGTCCAAGGTATAACCATCATCCCTGGACTCCACATTCTGCCCCTTCATATAGACCCCTGTCATGGTCAATGCTGCCAGTACAAAGGCTGAAGAGGCTAACATTATAATACGTTCTTTGTTAATACCGCTCTTTTTATTTCTTCTCATATCCTATCCGCATCCTTCCTGTTCCCTGAGTCAACTGCCTGCTATACAATCGTTTCAACCACTTTCCCTGGTTTATCCTATAGTCTTGCCCGATTCATGGGTTTTATTCAGAATGTCTTCGATATGAAATTTGCATTTATTTGGAACTATTCAGAGCCATGTAAATAGCGTCGAATGTTTGCATTCGTAAGAACATTTGATGCTATTTATAGGGCGAAGTAACTGAATAGTTATATTTATTCTATGCCTGTGCGGCATAGGCAGCCATATCCACGTGCTGTACCGTACCCACATTTCCGTTTTCGTATAAGAAAATACCGGTCTTGCGGACCACAGCATTGGTCGCATTGGCATTGGTAGTGCCGTCCTGAGCCTTACGGTCTCCCTGCAGGGTAAAATCCGTAGAAGCGTTTTGCAGACAGATAGCACCGACACCCTTGTCAGAAAGTTTGTACAGTACGTCGTTGCCGTTTTCATCCTTGCACCAGATTTTTAATTTTGACCAGATGGAATCGTTCTCATCGATCCAGCCATTGCCATCCTCATCATACTGCGCCAGATCTGCAAAGCCATCCCCATTCCGGGTGCCGAACAGCTCACTGCCGTCGTTGATAGTGCCGTCACCGTTCTTGTCCAGTGCCAGATAGCCGCTGCCATTCAGCACGGAGATCTCTTCTTCCTTGCCATCGGCATCCAGATCAAAATAAAAGGTCTGATCCGACACTTCTGCCACATCAGTATCCAGGTTGATCACCAGCGGATCATGGAGCGTGAATTCTGCTACATTGAGTTGCTCTTTGTAGTATTCCTCGCATCTGCGGCTCATATTTACATTTACATTAAAATTGATCTCTCTGCCATCCTTGGTCCGTACGCTTCCCACGGTGGAAAAACTGGTATCCTCCTGTTCTATGTTCCAGGTCTCGCTCACATAGTTCAATATTTTCACACGGGACGTGACCAGATTGAACACGTCTACGCAGGTGTTGCGGTTCCCTGTGTGCTGCCGGAATTCGTCTGGGTATTATTTACGCTATTCCCTGTATTCCAGCTGTTTCCGGTCTGATTACCGCTGCTCCATCCGTTTTCCTGCATCCAGTCCCGCAAAGTGCTGTTCCTGGACGGGAATAATAAATCAAAAATATAACGCACCGTATATTCCCGGATGGTAGACAATGTCTGTTCACTGGCACTGCTTCGCATATCCCATCTGGCAGAAGATACCAGCAAACGACTCTGCCAGTCTTTGGCTGTCATCGTGGTGTTCTCTGCAGTGTTCTCCTGTTCCTCCGTGTTCTGTGTGGTATCCTCACCATTCGGTGTCTTCTGTCCCTTAGTGGATACATCTGTCAGACCTGCCTGATAATCCGTTATCTCAAATCGTCTGACGCTTGTCTTAGAAGCGTGATAGCTTCTGGCGGAATCCATTCCTATGCTTGCGGAATCAATTCTCAAATCTGTAATTTTCTCCTTTCCCCGACCTCACCACGAACCAACAGGGCGCGCTTCCTGTAACGCTTAACAGTTCACCGTCGCATGTATTCATAAAAGCGCCTGCTCCGCAGTCGACGCCGCTAAGCGGCTCATCTTTTATTTCATACATGCGGCGCTCCGCTCATGCAATATCATATGTTCTGCTTTGTGTGCCAGCACCCACGCAGAACATATGATATTGCATGGCTGAACTGTTAAACTAAAAAAAATGGTAAAGAAACAGAATACATATAATATGCCTCTGTCTGGTTACCATCCGTGGTGTCATTATCAAACTGTAAAAAATAAGTAGCAGGAAGTGACTGGTCATGTCACCTCTCTGCTACTTATATCGTCCGCTATGGACATTTTATTTAGTGTTAATTTACTGCTGTTTGGGCTGAGTGGGAGCACCAGGGGTTCCGGGTGCGGGAGGCACCGGTCTGCCGGCTGCTTTCAGCTTTGCTGCGATCATGCTGGCTACCATTTCTCTGGTCACCACGATGTTGCCACCGAAGGGATTGATCACGAATCCCAGCGCCGGACTGATATTGCCCTGTGCATCTTTGCGCAGCAGCATTCCTGCATAATCGTCAAAGTTCATGGCGAAAGTCTGCTGATTCTCCTCATCTCTCCACTTTTTCAGCTCTGTCCAGTCAGTGAACGCCATGAAGAACTTCCGACCGTCCTCGGTGGACAGCATCGGGAACTGTACTTTGGCATCTCTTGCGATGGTCACCCGGCCGTTTTCATCGGGCACAGGCACCGGATCGATCACGACCGGAGACAGGAACTTTGCTTTCTGCAGTTCATCCAGGAACATCTGTCTGTGTTCCGGGGTGTCCTCTGCTTTTAATAATTCAATGGATCCCACCATCATGGGGTTGGATACCGGTTTGTTAAATTCCATATTTTTTCTCCTTACTTCTCATTGTAACTATTCAGCCTCTCTTCGCGAAACGCATCTGCGATGGTTAGTCACATGTCTCTGAATAGTTACACTCGGTTATAGTTGATCAGGCATCCCTTCAGGATGATCTGACGTTCTTCGTCGGTCAGCTCTCCCAGCTTCAGGGTGAATTCCTTCATGCCTTCTCCGATTGTTACCACATATGCCTTAATTTCCTCGGCCTTGTCTTCCACGGCTTTCTTAATACCAGGAATGAACAGGTAATCCAGATTCTTGAAAGGCAGGTCTCCGGGCTGGATCAGGAAAGGAAGCATGCCCCAGTTGATCAGGTTGGAACGATAACGCTTGGTGGCATACTCGTTGGCAATATTTGCCCAGCCGCCTAATACCTTCTGGCAGGAAGCAGCCTGCTCACGGGCAGAACCGTCTCCGGGCTTCACTGCGAAAATAGTGGAACCGAATCCGGTGTTCTCACGACTTGCATCGGGATACTGTTTCTTTACTTCACCCATAACATCCTTCAGTACCGGAACTGCCTGACAGGGATGTCCGCCGTTCATACGCTCTTTCTCTGCCTTCTGGATCTCCTTGGCACGTCCTACATACTGCGGATCCTTACGGCTTAAAGTGAACTCTGCCAGTCCCAGAGGATTGGAGCGGTAGGAAGAGGTCTCACCGGATGGAATCAGCTCATCGGTAGTAGTTACGGGATCGTGGATCTCGGATACTACCTGCAGTACCAGATTCTCAGGCAGGGCACCCATAGCGGGCCAGTCCTTGATATTGGGACCGAACTGGATCTCTACGCTCTCGTCTGCCACACCGTGGGAATCGAAGACACGGTTCTTGTAAATATTGCTATCGAAATGATATTTGTATTTTCCGAAATCTCCATCGAAGTCCGTTGCGGAAGTCAGCACACCCTTGTTGGCTGCGGTGGCTGCGATGGAACGGGCATCCATCAGAGCTACGGAAGCGATCTGGCCGTTCTGCAGCTTGGAGCCTTCACGGTTCGGGAAATTTCTGGTAGAGTGACGGATACTGAATGCGTTATTGGCAGGTGTGTCACCGGCACCGAAGCAGGGACCACAGAACGCAGTCTTCATCACTGCACCGGTCTCTAAGATGGTAGCCGCACAGCCGTTGCGGATCAGCTCCATGTATACGGGCATGGATGCGGGATATACGCTTAAAGTAAACTCATCCGCACCGATGTATCTGCCCTTCAGGATGTCGGCAGCCGCACAGATATTCTCGAATCCGCCGCCGGCACAGCCTGCGATGATACCCTGATCTACAATGAACTTGCCGTTCTTTACTTTATTCTTCAAAGTAAAGTCTACGGCACCGTCCAGACTTACTTTCGCACGCTTCTCCGTCTCATCCAGAATATCCATCAGGTTCGCATTCAGCTCTTCGATGGTGTAAGTATTGCTGGGATGGAACGGCATGGCGATCATAGGACGGATCTTGTCCAGATCCACCTCGATCAGTCCGTCGTAGTATGCTACCTGGCCGGGATTCAGTTCCTTATAGTCTTCGGTACGTCCGTGGATCTCATAGAACTCACGGATCTGGTCATCGGTCTTCCAGATGGAGGACAGACAGGTGGTCTCTGTGGTCATTACATCAATGCCGATACGGAAATCAGCACTCAGGGAAGCCACACCGGGACCTACGAACTCCATTACTTTATTTTTCACATAGCCGTTCTTGAATACTGCGCCAATGATAGCCAGTGCCACGTCCTGAGGACCTACACCCTTCACGGGAGCACCCTTTAAGTATACGGCTACCACGCCGGGCATGTTGATATCATAGGTCTGGTTCAACAGCTGTTTTACCAGTTCGGGACCACCCTCGCCCATAGCCATGGTACCCAGTGCACCGTAACGGGTATGGGAATCGGAACCCAGGATCATCTTGCCACCGCCTGCTAACATCTCTCTGGCAAACTGATGGATAACTGCCTGATGAGGGGGTACATAGACTCCGCCGTATTTTTTCGCGCAGGTCAGACCAAACATGTGGTCATCCTCGTTGATGGTGCCGCCTACGGCACACAGGGAGTTATGACAGTTGGTCAGTACATAGGGCATGGGGAACTTCTGCAGTCCGGATGCTCTCGCGGTCTGGATAATACCTACAAAGGTAATATCATGGCTGGTAAGCTTGTCGAAACGGATCTTCAGCTTGTCCATATTGCCGGAGGTATTATGCTCCTGCAGAATACCATATGCCATGGTGTTTTTCGCTGCTTCTTCTTTGGAGATCGTAATGCCGGTCTTCGCCTGTATCTGACTGGCTGCTTCCGGGGTATCCGCTACGATGTCCGTACCGTTTACCAGGTAAGCGCCGCCCTGTGTTAACTGAATCATGCTCGTCCTCCTGTTATTCCACTTCTTATGCGTAATGTGCATCTAAATGTGCACTCCTTTCATTATACTGGATTGTTTTCTCAGATGCAATGATCTTATAGGATGTTTTTGCCACTGTACCACGCTAAATTTTATTTTTCTCCGGGAACCATTCCTCTTTTGTTCCGGTGTTGCTATAATATCCTCAGAAATTATGCCATTTTCCGAAACTCTATACGAAAACGACAGTTGTCGGCCGAATTCCGGCGGCAGCGGAAAGGAACCTTATGAATGTAGTAATAGCTATCGATTCCTTCAAGGGAAGTATGACCTCCATGCAGGCGGGTTTGAGCGCCGCCACGGGGATCAAACGTGTTTATAAAGATGCACATATTACCGTCCGTCCTCTGGCGGACGGCGGGGAGGGCACCGTCGATGCTCTGGTAAACGGCTGTGACGGCCGTATGACACAGGTGCAGGTCACAGGCCCTTCCGGCCACCCCGTTGTCTGTCCTTACGGCATCGTCGACGAGACCCATACCGCAATCATTGAAATGTCCGGTGCCGCCGGGATTACCCAGGTCAGCGGAGAGGAAAAGAATCCTCTGAACACCACCACTTACGGTGTAGGCGAAGTCATCAAAGATGCAATCCAGAACGGCTGCCGGCATTTTATTGTCGGTATCGGTGGCAGTGCCACCAATGACGGCGGTGTCGGAATGCTGCAGGCACTTGGCTTTGGCTTTCTGGATAAAAACGGAAATCAGATCCGCTTCGGAGCCAAAGGACTGGAGGATCTGGAATCCATCACTACGGATCATGTGCTTCCCGAACTCAAGGAATGTACTTTCCGCATAGCCTGCGATGTCTCCAACCCGCTCTGCGGAGAGCAGGGATGTTCCGCCATCTACGGACCGCAAAAGGGCGCTACTTCCACTATGATCCTGCAGATGGACAAATGGCTGGCTTATTATGCCGCTCTGGCCAGAGAACAGTTTCCTCATGCCGATGCCAAATATCCCGGTGCCGGTGCTGCTGGCGGTATGGGGTTTGCTTTTCTTACCTTCTGCAATGCCACACTGGAATCCGGTATTAAGATCATTCTGGAAGAAACCCATCTGGAAAAATATATCCGGGATGCAGATGTCGTGATCACCGGGGAAGGCCGCCTTGACGGTCAGACGGTTATGGGAAAAACTCCCATCGGTGTTGCCAAGATTGCCAAAAAATATGAAAAACCGGTACTTGCTTTTTCCGGCTGCGTGGCCAAAGAGGCCGTTGCCTGCAACGCAGAGGGCATCGATGCCTTTTTCCCGATTCTGCGGAACGTGGTATCCCTGGATGAGGCTATGCATACCGACAATGCCATGACCAATATGGCGGATACCGCAGAGCAGGTATTCCGGACCATACAGACATTTTCCTCCGTCTGCAAATAATGCACTTTACAGTTTTTCTCTTAATGATAAGCTTATCAACGTAAAAAGTTTCTAAATGTAAAGCGAAGATTTTTCACACTCAAATTTGCTCCTGCACTGTATACTCAAGCATCCCATACCACAGCTTAAAATCTCCGGATGACATCGTGTCCGCATTGCCCCTGCCTTCTAACACTTTTTAAGAAAATGTCAACAACCAGCTGTAGTATGGGCTGCCACCACTCCGGAAGTTCTGTTTGTATTGAAAATGCCATTTTGGGCTAAAAAAATACAAAAGCAGGAGATTTTGGCCTTTTATAAGAGCTTATTTTCGCTAAAATGGTAAAAATAATAAAATCAGTACAAAAAATGTTTGATTTAGAAGTTTTTTTGTACTGATTTTGCTATTTTGATGCGATTTGCACCAAAGCAATAGAAATGCCTATAGTGTACAGATATTATGAGAAAGCACAAAACGCCCACGTCAGATGGAATGTCCTTCCAAGAATGATTGTCGGAAGGTGGTGATTTTTTCTCGAAAAGCATTGAAAGACAGGATGGAATGAACAGGATGTTTGCGGCAGGCTCCCTTGCATGACAGCCCTACGCTACGAACCATGCAAAAATAGAGCGAAACAGCATCGCTTGTGCGCAAGCTCCCATCGACGTGTTCCACTCTATTTCTGCATGGCTCGTAGCTATGCTAACTTTCCATTGACTAAACTATAGATTATTCTTCGTATCCGTTTGGATTGTTCTTCTGCCATCTCCAGGAATCTTCGCACATCTCTTTGATGCCATTCTCAGCCTTCCAGCCAAGTTCCTTCTCTGCCAGAGAAGCATCGGAATAGCAGGTGGCGATATCGCCTGCACGGCGGGGTTTGATCACGTAAGGAATCTTCACGCCGGTAGCTGCTTCGAAGTTCTTCACGATGTCCAGAACACTGTAGCCCACACCAGTTCCCAGATTGTAGATCTTCAGTCCTGCATTCTCCTCAATCTTCTTCAGAGCCTTTACGTGGCCCTTTGCCAGATCAACGACATGGATGTAGTCACGTACACCGGTTCCGTCGGGGGTATCGTAATCATCACCGAAGACACCCAGCTCTTTCAGCTTGCCGACTGCTACCTGTGTGATATAAGGCATCAGGTTGTTGGGGATACCGTTGGGATTCTCGCCAATGGTACCGCTCTTGTGAGCTCCGATCGGGTTGAAGTAACGCAGGATGTGCTCTTGAAAGGAGCGCCGGCATGGATCGTGTCGCGGATGATCTCTTCGTTGATCTGTTTTGTATTTCCGTAAGGAGATTCCGCTTTCTTGATCGGAGCCTTTTCCGTTACCGGTAGTTCATCCGGCTGGCCGTATACTGTACAGGAAGAAGAGAACACAATGCCTTCTACTCCATGCTTAGGCATTAACTCCAGAAGGTTGATCAAAGAAACCAGGTTGTTACGGTAATAAAGCAACGGCTTCTCTACCGACTCTCCTACTGCTTTGCTTGCTGCGAAATGAATAATCGCTTTAATTCCTTTATATTTGGCAAATACGGCATCAAGGCCAGCAAAATCAAGACAATCCAGTTTCTCAAAAGTGGGCGGATACCGGATACTTTCTCTATATTGTCAACAACGTCAGCACTCGAATTTGATAAATTATCGATAATGATTACTTCGTATCCACTGTTTTGTAGTTCTACAACAGTATGAGACCCAATGTATCCTGTCCCGCCTGTTACTAAAATTCTTTCTTTCATATACTTTATAAAAATGGTTAGTTTCTCGGCTTATTATTGTTTGAGTTACAAATGTATGGAAATAAAATGGAAATGCAATAAACTATCGCAATTTTATTCATAGGAAGATACTTACGGGACGATTTGAAGGCGTTTTGGTATGATAAAAAACATATTCGGTATGAAGCAGGTATAAAGAAAAAGGCCGGAAACAAACTGCCTGTATGTTGCCATACGACAGAGTTTCCAGCCTCTTTATCTAATTATCAACTTAGTCTTTTACACGACGCCAGAGAAGCCCATGAATGCCATTGCCAGCAAACCTGCGGTAATCAAAGCAATCGGAGTCCCCTGCATTCCTTTCGGAATCTTCACCAGGGTCATCTGCTCACGCAATCCGGCAAACAATACCAGTGCCAGACCAAAGCCAAGAGCAGTAGAGAATGCGTATACAACACCTGTCAGCAGATCAAAGTCTTT
>ERZ859980.448-NODE-448-length-26385-cov-1.572085_pt1 | contig 26385 bp, 35 predicted proteins | sample MGYA00509984_ERZ859980 | MGnify/ENA primary metagenome ERZ859980 (study PRJEB30046, sample SAMN00715173) | human gut metagenome | study: EMG produced TPA metagenomics assembly of the A metagenome-wide association study of gut microbiota in type 2... | reverse complement strand
AATCTTTAAGGTATACACCGATTGATGATAGTTTAGACGTGAGTGTTGAAGAGAAAAAGGCATATTATAAATGGTTAGAGATTATGAAGGATAAAATAGGTACTAAATATGGAGAAGTTTTTTCAAAAACAAAAATTAAAACATTAGCACAAGAGAATGCTAGAAGTTTTATCTCAGTTTTTATGCCAACACAAATGGTTTATTCAACAACACTTAGACAAATAAATAATCTATGTAGTTTTATGCAAAATTATTATGTTATTAGTAACAAGGATGATTCTTTTGAAGGAAAGCTTGCGACAAGTATGGTCGCTATGATTAAAGAGTTTCAAAAACTCAATGTACTTGATGATAGATTAATGGGTAATGATAAAAATAGAAACCTTAGTTTATTTGGTAGTAATTTAGGAGATAAGAAAAACTATTTTGGTGATTTATATGAAGTAACATATGATGGTACATATGCAGAACTTGCCCAGGCTCAAAGACATAGAACACTAGATTATCAAATGGAAAGGAAAAAAGATAAATCTTATTTTGTTCCACCTATAATAGAAACTGATCCAGCTTTAGCAACAGAGTGGCTTACAGATATGATGAAAATTAGTAATCTTAATGTTACTCCAATTGGAGAAATGATAACCATAAGAGAGTCTGGTAGTTATCAAAACTTTATTTTAAAGTGTAAAGAAAGATTATGTAGTAATGCTCAATTAGAAATAATGTTACAAACTAGAAAAACTCTTTTAGAGTATATGGATGCTTTAAAAGAGTCTAATCCAGTTTTATATGAAGATATTAAAAAATATTCCCATGGTGCTAGATGTAGTTTCCCTGATTATGTATGTCCAGCAGACTGTAAATTTAAAGAGGGAAAAACTTTAGTTAGAAAAATATAGAGAAGTAAAAAATAACTAATATTATTAAAATACGACAAAAAATTTAAGATTTTTTCGATATAATTTTTTAAATGTTAGTGAGGAGAATTAAATATGGGACAAGACAATAAAATAAAAAAGTTTTTTAAGAGATATTATCAGATAATGTTATTAGTTTTTGTAATGTTATTTTCTGTTATGGCCGTAGCTGGTAATGTTTTAAGAAATGAAAAACTAATTGATAATACGAAGAAAGATTCTTCAAGTATTACTGTTACAGATACAATGAAAGATAGTTCGATTAAAGAATTAGATGTTAATTCAAGTTTAGTACGACAATTATATTCTATAGCGTATGATAACAGATATGGCTTAAAAGATTCATTTATTTATCCAGATATGGATAAAATCATTATTGGAGAAATGGAGTTTTCTAATAAGATGAAATTAGTTTTAAGTAATTTAGAAAATAATAAATATACTAGTAGTGATTGTAATACTAATTTGGGTAATACTTATAGATATAATAATAAAACCTATACATGTAAAGCAAATAGTAAGGGAAGAATTGATGCTCAGACTATTTTAGATAAATATAGAGATTTATATGGTAATACGGATAATTTTGATACATCAGTTCCTATTGTCGAAGATGGACTTTTAAATAATATCTATTTGTATGGGATAGATAAAAAAACTAATCAGGCAAGTTATTATTTATATCAAAAAAAAGAAGAAGTAGTAAATCAGTATAATTATACAAGAAAAATAACTTCTGCAATTAGTAATAAAGATAAGATTATAATAGTTGAAAATGTAGTAGCGGTTGCTAGTAATGGGGAAAATAGTGAAGAAAATATAAGGTATACATTTAATAAAAATAATGATGATACATATACATACTATAGTCGAGAAAAGATAAAGTAGAATTTATCTTTTTTTGTTTTGTTGCTTTTTTTCTAAAAATGTGTTATTATAAGACTCAACTTTTTAGGGGGGAAAAGTATTATGGAATATCAATGTTTGGAGGATTTTACAGAAGAGTTAAAAGATAAAATAAGTAATATTAATGAACAAAGAAAAGCTTTTTTTAGTAGAAGTAGTGATGATTTGTATTCTGATTTAGTTGCTCAAAAGAATTATTTACTTAATGATACCATATATAGCTATCTTTATCATTTTTTACAGAATGACTTTATAGTTAGAACTAATCAATTTGGAATTACTAAAAATATGGTTATTAATCTAGATCGAAAAAAGTTTTATCAAAGTAGAAATAGAGATCATAAAAATATTCAGTTAGTTAATTTGATAGATAAATTGCCAGATAGTTTTAGTTATGAAAAGTTTTATGATATTAAGGTTTTAGAAGAATTTCAAAGCTTTCTAATTAAACTTCAAGATGCTTATAAGACACAGTTAGAAATAAATAGAAAGTATTTCAATAATAACATTGATGATGAAGTAAAAAGTACTAGTGAATTAACAAGAGTCTTAAATATAACTAATACTTTTTTATCAGATTATAGATATTTAGGGAAAATAGATATTCTTAAAAATAAGTTTAGTATAAATAATCTCTCATATATATATAGATACGTAAATAATAAGGAAAGTATTAAAGAAGATGGGCATATGAATTTATTCATAATAATGTCGATATTTTAAAAGATAATTTTACGATGGATGAATTCATGATGTGGGCTTTATATGAGAGAAATTATTTGGATTATATAGTTTTTGGAAATAAGGAAAACAAAAAATATTTAGATGAAAAAAGTGGTTACTTTATGAGGAAACTATTAGATTGGTATAATAATTTGGATAGTGAAACAAAAAATATAGTTTTTCCAACTTTTAATAATTATATTTATAATCTTATTGATTCAAATAAAGATTTATCATTTAAGATGTTTACTCAAAATATTCAAGATAGTATTAATAAAGGTATTTCTACTAATAAAAATTATTTTAGTGAACTTAATAAAGATATACATATTTTATTAAAGAAGTATTTTGATTGTGAAAGTAGTTTTAGTTTTGATTTTATTAGTTTGGATGATGTTTATAAATTGATAAGAAATATTGATTTAGATGTCAAAATAGATGAACAATTTATCTTTGATTTATTAGGAACTGTATTAGTATCTAAAAATATAAGTATGGTACAGTCAATTGTTAATAAAGAGGTAAATAGTTCTAATAAAGTATTTAAAAGAAGTAATAGGGATGGTGAATAGAATGAAAAAAGAAATAGATCAATTAATAGAATGTCAAGGTGACATATTATCAGATGAGGCAGTTATGATGCTTTATAAAATTAGAAATATGGACTTATTTGATTTGAAAAATAAGGTTAATGATTTTAAAAATAGAAATCTTACTCATGTAGTAAATAATATTGTTTGTTATGGAAATGTATATAATTTTGCCCAAGATGAAGTTTTTGCATTAAAAGACGCCAGTAGTAAATGTGGATATATAAAATTTACTAATACATTAAATCTTTATGCTAAAATAGCACAAGATATATCTTTATATTTAGAAGATCATCCTATAACTGAAAAATGGAATCTTTTAGAAAAATTAGATAAATCTCTTCTAAAGCAAGATGAATTAATAGATAAAATAATTAATAATAAAATGGGTCAAGATAGGGAAATAGAAAATGATGAGAAAATAAGAAAGTTATATCAGTATAGAAGAAGATTAGTAAGCTTAAAAGACTATGATAAAAATATTTATACTGAGTTATTTCCTGATATTGTTAAGTATATTGATATGGGTTATGATATTACAGCCATAAATACATTATGTAGCTATATTAATGCTAAAGAAAGAGTTACTACAGGACTAGATACTAATATTTCAACTTTATATTCTAAAATTTATAGATTGCTAGGAAATAATTCAAATAAAGAGTATAAAGATAGCTATATTTTATGGGATAACATTAAATATAGTTATAAACATAATGATATGGTGTTAACAAAATGTTTGAATAAATAATTAATTATTTGACATAGTTTAAAATGTATGATAATATCTAGATGTTTGAAGCTTCATGCTTTAAACCGCATTGAAAAGGTTTTAAACATTTAGTACCTTAAGAGCGAGTCTTAAAAATATATAAAGGAGGTATAAGTATGAATGCTGTTATTAAAGTTGGTGGAAAACAATATTATGTAACTGAAGGTAGCGAAATTTTCGTTGAAAAATTAGATGCTGTAAGTGGTGATGTTGTTAAGTTTGATCAAGTATTAATGCTTGATAACAAAGTAGGTAGTCCTTATCTTACTGATGCAACAGTTGAAGGTGAAGTTCTAAAGAATGGTAAACAAAGAAAAATCAAAGTTTACAAGTATAAGAATAAATCAAGATCTAACCGTAAGACTCAAGGACATAGACAACCTTATACTAAGATTAAAATTACAAAAATTGCGTAATTATGATTAAAGTAGAGACAAAAAAAGAGAATGGGAAGTATGTACGCATTAAGATTCTTGGTCATGCTATGTATGATGATTATGGAAAAGATATAGTGTGTAGTGCTGCGAGTAGTATTGTTACTACTACAGTTAATGGAATACTTTCTCTAAATAAAGGAGTCTAAGTTATATGATTAGCAAGCAAGGGATGGATATTAAAATATCTGGGATGGATTCAACTACTCAGATTTTAATCCAGAACATGATTAATCTATTGCAAGAGTTAGAAAACAATTATAGTAATAATATACAAGTAAAGTAAGGAGGAAAATCAGGTGAAATTGTTAAAATTAAATATCCAATTATTTGCCCATCATAAAGGACAAGGATCAACTTCAAATGGTCGTGATTCAGCTGGTCGTAGATTAGGTGCAAAGGCTGCAGATGGACAATTTGTTACTGCTGGTTCTATTCTTTATCGTCAAAGAGGAACTAAAATATTTCCAGGAACTAATGTAAGACGTGGTAAAGATGATACTTTATTTACTACAGTTGACGGAATCGTTAATTTTGAACGTTTAGGAAAAAAGAATACACAGGTTTCTGTATACGAAGTAGAAGAATAGTTTTAACTATTCTTTTTTTGAATAAGAAAGAGGTGAGATAATGTTTGTAGATGAAGTTGTACTAAAAGTAATGGCTGGTGCCGGTGGAGATGGTTGTACTGCATTTAGACGTGAAAAATATATAGAAATGGGTGGACCATTTGGTGGTAACGGAGGAAGAGGATCAGATATTGTTTTTCAAGTTGATGAAGGACTTCATACATTATTAGATTTACGTTATCAAAAACAAATAAAAGGTACTAAGGGAGAAAATGGTAGAGGTAAAAATCAACATGGAAAAAATAGTAGTGATGTTATTGTTAAAGTACCACAAGGAACAGTGGTTACAGATTTAGATACTGGTTTAATTATTTGTGATTTAAAACATAAAGGTGAAAGTTTTGTTGTTGCTAAAGGTGGTAGAGGTGGTAGAGGAAATACTGCTTTTAAAACTCAGACTAATACAGCACCAGACTTTTCTGAAAATGGAGAACCAGGAGAAGAAAAAACACTAAAAGTTGAAGTTAAAATGCTTGCAGATGTTGGATTGGTAGGACTTCCTAGTGTAGGTAAAAGTACTATTATTTCATCTATTTCACGTTCTAAGCCTAAAATTGCAGCTTATCACTTTACTACTTTAGTGCCTAATTTAGGAGTTACTAGAACTCAAGATAACTATAGCTTTGTAGTAGCCGATTTACCTGGACTTATCGAAGGCGCATCTCAAGGAGAAGGACTTGGCGATAAGTTCTAAGACATATCGAAAGAACAAAAGTAATAGCGCATGTTATTGATATGGGAAGTGTAGAAGGAAGAAATCCATATGATGACTATGTACTAATAAATAAAGAATTGGAAGCTTTCAATGCTAAACTTCTAAAGAAACCAATGATTATAGTAGCTAATAAAATGGATATTCCAGGAGCTAAAGAAAACTTAGAAGAATTTAAGAAAAAAGTAACAGATAAAAAAATATTTGAAGTTAGTGGCGCAACTAAAGAAGGATTACAAGATGTTGTCAATTATCTCGGTAAAATATTAAAAGAATTACCGGAAGAAGAGTTGTATGATGAAGATAGAATAGAAAGCCATGTATTATATAAATTCAAAAGAGATGATAAATATACAATTACTAAAGAAGATGATGTATGGGTAATACATGGAGCAGAAATAGAAAAATTATTTAAAATGACTAAGTTTTCATCAGAAGAAGCTGTACTTAGATTTGCCAAAAAGTTAGCACGGATGGGAATAGATGCTAAGTTAGATGAATTAGGAGCAAAAGAAGGAGATCAAGTTAGAATCTTAGACTTTTACTTTGATTATAGAAAATAAATTTATTATGTTTTACGAGGTAGTATATCTACCTTGTTTTTCTTTTATTTTAGAAGAATATGTGATATCGTTATATGTAGAGATTGGAGAAAAAAGTGGAAAATACTATAACAGATTATGATTTAGATGATTATTTCAGTGAATTAAGCACTAAATATAAAAGCAGAGAAGTACAAATTAGTAGATATTTAAAAAATAAAAAATTAGATGGTAAATTAAGTGATATCAGTATGTATTTAAAAAAAGAAGCAATTGGGGATGCTTTTGTTGTTATTGCCCTAATTTTACTTTTCAAGATAATAATGAGGCTTATGAAAGACTGGTTAGTGACTTTTATGCTTATTTAAAAATGAAAGATGAAATAAAAAATAATATGGCAAAAGTAGTGAGTGTTTTAGATGAAATGGTTAAATGGAGTAAACAAAAAAATCTAGAATATAAACAAGAAAAAGAACAAGTATTAAAGTCTATGACTAATAAATATAATACGTATCTTACTAATAGTGAAATAGAAGATGTTTTTAATTACTGTAGCGATATGGCATTCAAAATACCTTAGAAATAAATATGATATATATGTAGTAGAATTAAAACAAATTTATGAGGCTTATAAAGTATATTTACATGGATTAATATATAATGATGAAATAAGTAGGATAAATAAGAATAATAATATAGAAATAGAAATATTAGATGATTATGAACTTATTAAAATTTAATATTATTAGGGGTGGTAGAGATGAAAAAAGTTTTTAGACTAATAATTATTCTAATTTTATTAGTAGTTATAGGACTTAGTATTTATTTATTATATAAGTCACCAAATATTGGACTTTTGGGAAAAAAAGTAGAAATACCAGATAAAGATTATAATTACGTTTTAGGAAAGGAAGACCATAAAAGTTATAGTGTTAAAGAATATCAGAGAATGGATATTAGTAAAATAAATATTTGGGACTTAAAAAAACAAAATAGTGATACTGTTGCTTGGATACAAGTTGATGCGACAAATATAAATTATCCTGTTGTAGAAAGAAATGATAACAATTACTATCAAAATCATGATTTTTTACATAAAAAGATAAACACGGGAGCTATATTTGGAGATAGCAGAAACAACTGGGAAAATCTAAATAATAATACTATAATTTATGGACATCATGTTAAAAATAATACTATGTTTGGTAGTATTGATAAAATGTTTACTAAAGATTGGCAAGAAAAAAGTAGTCATTTGATTTTAACAAAGACTACTAATAAGATATATGTTTGGGAGATATTTTCGATTTATGAAGTAAAAACAGAAACATATTATTTACAAAATACTTTTCAAACAGATGATAGTTATTTAGAATTTTTAAATTCTTTAAGAAAAAGAAGTGCTTATGATTTTAAGATTAATTTAGATAGTGGAAGTAAAATACTTACTCTTTCTACTTGTAATGATTTAGATGATGGAAGACTGGTAGTGCATGCTAAATTAAAATAAAACTTCCTTTTCTTTTTTTGTTGAAATAATATTAAGATGATCTAAAACTTTATAGTCATTTAAAGTATTGCCTTTAAAGACATAGGTAAAATATGTTTTTTTAGGACCTTTAAAACGTTTTTCTGATGCTTCATTTAGAAATATTTTCACAATATTATTATCTTTATCAGTCATAACAATGTCTACTTTTTGACAGTAAAAATAAGTATTTATTCTTCTTTTCTTTGGAAAACATAATCCATAGTCGATATCAGTTAATTTAAAACGAAAACTTATAATTTTTTCTTTTAAGGTTGTCTTGATTTCGATAGGAATTTTTTTGCTTTTTAGTTTTAAATACATTTATATCACCATAAAAATAATAACATAAATTTAGTAAAATAACTAGATTATATCTATTATTCATGATAGAATAAATAGGAAAAGAAGGAGGATTTTTATGAGTGGACATTCAAAATGGGCAACAATTCATCGTAAGAAAGGTGAGCTTGATGCAGCTCGTGGTAAAGTATTTCAAAAATTAGCTAAAGAAATTTATGTAGCAGCAAAACAAGGAACTCCTGATCCTTCAAGTAATGCAGCTTTAAGAATGGTTATTGAAAAAGCACGTGGCGCTAATATGCCTAAAGATAATATAGAAAAAGCTATCCAAAAGGCGAAAGGTGCAGCAGAAGGTGAGAACTATGAAGCTATTCGTTATGAAGGATATGGACCAAGTGGTGTTGCAATTATAGTTGATTGTTTAACAGATAATAGAAATAGAACAGCAGGTGATGTTAGAAGTAAATTTACTAAACGTGGCGGTAATTTAGGAACAACAGGTAGTGTTAGTTATATGTTTTCACGTCGTGGTATAATTACAATTCCTAGTGACTATGAAGAAGATGAAGTAATGATGGCAGCATTAGATGCTGGAGCATTAGATTTCGTTACTGATGAAGATGTTTATGTTATTACAACATTACCAGAAGACTTTATTAAAGTAAAAGAAGCTTTAGAAGAGACAGGGGTAAAGGAATTCCTTACTAGTGAAGTAACTTTTGTTCCAAATAATACAGTAGAACTTACAGATGAAGAACAAATAGAAAAAGTACATAGCTTAATTGAACAATTAGAAGAATTAGATGATGTACAAGATGTTTATTGTAATTTAAAAGAGAATTAATAAATGAAAAAAGTATTACCTTTATTAATTGTTATTGGTTTATTTTTAATAGGTTATTTTTCTACTAGTATAATTATAAATAAGAATCGAAAAGAATATAAGAAGAATAATAGTTCTATAGAACCTATTATTATAACTACATATTCTAAGGTAAATGGAAATAAAATAGCAGTTGTAAAGATTACAGATGAGAAAGAAATAGAAAAGTTTTTAAGTATGACTAAGGATATTGTTATACTTGATGGCCCTATGGCAGTTAGTCTTTTTGTCATTACAGAAGTGAAAGTTTCATATAAAAATTTAAGAATTTATACGCAAAAAGATTATGAATACTGTTATTATCGGGCAGAAAATAGTAATGAAAGTCCTTTAGCAATGATGAGTAGTGATTTAGTAAACTTTATCAAAAAATATACTAATGACATTGGTTAGAATATAAACATTTGTTTGAAAAAAGCTTGATGTATAGCTTTTTTTTAGTTATAATTAGGAAGAGAGTGATGTTATGTATGATTATATGAATGGTTTAATAACAGATGTTAGACCAGATGGAATAGTTTTAGAGGTTAATATATTGGATATTTTATAAATGTATCCAATCCATATACTTTTGAAATTAATAAAATGAGTAGAGTATACTTATATCAACAAGTAAAAGAAGATGAGCTTAATTTATTTGGCTTTAAAAAGAAAGAAGAAAAAGAACTTTTTCTTAAATTAATTAATGTTAAGGGACTTGGATGTAAGATGGCTTTACCAATTTTAGCTACAGGATCTATAAATGGAATAATGGAAGCAATAGAAAGAGAAAATATTGCTTATTTGAAAAAGTTTCCAAAGATTGGTGATAAATTAGCTAGACAGATGATACTTGATTTGAAGGGTAAAATTGGGAGTGTACATACTTTATTTGATGATAATAGTATTAATTATACTAGTAATGAATTACACGATGTTTTGATTGGATTAGGATATAAAGATAAAGAAATAAAAAATGTAGTATCTAAGGTTGATAAGAGTTTAACTATTGAGAATCAGGTAAAAGAGGCTTTAAAACTGTTATTAAAATAGGAGGATTTAAATGGATGATGAGAGAGTAATTACTACGAGAGAGTTATATGATGATGGGGAATTAGATAATACTATTAGACCTGAGTCGATTGTTGAATATATTGGACAAAGTGATGTAAAGGATAATATTAAAGTATTTATAGAAGCAGCTAAAATGAGAAATGAAGTTCTTGATCATGTTTTATTATATGGTCCTCCAGGTCTTGGTAAAACTACTCTTGCTTATATTATTGCTCATGAACTTGGGAGTAATTTAAAGACGGCTAGTGGACCTAGTATTGAAAAATCTGGAGATTTAGCAGCAATCCTATCTTCATTAGAAAAGGGAGACGTATTATTTATAGATGAAATTCATCGTATGCCTAGATTTATAGAAGAAATCTTATATCCAGCAATGGAAGACTTCACTTTAGATATTATTGTAGGAACTGAGGGAAATACTAGAAATATAAAAATAGATTTACCACCCTTTACTTTAGTTGGGGCAACAACGAGAGCAGGAGATTTATCAGCGCCTCTTAGAGATAGATTTGGAATTATTTCAAAGTTACAATATTATACCGTAGAAGAATTAACACAAATAATAAAAAGAACAGCTAAAGTATTAGGTGTTGGAATAGAAGATGATGCAGCTGTAGAGTTGGCATCACGTAGTAGAGGAACTCCGCGTATCGCTAATAGATTATTTAAAAGAGTTAGAGATTTTGCTTTAGTTAAAGGAGACGGCAATATCGATAAAGATATAATTAATATAGCATTGGATAGATTAAAAGTAGATAATATGGGATTAGATGAAACAGACCATGAGCTTTTATTAGCTATTATAAAGAAATTTAATGGAGGACCTGTTGGAGTTGAGGCAGTAGCGTCAGCTATAGGTGAAGAAGTAACTACAATAGAAGATGTATATGAACCATATTTATTACAAACAGGCCTATTAAAAAGAACCTCAAGAGGACGTGTTGCGACTCCTAAGGCTTATGAGGTTCTACATTTAAATTATGAAGATTTTAGAAAAAAATAGAGGTGTATTATGAAGTTAGAAGATTTTGATTATTATTTACCTGAAGAGTTAATTGCACAAACTCCTCTGAATAAACGTGATGAGTCAAAACTAATGGTACTTGATAAGAAAACAGGAAATATTGAGGATAAGAAATTTTATGATGTGATAGATTATTTAGAAGAAGGAGATGCCTTAGTACTTAATGATACTAAAGTTTTACCGGCAAGACTTATTGGTGTAAAAGAAGAAACTCAAGCAGTGATTGAAGTATTACTTTTAAAGCAAATTGAAGATAATGTTTGGGAGTGTTTAACTAAACCGGCAAGAAGGATTAAAGAAGGTACTATTGTAACTTTTGGTGAAGGTAAGCTAAAGATGGAGTGTGTTAAAGTCTTAGATGAGGGATTAAGACATTTCAAGATGCTATATGAAGGTATTTTTTATGAAATATTAGATGAGCTTGGAACAATGCCACTTCCACCATATATCCATGAACAATTGGAAGATCAATCAATGTATCAAACAGTATACGCAAAAGAAGTAGGAAGTGCAGCTGCTCCAACAGCGGGACTTCACTTTACAAAAGAGTTATTACAAAAAATAGAAGAGAAAAAAGTAAATATATGTTATGTTACTTTACACGTAGGACTTGGAACGTTTAGACCTGTGAGTGTTTCAAATATAGAAGAACATCAGATGCATAGTGAATTTTATTCTATGAGTGATACAGTGGCATCTATTTTAAATGATACTAAGGCTAGAGGAAAAAAGATTGTCGCTGTTGGGACAACCTCAACTAGAACACTAGAAACTATAGCTACTAATAATGATGGTAAATTTGTAGGATGTAGTGGTTGGACTAAAATATTTATTTATCCAGGATATAAATTTAAGGCTGTTGATAGTTTAATAACCAATTTCCATTTACCTAAGTCTACACTTGTAATGCTAGTATCAGCACTGGCGGGAAGAAAAAATATTTTAAATGCCTATAACGAGGCTGTTAAAAGAAAATACCGTTTCTTCTCATTTGGAGACGCTATGATTATAAAATAAAAAAGTAGGTATCTAGTAAAACTTGGATACTTGCTTTTTATTATGTTAGAGAAAGTTAGATAGTTGTTGCTATTATTTATAAATTATGATATAATCTAGGCGTTTAGGGAGGACACTATGATAAATTATGATGTAGTAGATACTAGAATTCATCATGTGTATAACGGATTAAAAGTGCAAGTTAATTGTACTTCAGAACTTAATAATCAACAGGCTTTTTTTATGAATAAACTAAAAAGTAGTGATACTTATAAAAATATGGATATTTTGGATATTTATAAAAAAGAATATGAGAGAATAGATAAAATAACAGAAGAACATGTAAAAAGAGGCGTTGGAGATATCCAAAAAGTATTTACTAATTTAGGTTTAGGGCAAGACTATATAGAATTAGCTAAATCGGCTCATGAATTACATGATGTAGCAAGAAGAGTCCAATTTATGAAAACAGGAACAGTAGTTGATGCTGATAGTTATGATCAACAAGTAATAGCGTCAAGAGGATTAGAAAGCGGTGTAGATCCTAAAATAACGTCACATGCAGCACATGGAGCATATCTTTTAGATAACTTTTTATTTTCAAATCTACATATAGAAGAAAAATATCGAAAAATAATTAGTACAGCAGTAAGATATCACTCTAATCATGTATTACCAGTTGAACTAGGAAAAGCCGTAAGTGAAAACTTGTTTGATGGACTTTGTTTGGATGAGGCCTTAAAAAAAGAAAAATATAATGATTTATTAAGACTTTATACTCAAACAGTAAGAAGTGTTGATAACTTTGATTTAAATAACAAAGTATTATTAGGGGCAATACCATTAGTAAGAGAAAGATTTGGACTAGATGTCTTAAAGGAAGACAGTATAAAAACATTTGCAAATCTATGGGGAGTTAGTGAAAAAAGACTAAGAGAATACAATAAAATAGAAGAAGGAAAAGAACTGGAAGCAGGACAAATAATCTTAATTCCTACAGAAGATGTTCCGCTAGAAAAATTTGTAATACCTAAAGACTATATAGAAATGCTAAAAAATAATACATTTCCAGCAAAAGTATCAGATTTACAAAAAAGAAAAGATTATACCTTCTTAACTGCACAAGTATGGAGGTTATCATTACTTAGAAACATAGAATTTAAATCCCTTTTAAAAATAGTAAAAGATGAAAATATGTTAGAAAAAATATTAGATAGTTATCCAAAAAAATATCAAGAAATAATGCAAGAAGCATTTAAATATGCTGAAGAAGAAATAGTTTGTTTTGGACTAGAAAATGGAAAAAGCAAAATATATACAAAAAAATAGATAAAAACTATCTATTCTTTACTTTACTTAAAGTTTTATCATCTACTCTTTTAGAAAGAACGAGACTTGAAAAAATAAATAATAAAAATAACATAATTGTAAAAATTATTAAAGATAAAAATAAAATTTTAATAATATCATCTCCTAATATTAGTTTATCTAAATATGCAGAAGAATATTATTAATTTGTCAAAAAAAGTAGGAAAATATGGGGCGAGGTTTATGAATAAAAACTATTGGGATTATTATTTTAAAAAAGAAAATAATAATGAGCATAATAATAAAATAAATGTTTTAGTAATAAAATCTAAAAGTAAAATTAATAAGTTAAAAGTTGGAGTTTCACTTATATCATCATTATTAATATTTTATTTGATGATTGGAAAAAATTTGTCTTTAAATAAGGAAAATCCAATAGAAAAAGATATTTATAAAGTTCGAGATAGTGATCCAACAGATTTATATGATGCGATTAATAAAAATGATAATTTAGATGAAAAAGAAAAACGATTAATAGATAACTCATGGATTTTTATAAATGATTATTATCAATATATTGATTTTACTAACGTAGAGAATGTTTTAGAAGATTTTGATATTTTATATTCTAGTGATTCAAGTGGAGGAACTGCGGCTACTTGGAACAATGATAAAAAAGTAATAACTATATATGGAGATACTGATATCCTAGAGAAAAGTTCTAGTGCTAATCATGAATTTATTCATATGCTTAGTACTTCAGATAAAGATTATTCAAACTTCTTAAGTGAAGGAGTTACATCACTTATCTGCTCAGAATATGATTTAACACCAGATGCTTACTTTAGACAAGCGGTAGTAGTAAGAATGCTTTGTGAAATAATAGGTAGTGATATAGTCATGGAGAGTTTTTTACAAAGTGATTTTAAACTAATAGAAGATGAATTACTAAAAATAGATAATGATAAAGAAAAAATAGAAGAATTAACAAATTACTTTGAAGAATTTGAAAAAGACTTTTATGAAAGAGCTGATTTACCTGCAAAATTGGTAAATAAAGAACAAGAAGAACAACATAATAAATTAGTAAAAGAAGAAGATGAGTTAGCAATAAAAATTAATAATATTTTATGTTATTATTATACTCAAAAAACAGGAAAAGATGTTTTAGCATTTAATAAAATTGGAGTTATAGGTGTGATGCTGATATAGTAATGGGAATTTATTCTGATAGTTTAATTAATAACTCTAATCCAGAAAATTTTAATACTAACTATTTTAATAAAAGATTAAAAGATTACAATATGAGTTTTTCATATGGTGGATATGATATAGAATGCAATAAAGATGGGAAATATTTAATGAAAAAAAAATAAAAATTTTTTTTCATTTTTAGTTCTCAGCTAATTGACTTTTGTCGTTATTTAGCGTATAATGAATGCCAGTTTAGAGGAGTGTAAAAATGGAGCAAATTGATTTAGCTGAGTTTTTTAGATATTATTTATCTAAAATAATAATTGTTGTGATCGGGATAGGGTTAATGGTTGTAGTAGGAAATGTTTATAGCTTAATAGCTAGAAGACCGCTATATGAAAGTAATACAACTATTGTTTTAGCAAGTGAGTCAAAGGATAGTGCGACTTATACACAGAATGATTTACAATTAAATCAAAAACTTGTTTCTACATATAGTCAAATAATTAAAAGTAGAAAAGTAATGCAAAAAGTAATAGATACTGAGAGATTAAATTATACAGTAAGTCAACTTTCAGAAAATGTTACTGTTACTAGTGTTCAAGATACTGAACTTATAAAAATATCTGTTAATGATAGAAATAGCATTACTGCTATGAAAATAGCAAATGATATTGTACCTGTCTTTTCAGAAGAAGTTAAACGTATTTATAAGATAGATAATGTAAGTGTTGTAGATGAGGCAGTTGAAGCTAGTAAACCATATAATATAAACTATGTAAAAGAAAATCTAATATATATATTAGTAGGTTTTGTATTAGCAAGTGCTATTATATTTATTATTTATTATTTTGATACGACAATTAAATCTAGTGAAATAGTAGAGGATAAATTAGGTTTAACAGTAATAGGAATAGTTCCTAAGGAAGAAAAGGAGTAGAGGTATGAAGTCAACAGATTTAATTATTAATGTAAATCCTAAATCAATATTTAGTGAATCAATAAAAACAATTCGTACAAATTTAGCTTTTTCAGCAATCGGGAATGAAATGAAAGTATTACTAGCAACATCACCAGCAGCAGGAGAGGAAAAAGTTTTATCTCAGCTAACCTAGCAGTAGCATATGCTCAAGAGGGCAAGAAAGTACTAATGATAGATTGTGATTTACGTAGAGGTAGACAACATGAAATATTTGAAGTAATGAATTTAACTAGTGGGGGGTATTCTAACTTAATATTAAATTATAAAGAAGATGTGAATTTAGGTAAATATATAATGAAAACATCAAATGCAAATGTTGATTTATTACCTACTGGTCCAACTCCACCTAATCCAATAGAGTTATTAGCATCAGAAAATAATCAAAAGTTATTAAATGAGTTAAGAAAACTGTATGATATAATTATATTAGATTGTCCACCAGTTATAGGATTAAGTGATACTATGATTATGACAAAATTTAGTGATGCTAATATAATAGTTGTTTCAAATAAAAAAACTAAGATAGAAAGTTTAGATAGGGCAAAAAAAATATTTGCTCAAGCAAATGCTAAAATTACAGGGGTTGTTATTAATAAAGCTTCAGTAAAGGGGAGCAGTTATTATAGTTATTACTCAGATGAATATTATAGAGATACAGATAGTAAAAAGAAGAGAAAAAGATAATGAAGGATTTACATTCGCATCTGTTACCAGGAATTGATGATGGAAGTAAAAGCTTTGAAGAAAGTATTAAAATACTTAAAAAAGCAAGTATAGAAGGGGTTACAGATATAGTACTTACACCTCATTATATTGAGGATACAAAATATAATTGTAATAACAAAAATAAGAAAGAATTATTTGAAGAACTAAAAGAGAAGATAAGAAATGAAAATATAAATATAAACTTATACTTAGGTAATGAAGCATATATTAGTGAAAATTATATAGATTTAATAAAACAACATGAAATAATGACAATTAATAATACAAGATATTTATTATTAGAATTTCCTTTAGGAAATATGTTTAGAAATACAAAAGAAATATTATATGAACTTATAGTGGCTGGTTGCGTACCAATTTTAGCTCATCCTGAAAGATATAAAATATTTCAAAGACATCCAGATTATATAGAAGAGTATTTAAGAATGGGTGTACTATTGCAAGGAAATTATAAGAGCTTATTTGGTAAATATGGAAGTGATGCTAAAAAGACTTTAAAATACTTCTTAAAGAGGGGATGGATTACTTTTTTAGGAAGTGATACACATCATGAAGAAGACTTTGATATAAAAAAATTAGAAAGAAAATTAAAATCAATAGTTAAAGATCAGGAAATAGTAGAAGATTTATTAGAAAATAATTTTGATAAAGTTATAAATGATTTAGATATCGGTATAAGAAGATAGAAAATTAGTGAGGAAAAAATTATGAATGATGCAATTACTTTAGAAAAAAATAAAGTATCTGTAAAAGAAGTAGGCTATTTGTTCATTAAGAGGTTGTTTGATATAATTTGTGGGTTATTAGGTTGTATACTTATATTACCAATTGCTATTGTAGTGAAGATAGCATACGTTTGTGATAAGGATTTTGCTAGTATATTTTATTCACAAATTAGAATTGGAAAGAACGGTAAGAAATTTAAGATGTATAAATTTAGATCAATGGTTCCTAATGCAGATGAAATATTAAGTAAGACACTAGAAACGGATAAAGTTGCTGCTGAACAATGGAGAAAATATCAGAAATTAGAAAATGATCCAAGAATTACTAAAATGGGTAATATATTGAGAAAAATATCTTTAGATGAAATTCCACAAATGTTTAATGTATTAAAAGGTGATATGTCTATGATTGGCCCTAGACCATTAGTGATTGGAGAGTTAGATGCACATAAAGGAAATCATGAAATATATGAAAGCGTAAGACCTGGAATAACTGGTTGGTGGGCATGCAATGGAAGAAGTGCTACTACATATAAAAAGAGATTAGAATTAGAATATTACTATTGTAATAATAGAAGTTTATGGTTAGATATAAAATGTGTTTTTCTGACAATTAAAGCTGTTTTGTTTAAAGACGGTGCAAAATAAGAAATGTACAATATTTAATTAATACTACTTAGGTACATACTGAAAACTTTGATATGTATCTTTTTTTATCAAGGAGGTAGCAAAAAATGAAGAAAAAAGAAGAGCCAATTAGAATTGCTCAAATTGTTGGTAAATGGTTAGGTGGAGGAGTAGAAGCTGTAGTAATGAATTACTATAGACATCTTGATCATAGTAAAGTTCAATTTGATTTTATATGTGATGATGACTCTACTAATATTCCTTATGATGAAATAGAAAAACTTGGGGGAAAAGTAATATTAATACCACCTTATCAGAAAGTATTTAAATATCAAAAAGAATTGTGTAGAGTATTAAGAGAAGGTAAATATAAAATTGTACATTCTCACATTAATACTTTAAGTGTATTCCCTTTATATGCGGCTAAAAAGGTAGGAGTGCCAGTAAGAATAGCTCATTCTCATTCAACTACAAATAAAAAGGAAAGGAAGAAAAACTTATTAAAGCAAGTCCTAAGGCCTTTCAGTAAGAAATATGCAACTAACTATATGTGTTGTAGTGAACTTGCTGGTAGATGGTTATTTGGTGATAAGGCATATGATGAGGGAAAAGTTTATTTACTTAATAATGCAATTGATTTAGACAAGTTTAAATATGACAAAAAGATAAGGGATAAAAAGAGAAAAGAACTTGGTATTAAAGAAGATACAATTGTTATTGGGCATATAGAAGATTTGTAGCTCAGAAAAATCATACTTTTTTAATTGATATATTTAATCAATTTCATAAAAAAGAAAAAAATTCTATTTTATTGCTTGCTGGTCAAGGACCTCTACAAGAGAAATTAAAAATAAAGTTAGAGAATTAGGCTTAGATGATAGTGTCGGATTTTTAGGGCAAAGAAATGATGCCAATGAATTATATCAGGCATTTGACGTTTTCTTACTACCAAGTTTATATGAGGGATTACCAGTAGTAGGAGTTGAAGCTCAAGCATCTGGGCTGTTATGTTTCTTTTCAGATGATATGACTAAAGAAACTAAGGTCCTTGATTCTACTGCTTTTATGAGTTTGTCTAATACCGCTGAAGAATGGACTGGTGAAATATTAACTAATCTAAAAGATTATAAAAGAATTAATACAAAGAATGAAGTATCTGATAATGGGTTTGATATTGAAATTGAAGCACGAAAATTGGAGAAATATTATATAAATTAAAGAGATAGGAGTTTTAGGTATGAATATTAGGCAAGTTTTAAAAGATATTAGATTAAAGTTTAACATGGTTGGATCTGGTCGTAGAAAAAATAAGCTAAATTCAATCGATTTTTCGATAATCTCTAATAATTGTTTTGCTGGAATTGTTTATCAACATTTTAATTTACAATATAATACTCCAACTGTTGGCTTGTATTTTTATCCAGATGAATATATTAAATTTTGCAAAAAATTTGATTATTACATAGGTCAAAAATTAACATTTATTAAAGCATCTAATTCTAAATATTTTGATGGTTTAAAGAAGAACCATTATGAAAATGTTATTGTTGGAATGTTGGACGATGTAGAAATAGTATTTTTGCATTATAAAACAGAAAGAGAAGCTAAGGATAAATGGGAAAGAAGAGTGCACAGACTTAGCAAAAATATTATTTTTAAATTTAATGATCAAAATGGTGCTACATATGAAAATTTAAGGGATTTTGATGCTTTACCTTATAAAAATAAAATAATGTTTACAGCAAGAAATTATCCTGAGTTTACTTCAAATGTTTTTTGTAAAAAGTATAAGAGTGCTTCTTTTATAAAGGAAGACTATTATAGTGTTTATAAATATATTAATTTAGTTAATTATATAAATCATAGTATTGTAGGAAAGAAGGTATTACATATTATTCCAACCTACAATTATTCGGGTGCTGAAAATGTGGCCATAACAATAATAGATTCATTAAAGAAAAAATATAATTTTGATTATTGTTCTTTTAATGGAATACAAGAGATATTTTGAATGAACATAAAATAAACTTTATCTGTATCAATAAATTTAATCCTAGATCAATAAAAAAAATTATTCGTGAAGGTAAATATGATATTATTCATGCACATGACTATAAAGCAAGTTGTATGTGTGCTTTAGTCAAGGGAAAAACCAAATTGATTATGCATTTACTAATAATTCTCCATGGCTAAAAAAGGTATGTTTCAATTCTTTTGCCATTTTATTTGCTGCTTTTAGAGCTGAAAAGATTTTAACTGTTTCAGAATCTATAGAAAATGAATATATATTTTCTAAGTTTATAGATAAAAAAATTGAATGTATTGATAATCCCATTTCAAGAGGTAAAATATTGTCTATGGTTTCTAAAAACGATTATCAAAAGAAATATGATATATGTTGTGTAGCAAGATTAACGGAACAAAAAAATCCAATGAAATTTTTAGATGTGTTATATAGCATAAAAAAATCCAAATCTGATGTGAAGGCAGTATGGGTAGGAGAAGGAAGTCTTGAAGTTGAAGTTAAGAAAAGAATATACGAATTAGGACTTGCAGATAATGTAGAAATGGTAGGATTCCAAAAGAATCCGTATAAATATATGGCTTGTTCAAAGATATTTATGCTTACCTCTGATTGGGAGGGTTATGGGTTAGTAGCGTTTGAAGCATTAACTTTGGGTCTGCCATGCATTGTTTCTAACGTTGGTGGTTTACCAAAGATTGTAGATGATAGTTGTGGTATGTTGTGTAATAAAGCTGGCGATTTTGTTCATGAAGCAATTGAACTTTTAAATGATTCTAATAAGTATGTATCTAAAAGTAAAAATGCAGTAAAAAAATCAAAAAAAGTAGAGAATATTGTTACATATATTAATAAAATAGATGATATTTATAGCAATTTATAGTTATCTATCTTTTTAGAAGGGAATATTGATATTTATGTTTGAAAATAATAAATTAATTAATAAATTCAATTTTGTAGAAATTATTATTATATTTTTCTCTATATTATTAAAATATTTGATTATACATAAAGTGTCTAATTTGGTTTTATATCCTTATCTATGTGGACTTCTTTTTCTTGCTTTCTGTGTAGTATTTAGGAAAAAGGTAAAACATTCAGAATTAATGAAAATTATGTTTTTATTTTTGATATCTGTGTATTTTGTTGTTTATTATAAGGATGTTAATTTTTTGATTTCATTTTTATTGGCGATTGTATGTTTAGATAAGGAAAATAAATCTTTTATTAAAATATTTATGGTATCTTCCATTGTTCTGTATATTCTAAATATTGTTTTTAACTTTATGGGCATTTTACCTAGTAACAATTTAGTTAGGTATACTGAAAGTGGGGTCATTACAAGATATGATTTAGGATTTGGACACCCAAATGAAGTTTTTCTTTTTTGGTTACCAATTTTATTTTCTGCGTATTACCTTTATGGTGAGAATAAAGCTTTCTATTTAATTACTACATTAATATCGTTGATATTATTCTATTTATCTAATTGTAGAACTGGAATAGTGTGTGCTTTATTGTTACTTGTTTTAGGATGGATTCAGAGTTTTACTGGTAAATTAAAAAATTTTCGTTTTATATCAATTATATTTTTAATGTACTCGTTTATTTCTATATTGATTGCATCTAAGTTTGGCAGTAATATTAATGACCCAATTAATGTAGCATTATCTATAGACCATATTATTGGAATTTATATTTGGATAATAATATGTTGCTTAGTATTTTTGGTCATAACTATAATACGATTTGGTATATTGATAACTTTTATTTATATTTATTGATTGATTTAGGTATAACTGGTTTCTTATTATATTTCATCTTATATTTTTTATCATTGAAAAGATTACATTTCGATTATAAATTGGTGTTAATAATATTTGTGTTTTTACTATATGGTTTGTTTGAATCTAATGTTATAATTGGTAGTATTCAGTTTGCCTTTGCAATTCAACTTAAAATTTTGATAGAAGACAAAAAAACTAGGATTATATTAAAAAATATTGAGGAGTGATTTAAGTGGAAAAAATAAATATAGTTGAACAAAAAAAAATAATGGTAGAAATTTTGGCTTATTTTGATAAAGTATGTAGGCAAAATAATATTAATTATTCTTTAATAGGTGGATCGTTGATAGGGGCTATCAGACATCAAGGAATTATACCATGGGATGATGATATCGATGTAATTTTATCTAGGGACAATTATCTAAAAATAATAGAAATATTGGAAAAGGATGATGATGCTAGATTCAAAATTTTAACAAAAAATAATACCAAGGATTATTTTTTTCCATTTCCTAAATTAGTAGACAAAAGAACATATGTTGTTGAACATCAAAATTTAGAACAAATTTCTGAATATGGAATATATATTGATATTTTTTCATATAATTTTATGCCAAATAGTCAAAAGAGCGAACAAAAGTAGTAAAAAAAATTAAACTTTATAATAGTATGATGTCAAGAAAAAAATTAAATTTCAAAAAAGAAGGGATAAAACAAAATTTTCTTCGCTTTAATAAAAATATGATTTCAAAGGTTATTGGATATGATTCTATTTATAAAAAATTAGAAAAAATTTATAATAAATATTCAAAAAATAAATCTGATTATGTTGTTTCCAATTGGCCAATTTATGATATTAGTAAGGAAATACAAAAGTCTAATAATATTGCTGAATATATTAATGTTTCGTTTGAAAACATTCAGGTTATGATTTTTAAAAATTATGATGAAATATTAAAAACAACATTTGGAGATTATATGCAATTACCACCAGAAGATAAAAGAAAATCTCATGGTTTAGAGGCATATTGGAGGAATGATAATGAAGAAAAGGAATGTTAAAAAAATTACTCTTATAAATATAATTTCAAATATAATATTGCAAATAGCAAACATTTTTTCATGGTTCATAATTCCAAAGATAATTTTGACTTATTTTGGTTCTGATGTTAATGGTTTAGTATCCTCTATAACGCAGTTTTTAAGTTATATTACTTTAATTGAAGGTGGTGTAACTGGTGTTGTAATGGCTAGCTTATATAAACCATTAGTAAATAATGATAATAAAAAGATAAGTGCAATAATAAAAACATCTCAAAAATTTTACAAAAAAGTTGGTATAATTTTTTCTATATATTGTCTAATCTTGGCAACTGTTTACCCATTATTATTTAATACAGGATTTAATTATCTCTATGTGTTTTCTTTAGTGATTGTTTTATCTATTAATTTACTGATTCAATATATGTATTCATTAGCTTTTAGAAATTTGTTAAACGCTGATAAAAAAGGTTATGTTGTTTCTTTTACTCAAACTTTGATATTAGTTTTAGGAATATTATTGTCATATATTTCTGTTGCTATTTATCCTAGTATTCATATATTAAAATTAATAACTGGTTTGTTATTTGTTTTACAGCCTATTATTTATAATAAATATGTAAAAAATCATTATAATATAATGCATGATGCAAAGGATGATAAAAATTTATTAAAAAATAGATGGAATGGTTTTGCAATTAATATTGCCGCTTTCATTCATAATTGTACTGATATAGCAATTTTAACGATTTTTACTAATTTAGCAACAGTTTCCATATATAGTGTTTATTCTATTGTGACAAATGGGCTTCGTTCTATTTTTAATGCTGTTTCTAATGCTATAGTTCCCAATATAGGACAGGCTTATGCTAGTGAAAATACAGAAGAAATAAATTCTAAAATGGATCTTTATGAATTTGTCACATTTAATTTGGTTTTTTACATGTTTACGATTGCTGCATTACTTATAACTCCTTTTGTAATGATTTATACACATGGAATAAATGATGCAAATTATAATCAGTTAATATTTGGAGTATTATTGGTGGTATCTGAGGCCATATATTTGATTAAATTTCCTCATTTAAATCTTTCATATTCTGCAAATAAATTTAAAGAATTAACCATTCCTGCCTTTTTGGAGGCCGGTATTAATATAATTGTTTCACTTGTTTTTGTTAGTAAATTAGGTCTGATTGGTGTTGCAATAGGAACGATTTGTGGAATGATTTATAGATTGATTTACCAAGTTTATTTTAGTACTAAGTTAATTAAAAATAGACCTCAAAAGGTATTTTATAAAAAATTACTTGTATATATTATTTTCACCTTAATTGGTTTAACTTTATGTTATTATTTTGTACCAATATCTAAATTTAATATAGGCAGTTTCATTAAGACTTCAATTGTGTATGCATGCTTGTTCGGAGTTATGTATTTTGTTGCTAGTATAGTTGCATTTAATAATGAGTTAAAATATTTAAAGAACTATCTAATTAAAAGATAAGTTTTTAGGGTAATGTGGTTTTTGTTTGTAGTGACAAGGAGAATATATGAATAAGAAAAGGGTTTTGATTGTTTTACTTAGTATTTTATTAATACTTATTATTGGTGTTAGTATTCATTTTTATAGAATTAAACATGCTAGAGTTGATATTACTTATAATGACTTAGTAGTGGAGGTTTATGAAAAAAGACATGTTTCTTCATTTATTAAAAGTATTAATGGTAAAATTATTGATGACTATATTATTGATAGTGATAGTCTTGGTAAAAAGAATATTAGTTTTCAATATATTAATACTGATAATATCAAAGTCACTAGTTTCTTTGATATAAAAGTCGTTGATAAGACTGCTCCTTTGATATGGATTAGTGATACTTATAGTTTAGGTGTTGGTTCTAAGAGAAGTTTAACTGATCTTATTCTATGTGGTGACAATTATGATAAAAAACCAAAGTGTTATATAGAAGGGGATTATGACTTAAATAAAATAGGAAAATATGATTTAGTCATTCATGCCTCTGATAGTAGTAAAAATAAGACTAGTAAGTCTTTTACTTTAAATGTATATGATCCTAAAAACGTAAAAAGTAAAGAGAGAGAAACAGTTTATTTTTCTGATGTTTTGAAAAAATATAAAAATAATAAAGTTGGACTTGATTTATCTAAGTGGCAAGGTAATGTCGATTTTTCAAAATTAAGTCAGGCTGGAGTTTCCTTTGTAATTCTTAGAGTAGGGAGTACTAGGGGAAATGGTGGAGAATATGTTTTAGATGAAATGTTTAAGAAAAATATAAGCGAAGCTTTAAAATATAAAATTCCTGTGGGAGTATATTTTTATTCATATGCATCTAATATAAAAGAAGCAAGAAATGATGCTAGATGGGTAATAAAACAAATAAAAGATTACAAAGTAAAATTAGGCGTTTCTTTTGATTGGGAGGACTGGTCCTACTTTAATTCTTATAATATTAGTTTTCATGATTTAAATGAAATTTCAAATGCATTTATGGATGAAATTAGTAAAGCTAAGTATAAAACAATGTTATATAGTAGTAAAAATTACTTAGAGTTAATTTGGAACAATAAAAAATATGATACTTGGCTTGCCCATTATACAGACAAAACAAATTATTTGGGAAAATATAAATACTGGCAAATATGTGATACAGGAAGAGTAGATGGTATAACGGAAATGTTGATATTGATATAATGTATGAATAATACTTTGAATGGAGGATTAAATGAGCAAGAAAATAATTTTTATAATATTGGGATGTTGGATGTGCATGATGTTTTTATTTTCTAATCAGAATGCTACTAAATCCAACCATACTAGTGATAAAGTAACTATTTCACTAATTCATTTAGTTGATAAATTTAGGGGAAAGACTACTGGAAAGGCTCAAGAGAAAAAAATAATTAAAAATGTTCGCTTGCTAGTTAGAAAAACTGCTCATATGAGTGAATATTTTGTATTAGCTGTTTTAATCTTTTGCTTAGTCAGTAATTATGTTTCTAGTAATAAAAAAGTATTTTTGATTACTTTTATATGTTGTGTTTTATTTTCAATAGGAGATGAGATTCATCAACTTTTTATTCCAGGAAGAACGGGTAGAATATTTGATGTAGGAGTAGATAGTTGTGGTATATTACTTGGATGTATTTTACTGACATTTATTAAGCATAAAACATATAAAAAGAAGCTGCAAAATATCTGAAAAATTAAAATTATATACTTCAATTTTGTAATAATTGGTCTATTTTTAGGATCAATTTTTATTTTTTTATATTTGTCATTTCTATTTAATATCTGTATATTGATGACGAGGTGGAGAAATGTATATTATTTTAGTAATTATAATTAGTTTAATATTTATTATTTGGACTATGTTAAGAATAGTTAGTATTAGTGAAAATAGACATTATAAGGCTTGACTATTCTTATTATTTATACTATACTTAAATAGTAATCATTACTAATAAGGAGATGATGTCTTTGCGAAACACAAAACAAAGAGATCTCATATTATCAATTGTTAATAATAGTTATTCTCATCCAGGTGCTTTAGATATTTATAATGAAGCAGTAAAATTAATTTCTAATATTAGTTTAGGGACAGTTTATAGGAATTTAAATAGGCTTGTAGATGAGGGGTTAATTAAAAGAATTAAAACTCCTGATAATATTGATAGGTTTGATCATACTAATAAGCATGCACATTTTATATGTATGAAGTGTGGTTCAATTATTGATTTGGGAGAGGAATATCTTTTTAATCTAGAAAAAATTGATGATAATGAAGTATTGGATTGCGAAGTTAGTTTTAAAGGTATTTGCAAGAATTGCTTAAGTAAAGATAAAGAAACACGTATTGACTAATTAATTTAAAATTGAGAAGAAAATGAAAAAATTTAGATGTACTGTATGCGGTTACGTTCATGAAGGTGACGCA
>ERZ859980.447-NODE-447-length-26390-cov-14.167913_pt1 | contig 26390 bp, 21 predicted proteins | sample MGYA00509984_ERZ859980 | MGnify/ENA primary metagenome ERZ859980 (study PRJEB30046, sample SAMN00715173) | human gut metagenome | study: EMG produced TPA metagenomics assembly of the A metagenome-wide association study of gut microbiota in type 2... | reverse complement strand
TTATTGCTTATTATCCGCACCCAAAAAGTTGCATTTATAAGTTGAACTCAAGTATCATTAACAACCGCTCTATTTGTAACCGGTTTCTTGCTACCCGGGTTTTCCACCTCCTGCACTGCGCAGACCGAAACGACCCCGTCTTCTTCCCCTGCTTACAGCTGTATCGAAGTCCCTAAAAGTATCAATTTTTGCGGCACGGAAATAGACCTGACGCGCTATGACCGACGCGAACGGATGGACCGGGAACTGATGGCATTTACTTACATGCACAGCACTTCCCTGCAAATCATCAAAAGAGCCAACCGCTATTTCCCCATCATTGAATCAATCTTAAAGGAACAAGGTGTACCCGATGACTTCAAGTACCTGATGGTCATCGAAAGCAACGTAAACCCACTGGCACGGTCGGGAGCGGGAGCTGCCGGATTATGGCAGTTCATGAGCGGTACCGCCCGTGACTTCGGTCTGGAAGTCAATCACCATGTAGACGAACGTTATCATGTAGAGAAATCTACCGTAGCTGCCTGTAAGTACCTGAAACAAGCTTACCGCAAATTCGGCAACTGGGAAACGGTAGCTGCTTCCTACAACGCCGGACAAGGAAGAATCAGCCAGCAACAGGAGAAACAATATACAGACAATGCACTCGACCTTTATTTAGTGGAGGAAACTTCCCGTTACGTATACCGTATACTGGCAGTCAAGCTTCTGCTTACTGACCCAACCCGTTTCGGTTTTCACCTGAGAGCCAGCGACCTGTATCCGCCTATTCCTTATCGCACCATAAAAGTGACAGAAGACATCGACGATCTGGCACGATTTGCCAAAGGTCAGGGCATCAATTTCAGCTTACTGAAAAGTATGAACCCCTGGCTCAGAGGAAGTTCTCTTCCCAACCATGGCGGAAAAGAATACCAGATCCGCATCCCCGATTCTACGGAGATGTATTACAACCCGAGGGTGACACACCCTCATAACCCCGCGTGGGTGAGTGAATAAAGACACATAGTTATCATTTTTTATTATAATCATTAATCCATGAAAAAACAATTAGTGTTAGGACTCTTAGGTGCCTGTGTGCTTTCGGGCAATGCACAGACATTTAAAGAATGGCAAGACCCGGAAATAAATGCCATCAACCGGGCACCGATGCACGCAAACTTCTTTGCGTACGAAAATGCAGAAATGGCTGCCAAAGCAGTCAAGGAAGACTCCAAGAACTTTATGAGCCTGAACGGAACCTGGAAATTCTTCTGGGTGCGGAATGCAGATGCACGCCCCACAGATTTCTGGAAAACCGGCTTCAACGATAAAGGTTGGGACAACCTTCAGGTGCCGGGAGTATGGGAAACTCACGGATACGGCGACCCTATCTACATCAACGTAGGCTATGGATGGCGCAGCCGTTTCGAAAACAATCCTCCTTACGTACCGACTGAAGAAAACCACGTAGGTTCTTACCGTCGTGAAATCATGGTTCCGGCCGACTGGAAAGGCAAAGACATCATCGCTCATTTTGGTGCAGTCAGCTCAAACATGTACCTGTGGGTAAACGGTAAGTTCGTTGGCTACAGCGAAGACAGCAAGCTGGAAGCTGAATTCAACCTGACTCCGTACCTGAAACCGGGACAGAAAAACCTGATTGCTTTCCAGGTGTTCCGCTGGTGTGACGGTTCATACCTGGAAGACCAGGACTTCTTCCGCTATACCGGAGTAGCACGCGACTGCTATCTTTATACCCGCAACAAAAAACGTATCGATGACATCCGAGTAACTCCCGACCTGGACAGCGAATACAAGAACGGTTCACTGGCCATCAACCTGAACCTGAAAGGAAGCGGCAATGTCAGCCTGGAACTGCTGGATGCCCAAAACCAGACCGTAGCTTCTACCGAAGTAAAAGGTTCAGGCAATGTTTCTACTACACTTCAGGTAGAAAATCCGAAAAAATGGAGCGCAGAAACTCCTTACTTATACACACTGCGTGCTACACTGAAAGACGGTAGCCAGGCTAGCGAAGTTGTACCTGTGAAAGTAGGTTTCCGCAAGATAGAACTCAAAAACGCACAGATTCTGGTCAACGGCCAGCCTGTACTTTTCAAAGGTGCCGACCGTCATGAACTGGATCCGGACGGCGGATACGTAGTTTCACGCGACCGCATGATTCAGGACATTCAGATTATGAAGCAGTTCAACATCAACGCCGTAAGAACCTGTCACTATCCGGACGACAACTTCTGGTACGAACTCTGCGACAAATACGGTATTTATGTAGTGGCTGAAGCCAACATTGAATCTCACGGAATGGGATACGGTGACAAGACACTGGCCAAGGAACCGACTTACAAAAAGGCACACATGGAACGCAACCAGCGCAACGTACAGCGTGGTTTCAACCATCCGAGCATCATCTTCTGGTCATTGGGTAACGAGGCCGGATACGGTCTGAACTTCGAAGCTGCTTACGACTGGATCAAGGCAGAAGACCCCAGCCGCGCCGTACAGTACGAACAGGCCCGCATCGAAGGCAAGACTGATATCTACTGCCCGATGTATGCAGACTACAAATGGTGCGAAGAATACAGCAAGGACGACAAATACCAGAAACCGCTGATTCAGTGTGAATATGCACACGCCATGGGTAACTCACAAGGTGGATTCAAGGAATACTGGGACTTGATTCGCAAGTATCCGAAATATCAGGGTGGATTCATCTGGGACTTCGTAGACCAGTCTATCCGCTGGACAGGAAAGAACGGCAAGATGATTTATGCTTATGCCGGCGACTTCAACCGCATGGATGATTCTGGCGACAAGAACTTCTGCAACAACGGACTTATCAGTCCTGACCGCAAACCGAATCCGCATGCATACGAAGTACAGTACTTCTACCAGAACATCTGGACTACTCCGGGCGATTTGGCAAAAGGAGAAATCAAGGTATACAACGAAAACTTCTTCCGTGACCTGTCTGCATACGCACTGGAATGGGAAGTACTGAAAGATGGTAAGGCTATCCGCAGCGGACGCGTTGAAAACCTGAACGTGGCACCTCATCAGACTGCCAGCGTGAAACTTGATCTGGGCAAGACTTGCCAGTGCGGTGAATGGCTGCTCAACGTGAAATACATCCAGAAGAACCGTGAAGGTTTGATTCCGGCCGGTTTCGTAGTAGCTAAAGACCAGCTTGTACTGAATCCGTACAAAGCACCGGCTATGGAACTGAAGAACGTAGCTGAAACCAACCAGCAGGTAGTTGAACCGCAAATCAACCCGAACTATCCGGACTACATCACTGTAGAAGGCGACGGATTCTATTTGGAATTCAGCAAACGCAACGGTTATCTTGACAGATACGATGTAAACGGAGTAAGCATGCTGAAAGAAGGCGAAGCACTGACACCGAACTTCTGGCGTGCTCCGACCGACAACGACTTCGGTGCTGGTCTGCAGAACAAATATGCTGCATGGAAAAACCCGGGCATCAAACTGACTGACTTCAACTACAAGGTAGAAAACGGACAGGCCATCGTAAACTCTACTTACGACCTCAAGGAAGTATCTGCCAAGTTGTATCTCACTTACCAGATCAACAACCAGGGAGCAGTGAAGGTGACACAGAAGATGGTAGCCGACAAGAATGCCAAGGTTTCACCGATGTTCCGTTTCGGTATGCAGATGGTAATGCCGAAGTCATTTGAAAAGATTTCTTACTACGGACGTGGTCCGATAGAAAACTACAGCGACCGTAACCATTGCACTGACTTAGGTATCTACAACCAGAATGTAAGCGACCAGTTCTATCCGTACATCCGTCCGCAGGAAAACGGCAACAAGACTGACATCCGCTGGTGGAAACAGGTGAACATGGCTGGAAACGGACTGATGTTCGTAGCTGAAGCACCGTTCTCTGCTTCTGCTCTCCACTACACCATCGCTTCACTGGACGACGGTACTGAAAAGAAACAGAGCCACTCGTTCGAAGTAGAAGAAGCTGACCTGACCAACCTGTTGATTGACAAGGCACAGATGGGCTTAGGTTGTGTCAACAGCTGGGGTGCCCTGCCGGAAGACAAGTACATGCTTCCTTACGGAGATTATGAATTTACGTTCATCATGACTCCGGTGAAAGGCTATATCGCACACGAATAAATCAGTATAACATATCTGACTCACTGTAACGCCTCGGTTTCCAAAGCCGGGGCGTTCTTTTTATCCCCTTACGTTACCATCGTCTCTTATCACACGAATAGCTTTCCATCAAGAGAGAAACGCCTCAGAAAAGAGATCACAGTCTATTCCCACTTTCTATGTTTCCCACGCCGGAGCCTTACGTTTCCGCAGGCGGAAACATACGGTTCCGCCCCCAGAGACCTACGTTTTCGCCTTGGAAAACATAAAAAACGGGCTGAAGCTTATCTCAAAACTCCAGCCCTTATCGTAAAATAGAAAATGTATGCAGAATTATTATCCTTCCTTGTCCGCACCTTCCTTTGGAGGCATGGTAGATGCATTTCCATCGCGTACAGCCATGTAATGCGGCGACATAATTTCCACGCCCTCTTCGTTGAAGCGATCCTGAATATTCTGATGCAATGCCGAATAAATATCGGCCAGACGGTCTGCATCCTTGATATACGCATTCACCTGATACACCGGATACCAGTCGCTGAGCGAGGTGGAAAGTACAAACGGACGCGGATCGTCCACCACTCCGGGAGTATTCAAGGCAGCTTCAATCAGAAGTTTGTTGACCACTCGCCACGGCACGTCATAACCGATGCTTACCTCCGAATGGATAATCAGTCCATATTCCCGGGCCGACTGGCTGAAGTTCACCGTATGCGAAGACATGACAAACGAATTAGGAATGGTCACCACCTCATTTTTCGGGGTACGGATACGTGTGACCAGCGGAGTTTTCTCTACCACATTTCCCATCGTATCATTCAGCTTAATACGGTCGCCAATCTTGAAAGGACGCATGTAAGTAATCACCAGTCCGGCAATGATGTTGCCAATCACCGTACTTGAACCAAGCGATACAATCAAACCGACAAATACGGATACTCCCTGGAACACACCGGAATTGGAACCCGGCAGATACGGATAAATCATGGCTATCATAAACGCATAGAGCAAGAAACGGACAATATGATAGGTAGGCATCGCCCAGTCGGGATAGAATCCGCTCAATTTCAACCGTTCGGACTGCACTTCTTCGGCCAGGTAACGGAAGAAACGAACCAGATACTTGATGGCCATGTAAATCACGAAGATAGTGAACAGGTTCGGAAGGTAGTCGAGTATTCCGGTAAGAATGCTCTTCACCGGATTCCAGATGTAGGAAAGCAGCCGGTAGGCCAGGTTCTTAGTCTGCGGGAAAATGGAGAACAGCAGCGGAACCGTAAGCAGCAACTGCAGGAACATAAACGCATAACGTACCAGATTGGCCAGGAATATCAGCAGTTTCACCTGCTTCCTGGTGTCCAGCAACTCATACCCCTGAATGGAGAAGGGTTTCAGCCGCGTCTTTTCCAGTCGCATAATACGCAGCTTCAACTTACGGAACAGCCAGTTGGTTCCCCAGAACAGAAGGAACTGCCCCACAATCACCAGCACGAAATAACCAATCCGCTTGAATAACTGCATCAGTCCATGTTCCTGCTTCATCACTTTCAATTTTTCGATAATGACCAACCGATTCTTCGCAGCCAGCTGGTCGCGTGTACAGCTTTCCCATAAGCCGTCCTGGTCTGTAAAGGAAACAAGAACTTTATTATCATACATCACATCCGTCACGATGTCACTGGTCTCAATGTATACCGAATCGGGCTTCAGGTTAAAGCGTTTGCCCAAGGCCGTAATATCATTCGCCACGTTTTCTGCACGCTGCTGGGGAGTATGTCCTCCTCGCTTGGCATAAAAATAAAACAGCGTATCCCCATCTACCACAACCGGAACGCCCCGTGTTTCATGACGCAAGGAGTCAATACGCCGTCTCTGGTTGGCCAGCTTTACCGAATCGGCTGTATATGCAGCCAACTTCATCTGCTCAATCTCCATCCGGAGATTGGCTTCATTCAACCGAGCAGCCGCCAGTTCCTTTTTCACGGCCGACAAGTGAACCGAATCCGAATCTGCCGTTACAGCTACTTTTGAATTGGGCAGACTATCTGCTCCGAAAATATCAAGTACCTTTTCTACTACCTGAGCCGATGTGCCGGCCACAGAGAAACAGAGCAAACAAAGGCAGAATAAACAAAATCTTTTCATATTTCTATAAATTGTTATTTTATCCAGCGGTAAAAATACAAATAAAAGTGACAAAGCCACCTAATAGCACAACTTATAATGCATATCATTCTTATTATGGAATAATTTCTCACATATCCCTATCAGTCTTGATTAATTGCCGAACACACATATTTTTTACCAGATGAACCTCGAAATGTACAGGAAACAAGTTTTCGTCATTTTTAAAAATCCTAAAAAATTTTATATTTGCAAAACAAAACAGCTTTATCAGAAAGTCATCTCATAGAGAATTTAGTATATGTGAAAATATTGAATATGAAAAAATTTACAAGCCTTTTCCGTTGCAACGGCATACCTGTTATGTGCAGCTTGTTACTATGTATGCTAATTTCGTGTACACCTAGACAAAAAGCAAACCTCCAACAACGCAATGCCATAGATACCTTTCTCATTAACCGCTATGATTCCATTTATACTTATCCGGCCCTGATGGAACAACGCTTCCGAACAGCCCAAACCGGATTAACAGACAGTAGTGCTTATTATAAACTGGAGTTATTTTCAAGTTATTGCCTCTTTCTCCAAGGCTATGCAGACAGCGCTTTGTGGATAAACCGCCGGATAGAAGATTATTGCCATACACACACCCATAGCGATGCCCTGGAAGCACAATGCTGGAACCACCGTTTTGCCATATTACAGGCATTATCCCAACGAGACTCGGCTATTGCCTGCCTGCATCATGCCTACAATGCTTTAATGAAATCAGACGATTATTCTGAGTTAGAAAACATATGCATCAATCTGGCAGACCAGTACAGACAAAAGGGCGAACTGGCCAACGCCTCACGCTATTACAGACGGGCTTTATGGCTAGTTGACTCATTAGGTTCAGAACGCATAAAATTCAGTATCTACACAGGACTGGCACAAGTTTATGCCGACCTACATAACTTCAATCAGGCTCACTACTATTTTGACATGGCTGAACATAATCCCGAGCCACGACTTCATTACGAAAACTATATTTACTTTAACTCCAAAGGAAACTGTTATTATTTTGAGGAGAAATATCCTGAAGCTTTAGCTTGCTTCAAACAAGCTTATGAGGTGTGCCGCCAGTTCAATCAGCCCTCATATAATGCCCTTATTGAAGCCAACATTGGTGAAGTTTTCACACTCATGAACTGCAATGACTCAGCTCATCATTATCTGAACAAAGCTTATACTTATTTTAAAGATGATCCCACCACCGGTGAAGAAGTAATGTTCTATCTTAATAGCTTGCAAGCAGCACTCGCATTGAATGAAAACCGGCTGGACCTTGTAAACTATTATTTGTCCCAACCATATGATTCATTAAAAATCGGTCCGCTTTATATGTACTTACATAATAAGCGTTTCATGGAATATTATGCACGAAAAGGAGATTTTACCCATGCCTACCGTTACCGCGTAGCAATGAATGAATACGATGATTCCATGCGCAACTTACGACATATCAACAACATTGCAGAAATAGATTACCGCTATCGCCAGGACACTACTTTATTAAAACGTGATATCATGATAGCCCACAACCGAGAACAACTTTCCACTCAGCGAAATACACTGATGCTCGTGCTATCACTATTAATCATTTCCATTTTAGGAGCAGCCTTAATTATCGTACATATTAATCGCAAGAATGAACGTGAATATAGCCGACAACTGACTCTAGTATCACGATTACGTATGGAAAACGTAAAAAACCGTATATCTCCACACTACGTTTTTAATGTGCTCAATGCTGTAATGCCAGTATTCAAGCAGTATCCCGATTTGTCTCATCTACTGAGACTTTTTATTCAGGTACTGCGTGGCAACCTGCTGGTATCCGATCAAATAAGCGTGACCCTAGCCAATGAAATCGAACTGGTGAAAAACTATGTCACCCTACGACAAGAAATCACCCCCAACACTCCCCCTACAAAATGGGAAATAGATTCTGACGTACCTCTGCAGATGTTCATCCCTTCAATGAGCATACAAATCCCGGTAGAGAACGCATTAAAATATGCTTTTGGCAATGATGAGTCCCCCACCGATGCTTACTTGCTAGTACGCATCAAGGTAAGCGGACAAGGCATCGTTATTAACATTCGTGATAACGGTTGCGGCTATGACCCGGGACATAGCGACAACTCAGAAAGAGGCACAGGCAATGGACTCAAAATGCTATTCCGTACGATAGAATTACTTAACGGGAAAAATACAGAACCGATGAAATTCAATATCAGCAATCTTTCTGCTCAAGGTGAACAAGGCACACTGGTTAGTCTTTATGTACCATTTAACTATCAATTCAAACTATAAACAAATGACTACAAATATTACTACTATCATCGTGGATGACGAACCAAATTCTATCCGTAATTTAGCAAATGACCTGGTCGCTTATCCCGAAATAACTATTTTAGAGACACATACATCTCCACAAAAAGCCAAGAAAAGCATCATCCAACATCAGCCTGATATACTCTTTCTTGATATCGAATTTCCCACAACCAACGGTATCGAACTGCTACAAGAAGTCAGGCCTTATATATACAACAACATGCATGTCGTATTCTATACGGCATTTGATAAATATATGATTGACGCACTACGTGCCTCTGCTTTCGATTACCTACTGAAGCCTTATCAGCCGGAAGAATTGCTCCAGATTATAGAACGTGTAAAACTCGAGAAAATCAATAATCCGGTTAATTTTGAACAATCTATGCACCAGCTGCTCAACAAAGACTGCAAATTTGCCGTTCAAACAGTAAATAATTTGTTGTTGCTTCGTGATTCTGAAATACTTTATTTCCAATATTCCAACGAAAACCGTTGCTGGTATATGATGCTAACTAACATGAAACAACATCGCCTACGGCTTAGTACAAAAGCACGTGATATTTTAAACCTGCATTCCTCCTTTATCCGTATCAACACAGACTGCATCCTCAATATTGATTACCTGTCCTCAATAGAAAACAGTACGTTGAAATGTATTCTATACGCACCTTTTAATAATTTGGAATTAATAGCTAGCCGACGTCACTACAGTAAAATAAAAGAGGCCTTAAAGCTATTGTAAAAAAAACAACCATCTAAACATCTTTCTCAACCGGTTGAATGTGCTCTCTTCACATTCAATCGGTTTCTTTATTTTTCACTATTTCACATTTATATTCCGTTATCTACTTTTGTAAGTATAAGAAGATGAAAGGATTGTACATCTCCCATACTGAATCACAAGGAGAAAAAAAGCGCACAAACAATCCATAATATATTAACTACAAAATGAGAACACTTTGAAAGAGTTAAATATGCGCTAGTTTAATTCTGCCAAGGAGTTCAGCTGTTAAACGATGAATTTAAAAGGTAAAAAAAGAAATGACATGATTCCAGCTATATGTTGTGTTTCATTGTTTATGTATGGAATGGCTGCATACGGACAGAAAGCCTCTTCTATAAATCCAATAAAGACATCAATACTTCCCAATGTGGGATGGCGTGATATCAAGTCAGACAAAGAAATTCCTTTCGACATGAACAATCCTAATTGGCCTAAGGCAAACGCTAACCTAAAACAAAAAGACTTAATCTCTGTTCTGCCGGAAAGCTATTGCGTAATTTCTGATTTTGGAAAGAAACCCAATCGAGGAATGATGACTTTTATGCTTGAGGTAAAACTGCAAAAAGGAAGTAACGTAACCTTTGACGCCGAAAAAAATGTGGAACTGGAGATCGAAGGGAAAAATTATCATGCCTTGCCATCAAAAGCTTTCACCTTGACAGAAGGAAAAATCTTACAAGGAGAAATAAATATACCTCTACGAAAAGCCTTAAAACGAGACCGTACTGCAACTCTCTATATCACAATAGGGAATGACAAACATCGTTTTGAATTAGGCGGACGAACTTACGGACAAACCCAAGAACTGGCATTAGTACCCTATCACCCACTATGGATGGATGCTCCTAAAGAAGAACCTAAAAAAGAAAAGAACAAGGAAATGGAGCAAGTAGAAAAAGCCGTAAAAAAAGCTGAAGACGTAACGAATGAAATCAAAGGAGACTTAAGAGAATTATTAACCACGATGATTTCTGATTTACGCGCGCAAAAAAAACTAACAGAAAATACGCTGGTAGACGTCAATGCCGAGGTAATGCCTGAAGTAAAAAAAGATGGACAAGTAGAATATAACATGAAGGTTCGATATGATGTTCAGGTTCTTTCTGAACATTTAAAGAAACTTAGAATCGATGAAGGAACAGAAGACTGGCCCTCGGGAAAATATCGCCTGAAAGATTCTCAAGCAGCCCTTCAGACTGCAGGAATCATTAAAAGTACCATTGAATCCAAACTGGAACAATACATCGCCCCTGGTACAGAAGTGACCGTAAAGATTATTGGTAGCACAGATGCAGCTCCGTTCCGCAATGCAGTAGCCTACGACGGAGTATTTGGAGATATCCAAGATGCTGAATATTTTGTAAACGGTTCATTTGGTTATGTATCAATCAATACAAAAGATGGTATAAGCAGTAATGAACAACTGGCGTATTTGCGAACTCTGGATATCAAGAATTTCTTACAAAAACATATCGGTGCATTTCGTGTAGCTAATGTAAATTATGAACATTTTGCAGAAGTAGCCGACAAAGTGGGAGCACAATATCGCCGTGTTGCCGTAGAAATAACCATCCACAATGCATTCCAGAAAGATTATCCAGAAATAGCCTCATATAAAGAAAATGTATATGAACGTACATCGGATGTAGACACAAATATTCCGGAAACAACAGCTAAATCAAACGCTGTAGCCGTAGTGATTGGTAACACCGACTATCAAGTTGCTACCGGAAAACAAGGAAGTACAAAAGTCGGACCGGTAAAATATGCAGTCAATGACGCAACTACCATGCGCGATTATCTGGTCAAGACACTTGGACTGGATGAAAAAAATATTTTATTCAAAACCAATGCTGACAAGAAAGACTTTGATGATATTTTCGGAACCGACACCCAAAAAGGCGAACTAGCTAAATTAGTTGCATCTACAGGAAGCAAGGAAGTCTATTTCTTCTACTCCGGCCATGGATATCCTTTTATGGGAGAGCCCTATCTATTAGGGGTACGCTCTAATCCCAAAAGTTGTAAAGAACAAGCTACCTCATTACAAAGCATTTACCGCATACTAAGTGGATTGCCGGTAGAAAAGGTCAATGTCATTACGGATGCCTGCTTCTCTGGGCAGGAAATTTCCATGGAAGCATCAGCCACCGAATTTGTGCGTCGCCCAAAACCTGACAAATTAGCTAGGTTTGTGATACTTTCGGCTTCAGGGGAAGACCAGTATGCAAACTGGTATAAAGAAAAGAAACATGGTTTGTTCTCTTATGTACTATTCAAAGCAATGCAAGATAAGGCAAAATCAGACCTCAATGGTGATAAAATACTCTCTTTCGACGAGTTGTATCAGTACTTATCAGATAACACAAGCTATGGCGTACCTTGTCTAGTAAAGGAACTAGAAGGAGATCAGGTACGACAAGACCCTGTTATTCAGGTGAGTGCACGTAAAAATGATGTTTTTGTAAAGTATTAAGTTCAATAAAATAAGCTTGGAAACAATGAAAAAAATATATATAAAAATCGTATGTATATTATGTATGATATGGGGGTTCTCTTTAAATACCAATGCACAGTGGCGTTTCGGACTTGAAGGAGGAGGCGGTATACATCCTGCCTACCATTATGATTATAATGGATTCTATACTGGTAAGGACAATACGGGCCGTACTATGTATCAGGCTAATTTTGTAGCCGACTATTTATTACCCCGTCATTGGACCCCCAACTGGCTTACACTTTCATTACGAGCAGGAGCAGGATTTATACAAATTCAAGACAATAGTATGTTCAATCCTTATAACTATACATACATAAGTGATGAAAACCGCACAGAAGCCTGGGAAAGAGGTATGGATTTACTCTTTGAGGTAGAAGCGAAATACCTAGTATCAAATAAAACCCGCATTTACATCAATGGAGGTATAACCCCTATTTTTGCTTTCAACGGAACAGATGAATACTATGACAACGATTCTTACAGCGAATTTACTTATAAAGTAGGGAATATCGGATACCAGTTTGGAGTGGGTATTGAAATCGGAAACTTCCGTATAGGATATAAGAATTTCAATATGGCCAAAACCATCACAGAAGGAGAAAGGGGAAATAAATTGAAATCGGCCCATACACTTTCAATTGGTTATTGGTTTAATGGGAGTCGTTTCCTGAAGAAACATTCCAGTTTAAAAGCCTTCTAATTGATAAATATGTGGCAATTAGCTAATAAAATAAGAATTTGGATTATGTGCATAACTGCTCCATGCAGTTATGCACATGCTCAAGTCTTTCAAGGAACACCTCCGTCTGACTGGGTAGTAGTAGAGGGTATCACCTCCATTAAGATTCCCGAAGGAGACGACTTCAAGCAATCAGATTTAATTCATATGGCTCAACAGGAAGCCATTGAAAAAAAATTTGGAACTTCTATCACATACGGAAACTTTATGAAAACTTACGAAGGCGAACTAGACAACTATGAACATTATCTGGATTTGACTTCTCAGTTTCCACAAGGCATTTGGCGGGCTAATTTAGCAGAACCATGTCTGACGTCCCAAAAAACAGAGATTCTTCGGATGAACCGTTGGGGACGTTTAAAAAAGAAAGTTTCAGCAACAGAATGGACCTGCCAAGTAAAAGGATATGCGCAACCTCTTCATCAAATACTCCCTCAATTTGAATTTCAAATATTGAATGGACAAAAACAAATTATTGTGGAACAGAAAATTCAAGACTTTGAAACTCATCTCACGGTAGGGCACGACTCTGTATTTCACCAAGGAGATTTATTCATTACCCGTTTCAGAAGTACAAAGTCCGGCCATCTTGTCTTGTTTATGGACAATGGAGAAAATGCTTTTCGTATGCTGCCTTATGCTGCTTTCGACAAAGATGATGACGTAAAAATCGAGGCCAATCGATGGTATTCATTTTTTGATCTTTCCGCAGTTTCTTATAAAGAGCAACAAACAGTAGATGAACTGGAACTAATGACAGATCAAGAATATGATGCCATACGTATTTATTATCTTTTTTCGGAAACACCTTTCACTAAAGATTTCTTCTTTAACGTGAACGGAGAAAATCAAGAACTGCCAGAAGGCTATAGCAAACTTCCTTCGGTTACTTCTAAAGAATTTGCCCGCTGGTTGCAACAGAACCGAGTACGCAAGACAGACTTGCAGATGAGTATTGTCGACTTGATTATTGATAATTTAAAAGAAATACCACATGAAGAAAAGTAGTCTGATTTTTTCTTTATTATGCTTTCTGCAAAGTCTTACAGCATGGGGAGCTGATGATGAGAAAAATTATTTTGTAGCAACTCAGACAGCAACCGCATCCTCCGTGTCCGTGGCCAAACAAAAAGCAATGCTTCATGCCCGAAACCTTCTGGCTACCATGATAAACGGAAAGATAAAAAATGTATCGGACAGTTATATCAGCAACCGAAGTAGCACAGGTGAATCAGCAGATGAGTTCGTAACAGAAACTCAAATGGCAGTCAAGATGCTATTAAAAGGAGTAAAAATAGCTGATGAGTCTGTGACAGGTGAGCCAAAAGGGAAATATACAGTTTGCGTAACCTTACAACTTCGAAAAGATGACTGTCTAGATACATTATGTCACACTTTATCAGAAAGTGAATCTATCAAAAATAGTTTCCAAAAGGACTTGTTTATACAATTATGGAAAAACGAATAAAAATAAAACTTATGAAAGCCTATTTTAAATTATTGATGTTAATTCTAATATCAACATTGTATTACGGATGCTCTCAAGACCCTTATGACTGGACTGGAGGAAAAACAACCGTAACTATAAAAGAGATTTCATCTCCCATAGTAAGATCTGACATGATTCAGATACAAACCAAATTAGATATAGGAGGAGCTAAAATAGATAAGATTACCTTCGTTCTGTATAAAAACAAAGAAGGAAACTGGGAGTATGAAGATGAAAAGACTCCTTCACTAGTAGAAGGCACCTCTGATACATATTTCTTTGAATTCAGTGACCTGACAGCAAATACACAATATAAAGTGATAATCCGCATATGGATTAACAATTCCGAAGAACCAATAATAGAACAGGAACAATATGTAACCACAGCATCTGCCAAATTCACCTTACAAACCGTAGATGCAGTTGTACGTAATCAGTATGTAGTGGAATTGTACGGTAAATTCCAGTCTGAAGAAATTAAAGCAACACAGGAAATGCTAGGCTTTATCGTGTCAAAAACAGACATTAATCTGGAAGCCGGTGATTTACGTCCTTGTCTAGAGATTAGTTCTGACGGTTCTTTCTCTGCAGTAGCAGACGGATTGAATCCGGGAACTAATTATTATTATGCAGCCTGCTTTGTTCATGAAGGAAAACAATACCTTGGTGAAACAAAATCATTTTGCACGCAGGATATAGAAATCACAGAAGGAAAAGTCATTGACCTAGGTCTAGATGTAAAATGGGCCAGTTGCAACCTAGGTAGTGATACTCCTGAAGGATTCGGCGCATATTATGGATGGGGAGATCCTCATGGAGGATCTTCTATGAACAGAGATGATTACCCGAAACTAGACAGTATTAGCGGAAGCGGATACGACGCAGCCTGGTATCAGTTAGGTGAATATAATCGCATGCCAACAGCCGATGAATGGGAGACATTAAAATCTAAATGCACATGGGAATGGGTTACCTATAAAAATGTAGATGGATACAAAATAACAGGCCCTAATGGAAACAGTATTTTCCTCCCTGCTGCCGGATGTCGCTGGATGTCTGACGGAGGTATAGGATATGTAGGAGTACAAGGATTTTACCGCATTGGTACACAAGCCGAAATAGGTGACTACGTAGATCATTTTCTTTTAACTTCAGACAAATATTATAGCAATACTTCTCCTCGTGAATGGGGGTGCTCAATTCGACCAGTATATGATGATCGGATTACTTGTATTACGGGAGGAAGCACAAATATAACGGCTACATCTGCATCTATTTTAGAAGGTTATGTGAAATCCTCAAATGATTTCACGCCCAAAGAATGGGGAATTTGGTATGGAACAAAAGAGTATCCTAATATAAGAGAAGGAGTTATGTGTAAAACAAATAACCAGAATCTAATAAATGTGGAATTAAAAGGACTCTTTGTCAATACAACTTATTATTATTGTACTTATGCAAAAGTCGGTAACCAAACTTATTTTGGGAAAGTAAATAAATTTACAACTCCTATTGAATCTGAAATTTCAACAGAAGAAGTGGTAGATCTAGGACTAAGCGTATTATGGCGAGGATATAATTTAAATTCGGAATCTCCAGAAAATATAGGTTCTCTATACTCAATACGTCACAATAATACAGGGCATTACATTAGCGGAACAAGCTTTGACCCAACAGTTAAATTATTAGGTTATACATGGCGTACACCAGACCAAGAAGAAATAGAAGAGTTAAAAAATGAATGCATATGGGTTAAAAAGGAGTATCAGGGGGTCGACGGATGGCAAGTAATAGGAATGAACGGCAACAGCATATTCCTACCTATTGACAAGACAAAAGATTCAACGTATTATCTTTGTGGCGTAACTTATAAAGCCGTAAACTATTATTTGAAATCTATCGACTTAACAGCATCTACTTATTCAATCTCACAGATACCAGAAGGTACAGGAGGATATATCCGCCCAGTTCAAAATAAATAAATTAGCATGAAAAATCTGATTACATTTCTGCTAGCACTGTTACTGATAGTGCCAGCAGCTGAGGGACAAGCTCAGAACAAGGCATTGGAAAAGGCTTTGAAAAAAGAATTCAAGGCCAAACAAAAAGAATTCAAAAAAGGTGGATGGAAAATCTATGGCACATCACGCAGTGAAGACGTTATTTTGCTAAAGCATTTTGACAAACTTTCCAATATGGGGGATGACGCAGTGGAAGTTGTAGGAGTAGCGTCCAACTTTAAATCAAAAAATGTAGGCGTACAAATGGCTTATAACAATGCAGTCGTAACGTATGCACAACGTGCAGGCAGCCAGGTAAAAGGTCGCGTGGTTTCAGACATTTCAGGAGACGGAAGCAACGCAGAAAGTGAATTTGAACATTTTTATGCTGCATACGAACGTGAGGTAGAGAAAGAAATCAAAGGAGAGCTCGAACCCAGCTTTTCTGTAATACGTGACAATGGAAATGGCACATTTGAAATGCAGAGTTATTTTATAGCAAGTGAAAGCGCCGCCACCAAAGCCCGTATTCGCGCTTACGAAAATGCCATGAAGGAATCGGCTGCTGCACAAAAATATGCAGGAAAGATTAGTGAATTTATTAAAGAAGGAGTAAACGGAGAATAATCCTCCTACAGATAATAAATTAAATTTATGCGTCGAGAAGTACTGAAACATGTTCTATAAAACAATCATACATCTCGACGCTTTTTTAATACCATAAAAATGAATCAGAAAAAATATTTAGGGATATTTATCATGATATGTTTTATGGGAGAGCTATTTGCACAAACCTCCAATAACTCATTTCAGGAATTCCGAAAAGGTATATTAGAACGTTATTCAACACATCGAACCCATATTCATGACGAATATGCTAAATACTTGAAAGGGGTATGGCAAGAATATCAAAGCTTCCGTGGTATAACCTCGGACTCTTGTCCTAAACCCAACAAACAACCCCAAGTATCTCTTCTAGAACAACCTGCCGGACCAATACTATTAAATCCTGTTCCCATTCAAATACCCCATTCTGACAATCAACCTAGACTTCCTTTCTCTAAACCTGAAAATACTAAGCCTGATGATTCTCAGAAATATTTTCAGTTATCTTTCTATGGAATTTCCATTAAACTGCCAGAACCCAACAAACCTTTTTCACTTACATCTTATACACCGAATGCTATCAGTAATTACTGGGACAAACTTCAAAAAGAGAAGAACTATAAATATGTAATTTCTGAACTAGAACACCATGCTAACCATTTTGCATTAAATGACTGGCTGAAAAATGAACTGGTTCGTTGTTACACAGATCAATGGTTAGCATCTTCTACTCCGAACACACGCATAATTTTTCGACATTTTATACTCACATGCATGGGATATGATATCAGATTAGGACTCACAAAAGAAAATCAGCTCGTATTAATGATACCTTTTAAACAAACTGTATATGCACGAACTTATCTTCAGTTGGGAGAAAATAAATATTATATATTTTACGATTCAAAAGCTGAAGAAAAGAAACTTCCTTCTATCTCTACCTGTAATATTCCCTCCCATGTCCCTACCGGGCAAAGTATAGATTTGTCATTTCAGACTCCCCTTTCTCTTCCTAACATTCGACCAATAGAATTTCAGCTGACAGACGGCAATTTATCGGTTAACGGAACAATACCAGAAACTTTAATCAATATGTTAACACATTATCCGCAAATGCCAATACCGACTTATGCTGCATCTACTTTATTAAAAAATGTACGACAACAAATCGTAGAACAACTAAAAACACAATTAGCAGAATTTGAAACGCTGGAAGCGTTAAACAAATTACTACATTTTGTACAATATGCGTTCCATTATGCAACTGACAAGCAACAATTTGGCTATGAGAAACCATTTTTTCTTGAAGAAATATTATATTATCCGGACTGCGACTGTGAAGACCGTTCCATATTTTTTGCTTATTTAGTGAGAAATGTACTGAATATTGACTGTCACTTGATTAACTTTCCAGGACATGAATGTACAGCCGTAGAACTCTCATATCCCATAAAAGGAATCAGTTACTCATATAAAGGAAAAAATTATTATATTTCAGATCCAACCTTTATTGGAGCTAGAGTCGGAATGTGTATGCCCGATTATTTACAAATACAACCAGTGATTGAACTATGGTAGAACAAACTATTCACAAAAGATACATATAATGCAATATCACAACAAAAATGGTCCATGAACAGAAAAAACTTCCTTCATGAACCATTTCTTTGCTTCGACAATTTCAGCTTATCGAATATGCGCTATACACTTCCTTAATTTTGTTCTTCCATGGACTTGGCAATACCCATTTCCAGTCCTCTCAGCTCAGCCAGCCCTCTCAGACGGCCCAGACAGGAATAGCCTGGATTGGTCTTCTTCTTCAAGTCGTCAATCATCTGATGGCCGTGGTCCGGACGCATCGGAATAGACACCTTGCGGCGCTGCTGCATGAGCAGGAAGTTCTTCATCACATGATACATGTCTACGTCACCCTCCAGGTGATTCGCTTCATGGAAGTTGCCTTCTGCATCGCGCTGTGTGCTGCGCAGGTGTACGAAGTTGATGCGGTCGCCCCAACGTTCCATCATGCCGGCCAAGTCGTTCTTGGCACTGACACCCAGTGAACCTGTGCAAAGACACAAACCGTTGGATTCATTAGGTACGGCTTCCACCAGCTTGCGGAAATCTTCTTCCGTACTCATGATACGCGGCAAACCCAAAATTGACTGAGGCGGATCATCCGGATGAATCACCAGCTTGACACCCACTTCATCGGCCACCGGACAGATTTCTTTCAGGAAGAAAATCAGGTTGGCGCGCAACTGTTCTGCGTCAATATCCTTGTAACGGTCCAGTTCATGCTGGAACTGCTCCAGCGTAAAGCTTTCTTCCGAGCCCGGCAGTCCGGCAATCATGTTACGGGTCAGGCGATGAATTTCTTCTTCGTCCATCTGCTCGTAACGTGCCTTTGCCTTGGCCTTTTCTTCTTCCGAATAGTCCTTTTCAGCTCCCGGACGCTTCAGGATAAACAAGTCAAAAGCCACAAACGCCGCACGTTCAAAGCGCAAGGCTTTGGAACCGTCGGGCATGGTATAAGCCAAGTCCGTACGTGTCCAGTCGAGTACCGGCATAAAGTTGTAAGTCACAATGTAAATGCCACATTTAGCCAGGTTACGCAGACTTTCCTTATAATTCTCGATATACTTCATGAAATCGCCGGTCTGCGTCTTGATATGTTCATGCACCGGCACACTCTCTACCACGCTCCATGTCAAGCCCACTTCTTCAATCATCTGCTTGCGTTTCATGATTTCTTCTACCGTCCAGACTTCGCCGTTCGGAATATGGTGCAGCGCATTGACGATACCCGTAGCACCTGCCTGCTTGATGTCCCACAAAGACACCGGATCGTTCGGGCCGTACCAGCGCCAGGTTTGTTCACATAAATACATAACGTTTCTTTTTAAAGGTTCATACTTCAATTAAATAGAGAAGGCATCAAATCCACCATCGATGACAGCTACCGTACCTGTCACAAAGTTAGAAGCATCACTGATCAGGTAGTGAATGGTACCATACAAATCTTCCGGTTCACCGAAACGTCCGAACGGAGTGTGAGCCAGAATCGTTCTGGAACGGTCGGTCAGTGAGCCGTCCGGATTAGTCAGCAACGTACGGTTCTGCTCGGTCAGGAAGAAACCCGGAGCAATGGCATTCACACGCAAGCCATCACCAAACTTGATAGCCAGTTCGCCTGCCATATATTTTGTAAAGTTGGCAATGGCTGCCTTTGCTGCACCGTAACCCACCACACGTGTCAACGGACGTAAGGCAGATTCAGAGCAGAAGTTCACGATAGAACCTTTTTTCTGTTTCACCATTACATCGGCAAATACCATCGTAGGCAGTACTGTTCCGAAAAGGTTCAAATCGACTACTTTCTTGAAAGCATCTACCTGCAAGTCGAAGAAAGTCTTGTCCGGTGCAATAGTTGCACCAGCCATATTTCCACCAGCAGCATTCAGCAAAACGTCAATGCGTCCGTACTTTTCCAGAATATCTTTCTTATTCTGTTCCAGCACTTCCTTGTTCATTACATCCGTATAGAGGAAGGTAGCTTCATGTCCCTGAGCTACAATTTCATCTACCAGTGCTTTACCAGCTTCTTCACTACGGTCGAGTACGACCATTTTTGCACCTTGTGCAGCCAAATACTTGGAAATACCTTTTCCCAACACACCGGCTCCCCCAGTCATAACAACTACTTTGCCGGCCACGTTAAATAATTCGTTTGCCATAATAATCAGATTAGCAATAAATTGGATACTTTATTATAATATTGATAATTCTCTTTCAACAAAATATCTATCGGCAACAGATTTACCACCTGCGGTCTTTCATCGAACAGCAACAGTCTGCTCAATGCCTTCACCCCGTTATAGCCCTGGAGTTCCGGACGCTGTGCAATCAGTGCCTGCACATACCCTTCGTTCAGTAACCGCACATTCGGGTCAATCAAATCATAGCCTACCAGCCGAATTTCGTGCTTCTGCCGCTTTTCCAGATAATCCCCCAAAATGTAGCAGGAAGAGTTGAATGTAACCGCTCCACGAATGCCCGGATGATTTCGGAAAGTCTCATCCAGCACCTGCTCGTTGTGATCCTCATCGCCTATCCATAATTCTACCTCCACCAGATTCACCTCATAGCCCTGTTGTTTCAGGTAGTGCAGGAAGCCGGAATAGCGTTTCTGCCCTTGCGTGGACATACTGCCTTTATCGTGCTGAATATGAGCGACCAGAATATCTCCCTGAAAGGCCATGGAAGCCAATAGCATACGGGCTCCAATCTCTCCCCCGGCCACAGAATCCGTGCCATAATAAGCCAGACGGCCCTGCTCTTCTATATCCGAGTCGACATACACATAAGGAATCTCACCCGCATCCAGATGTTCGGAAAGCTGGATGACAGCCTCCTTGAAAAGCGTACCGACAATTACTCCGTCCACCGTTTCGGGCATCTCCTGCAAACGGGAAACAGCCTGGTCAAAACTGGCTTTATTATACTGGTCAAAAGTCAGCACAGAAACCTTCACTCCATAGCTTTCCCACTCCTCTTCTGCCCGACGAATGCCATATTCCATCGCACTCCAGTAATCTCCCGGACGGAAATCCGGAATCAGCGCCACCAGATGGCACGGCTTTTTCACTGCCAGTGAACGTGCTATCAGGTTAGGCTTATACCCCACCTGCTCCATGATTTCCTTCACGCGCCGGATGTTTTCTTCCGACACGCGTCCACGGTTATGAATCACTCTGTCCACCGTACCAACCGACACGTTCGCCAAGCGGGCAATATCGGTAAGGCGTATGTTTTTATTTTTCTGCATACCACTTCGAAAGAATATGTGTGTGCGTACACGCATTTACTGAAAAAGAAAACGCGTTACCGCGCACACTTGAATAAGAAATATCCTCGATTTCATTGCAAAGAAGGGATTTATTCATGAATTATACAAATGGATTTCTTCTTTTAACAGTTTTTTCGGTCATGTATCTGGAGTTTTTCGTTCCTTTGCGCAACTAACACAAACACAATAACATGAATCCAGAAAACCACTACACCGAAAGACTGTCCCTTACCAAAGGACAATTACAACAGGTAAAGAAGCAAATCTTCCGCATCAGTATGTTACGCCTTGCCTTATTCGTAGCAGGAGTAGCAGAAATCTACTTTTTCCTTAGTCAAACCCCTCTGCTAATTATCTGTATCTGTCTTACCTTCCTTCCGCTCTTTATTTTGGTAAAAATACACAACCGCTTTTTTATCCGCAAAGAATGGCTGGAAACACAGGCACGTATCATACAAGAAGAGCTGCAAGCCCTTTCCGGTGATTACAGTTCTTTTGAGGACGGGAAAGAATACGTCAATCCGGAACATCCCTATTCATTCGACCTGGATATATTCGGGCGACGCTCCCTGTTCCAGTCAATCAACCGTACTTGTACTTTTTTCGGAAAAGACCGTCTGGCAAAATGGCTGCAAAACCATCTGCACGAAAAAGTTTCCATCGAAAAACGGCAGGAAATGGTACGGGAAATAAGCGAACATACCTTGTTCCGCGAACAGTTCCGCGTGGCAGGACTGGTACACCACGGCCAGTCATCCGATGCTGAAAAAATACAAGCATGGAGTCAAAGTCCCGCACAATACCTGCACGCCGGATGGGTGAAAGCCTTTATCTGGGGAGTACCAGTTATTAACAGCCTCTTGTTGATAACTTCCCTTATCGGATGGACTTCATTTTCCTGTCTAGGACTTTCATTCGGTATCTTCTTGGTTCTCAGTTTTGGAATTATCAAACGGGCCACCTATATACAGGAGACTTACGGAAAGCAGTTGAAAAGCCTGAACGGATATGCTCGGCTCATCGCCTTGGCAAAAGCAGAAGACTGGCAGTCAGCTGGTATGCTGGAACTGATGGAGCGGTTCAACCTGAACGGACAGTCACCTGTACAGGCTCTGCAACAATTATCCAAAGAACTCGACCGACTTGATTTACGCAACAACCAGTTCCTTTATGTGTTATTGGAAGGAAGCATCTTTTTCCAGCTTCAGGAAATTGTCCGCATAGAACGATGGAAAGTACGCTACGGACAGTATATCAGCGAATGGCTGGAAACTGTGGGTGAACTGGATGCCTTATGTTCACTAGGTACTTTTGCCTACAACCATCCGCAATATACCTACCCGGAACTGACAGAAAAGCCTTTCTGCTTTCTGGCCACACAAATGGGGCATCCCCTTATGCCAGCTTCACAATGCGTGAAAAACGATGCCACCATTCCGTCGCGTCCGTTTTTCCTGATTATTACCGGAGCCAATATGGCCGGGAAAAGCACTTACCTGCGAACTATCGGCGTGAATTACCTGCTGGCCTGCATCGGAGCTCCTGTATGCTGCGAGAGACTCAGGCTTCACCCCAATCAGCTCATTACCAGCCTGCGCACCTCTGACTCACTTTCCGATAATGAATCATACTTCTTTGCCGAACTGAAACGGCTGAAACGCATTATCGACCTGCTGAATCAAGGAAAACAGTTATTTATTATTCTGGATGAGATATTGAAAGGGACCAACTCCATGGACAAACAGAAAGGGTCTTTTGACCTGATTCGTCAGTTTATGCAGCTGAAGGCCAACGGCATTATAGCCACACACGACCTTCTGTTAGGAAGCCTCATCAAACAGTTCCCTGAAGAAATACGGAATTACTGTTTCGAAGCCGATATAAAAGATAATGAGCTCACTTTCTCCTATAAACTGCGCGAAGGAGTGGCTCAAAACATGAACGCCTGTTTCCTGATGAAAAAAATGGGAATTATTCTACAAGAATAAAGATATGAAAACGGCCTTCTAAAAGTATATGGCATACTTTTTAGAAGGCCGTCCTTATCAAGAAAAGTTTATTAATCTTCTACTACCTGGAAATCTTCTTTTCCAACTCCGCAAACCGGGCAAACCCAGTCTTCAGGAATATCTTCAAAAGCTGTACCCGGAGCAATTCCACCTTCTGGATCCCCTACTTCCGGATCGTAAACCCAATCACATACTGTGCAAATGTACTTTTTCATAATCAGTCAGTTTATTAAAACAATAATTAGTATCTATTCTCAGTTTAAAATGATAACAAATATAGAAAGAATTTGTTTAATCTCGTATTTCCAATAACATTTTTTTTAATTCTTCCATTCCTTCGGAAGCTCCTTTCTGAATCACATGTACCGCGCGTCCGGAAGCAATGCGCACTTCCTTAGGGTCTATCAGATAGACTGGCACCCCGGAATGTACGTAGTTCAGCAAGCCGGCAGCAGGGTATACATTCAGAGAAGTACCGATTATTACAAATATATCCGCTTTATCCACATAATCGATAGCGGTTTCAATCATGGGTACCGCTTCTCCGAACCAGACAATAAAAGGACGGAACTGCGAACCGTCGGGCGCCTTGTCTCCCATCCGCACCTCATATTCTTCCGGCTTAAGCTCTTTTATAAAACGCGGATTATTGGGCTGAAAGCTGGAAGTCACCTTCGTAAGTTCTCCATGCAGATGAATTACTTCCGTACTTCCTGCACGTTCATGCAGATTATCTACATTCTGGGTAATCACGGTCACATGAAAATATTTCTCCAGCTCTGCTAAAAGTTCATGTCCTCTGTTCGGCTTCACCTCAAGCAGCTGTTTTCTGCGTTCATTGTAAAAATTAATCACCAGCTTCGGATTGGCAGCATATCCTTCAGGGGTAGCCACCTGCTCCACCGGATACTGGTCCCAAAGCCCTCCTGCATCACGAAACGTACTGATTCCACTTTCCGCACTCATGCCGGCTCCTGTCAATACTACCAGATTTTTCATCTTCTTATCCTCCTGATTTTAGATACATTATCATTAAAAAGTTTCATCGTCCAAAAATAAGAAATTTTATCAATCAAAATTCCTCACATTCACAGAAAAAAGATACCTTTGCTCCCCGTTAATCATTTATTAATACAAAATCTGTTTATGGATAAATTTAGCTACGCCATTGGTCTGGGGATTGGCCAAAATCTATTGAGCATGGGTGCTCGTTCAATTGATGTAAATGACTTTGCACAGGCTATCAAAGACGTATTGGAAGGAAACCAAACTGCAATTTCTCACAATGAAGCACGTGAAATCGTCAACAAATATTTCACTGAATTAGAAGAGAAAATGAACGCAGAAAACATAGAAAAGGGAAAAGCTTTCCTGGAAGAGAACAAGAAAAACCCGAACATCGTAACTTTGCCAAGCGGATTGCAGTACGAAGTAATCACTGAAGGAAACGGTAAAAAACCGAAAGCAACCGACCGCGTACGTTGCCACTATGAAGGTACACTGATTGACGGTACATTGTTCGACAGCTCTATCAAACGTGGTGAGCCAGCTGTGTTCGGTGTTAACCAGGTAATCAAAGGATGGGTGGAAGCACTGCAGCTGATGTCAGAAGGTGCCAAATGGAAACTCTACATTCCGTCAGATCTGGCATACGGTGCACAAGGTGCAGGCGAAATGATTCCCCCTCACAGCACACTGATTTTCGAAGTAGAATTAATTGAAGTATTATAAAACATAAAGCAAATGAAAAAAGGTACATTCTTTATGATGCTTGCCGCTGCAGCCAGCCTGGCATCATGTACAGCACAGGGACCGAAAGCAAACCTGAAAAGCGATGTAGACTCTTTGTCTTATATGATGGGTGTAACAAACACTCAGGGATTGATGGAATATGTACAGGGTCGTCTGGGAGTAGATTCAGCATACGTAGCAGACTTCATCAAAGGTCTGGAACAAGGCTGCAAGGAAACTGACGCTAAGCAGAAAGCTTATTTGGCAGGTATGCAGATTGGCCAGCAGGTAAGCGGTGACATGTTCGACTATAACAACCGTCAGATTTTCGGACAGGACTCTGTTCAGTCACTGAACAAAGATAACTTCTTGGCTGGCTTCATCGCAGCTGTAAAGAAACAGAGCATCGTAACTACAGACTCTGCAAGTGCTTATGTACGTCTGAAAGCAGAACTGATCAAATCAAAAGCATTGGAAGCTAAATATGCAGACTACAAGAAACAGAATGAAGAATTCTTGGCTAACAACAAGAGCAAAGAAGGTATTCAGACAACTGCCAGCGGTTTGCAGTACAAAATTATCACTAAGGGTACAGGAGCTTTGCCTGCTGATACTTCACGTGTAAAAGTAAACTACAAAGGTACAATGATTGACGGTACTGAATTCGACTCTTCTAAAGAGCCTATTACATTGGCCGTTAACCGCGTAATTCCGGGATGGACTGAAGCACTGAAGATGATGCCGGTAGGTTCTAAATGGGAGTTGTACATTCCTCAGGAACTGGGATACGGTGCACAGGAAGCTGGTAAAATCAAACCTTTCTCTACTTTGATTTTTGAAGTAGAACTGGTAGATATCGAGAAATAATACACTTCCCCGTATATATTTCGGAAATCCCCCGCTTGCTCTGAAAAGTGACAAGCGGGGGATTTTTCTTTTCTTTCCAAGAGGATATACAACACAAGAAAGAGGCTGTCTCAAAATGAGACGACCTTTTTTGTGTTTGCAAAAAAAATCGGGCAAGTCCTAACTTCGCTCAGTCAGAA
>ERZ859980.445-NODE-445-length-26467-cov-1.523323_pt1 | contig 26467 bp, 38 predicted proteins | sample MGYA00509984_ERZ859980 | MGnify/ENA primary metagenome ERZ859980 (study PRJEB30046, sample SAMN00715173) | human gut metagenome | study: EMG produced TPA metagenomics assembly of the A metagenome-wide association study of gut microbiota in type 2... | reverse complement strand
AAAACGACAGACAAAATACATTGTCTGCCGTAAAAAGTTTGCCACAATTGTTATCACATCACTTGTAGCAATAGTAGTGGGCACCAAGGGTACAGTATATACCGCTACCTTGTGCAAATCTCGCTTGATAAACTACATTTTCTGGTAACGGTCTATCTCCTGCGAGCAATTTTTCTGCTATCTCGTAAAAATACTCATCATATATGTATTCTTCAGAGTAATAGCTAACGCCCCATGGATACTGACCCTCCTGGGACAAAACTTCTGACACCGAATTTGGAAAATCTGGATCATTAACGCGATTAATAATCACATTTCCAACATACGTTGCATCAGTATAGTCACCGTATGCAGCTTCACGGGACATTGCATAAGCAATAAGAAAGACATCATTTGAATTTACTTCAGATGCTTCTTCTGCTGTAGTTACAGTTGTCGTCGTAGTCGTCATAGTTGTCGTTGTTGTGGCCTCTGTTGTTATTGGAACTGTTGTTGCCAACAGTTCTGTAACCATAGTAGCCGTAGAATACGACGGTGTTGCTACAGGTACAACCACTTTCTCTTTCGTCTCTGTGGACACACTCACCCGTTCAGCTCCAAAGTATTCCTCCAATGATGGAGTTTCCTCAATTGGTTCTGCATTTGAAATCATGCCTAGTGTTGTCCCGCCAAACACAATTCCAATTGTGACCAAAAGTGAAATTGCTTCTTTTAGCAAATCTTTTTCACTTCCCTTTTGTTATTTTCCCTATTGGGAATTATTTTAATTATACACTATTTATTTGGTTATGTAAACACTAAAAGGTTTTTTTTCCTTTATTATCCATATATTTATGTTGTTTTATATTTTGTCACAAAAAGCATATAACGCTTAATATTCTTGTATTATACAATCACTATACTTATTGATTATATAATATAAAAAGTCAATCTGATATAAATCAGACCGACTTTTATTTTTTCTTTGTCATTTTATTTAATTCTTCTGCTCTTTGTTTTTGTTGATTTGGTGTCATCCAAATAAAATAAGAGCAGATAAATTCACCTGAACTTGTTGTATCATCTTTTTCAAAGTGATGATTACAGCGTATTGGTCTTTTTTTGTTTTTCATATAAATCAACCTCTTTCGTAAATATTATTAAACAAAAAAGATTAATTTATACTATATTTGTAATTGCTTTGATTATTATTAGATACTTTTAATATTCTTTGAAAATAATAGATTATAGCCAATTTTAAGAAATTTTTAATTTGCTTTTACTTATCTGGGCTGTTGGGCAATATTCTTTTACTATTAATCTTACAATTTCTTCTTCTGCTTCTGTTACTTTTGGACCTAATAAAATTTTTAAATCTTTTAATACTTCTTCATCAAAATCCACATAAAATCTTTTACTTGGAATTATTGTATTTGGATTTTCTAATAGATTCATTGCTTCTGTTATAAATTTCTCGGCATTATCTCTATTGTTCCTACATATATTTTTCATTTCTTCCATATATTGCATATTCCAAGGTGCTAAAAATATTCCATATCGGCATTCTTCTTGGAAACTCCAGTTACTTCTTTTATATCTTCCAAGTTTTGAGAAATCATATTTTAATAGTTTTTCTACATTTATATTTTTTATTTTAGGATATAATAAATTTTCGTCATCTGTATATTCAATATCATATAATTTTATTCCCTCATCTATTAATGACATTTTATTATTTTTGTATAGCTTTTCTACATCAAAATATTGCATAGTTTCTTCGTCAAATCCATATTCACCATGTGCATAAGTAAATTTTTTAAATGGAAATTCTTGTAGCTCTATTCTTACTCCTGTCATATCTTGTGAATACATTGTCCATAATGGTATTGATTCTCTACTGCTTTTGTTCCAGCAACTTACATAATAAAATCTTCCAAAGTTTTGTAAGTCTCCTGTTTCTTTTTCTTCCATATCATCAACATTTTCTAGACTACTAAAACATATGCTTTTCGTTTTTAATATTAATAGTAAATTTTCTATACTTGTATAGTGATATAATTTTTTTATTTTGTCTTTTTCCATAATTTTTCCTTTCCTTATTTTGTAAACTATTTAATTTATTTTTATATTATATATTAAAGGAGGTAATATTTTGAGTTTTGGTTTGTGTTTATCTGGTGGCGGAATAAAAGGTGCTGCTCATATTGGTGTATTGCAATCTTTAGAAGAACATAATATTAATATAGATTATATATCTGGTACATCCTCTGGAAGTATTGTTGCAACGCTTTATTCTATTGGTTATTCACCTTCAGAAATATATAATTTTTTTAAACATTATTCAAAAGATATAACCCATATTGGTTTTAAAAATATATTCAAACTTATATCTGGATTATTACTTAAACATAAAATTATAATTGACGGCTTAAATGATGGTAAAAAACTTGAAAAAATAATGTATAAAATATGTGCTAAAAAAGATATTTATACAATTGATCAAATAAATTTGCCATTATTAATTCCAAGTGTAAATATTGAAAATGGTGAAACTTACATATTTACATCAAAAAAAATACGAAATGTATATCAAGATAATTATGTGTATGATAATTCAATTTTAGTTTCTAAAGCTGTTCGTGCTAGTTGTAGTTTTCCTGGAATATATTCACCTTGCCATTATCAAAATAAGATTTTGGTTGATGGTGGTATTCGAGAAAATATCCCTTGGAAAGGAACAAAAAAGCTTGGTGCTAACACTGTTTTAAGCATTATTTTTGAAAGAACTTTAGATCCTGATCCTTTTTTAGATATTTTAGAAATTATTACAAAATCTATAAATTTATTATCTCATGAATTGTCTTTATATGAACAGTCTGGATCTGATTACGTTTTAAAGATTAACACTTTAAATACATCTTTACTTGATATCTCGAAAATTGATTTTTTATATAATCTTGGCTATTCTAGTATGAACAATTTTTTAGAAAAAAATAATTGGAACAAAAAACTTTGCAAATTTGAATAATATTGCAAAGTTTTTTGCCTGTTCAATTATGGTCCATCATCTGTTTCATCTTCATCTGGTGTTGTATTTGTTTCATTGTGATTTGTGTTGTTATTTGTTGTATTAGTATTATTTGTAGTATTTTCAGTTGTATTATTTCCTGTATTGTTTTCTGTATTATTTACTTTATTTTCATTTTTTACATATTTATCATAGCCTTTAGGCTTATTTTTACTCCATATAATATTTGGTAACATCAACATTAGTAAAAATATTAAACCTATATATGAAAATCCAAAGTGAATATTCATTAACTCATCTCACTTCCATATTGTAATTTGTTATTTAATCGGAATATAGATCTCAATAACAGAATCTTCTCTATTCCAATGAAATTTATAATCATATTTTTCAAAATAAACAAATTGCCTATTTTCTACTAAAATATTATTTTTAGGTATTATTTCTTTATAAACATAATTGATAGTATCTTTTAGTTTATTCATATTACCAATATGTTCTACCCTTAAATATTTACTTTTCAAAATTATCTTTTCTGTAAAATCATTTGGTACAAAATCTTTTTTAGGAATAGATATATAATAAAATATCTTATTTTCTATTTTTTCAATAAAAGCATATTTACACCAATTACTTCCTAAATATAACTTATTATTTCTTAATTTACTATTAAATATTTTCCAATGGTTTTGTGCTAATTTTACATTATTACTTAATGATTTTGATAATTCATACCTTATTCCTATTACATTAAATTCTTCTAATTCTATTATTTGATAATCCATCTATTTTACCTCTTTAATTTGTGTGCTGTTATAATTGTATAACTATATGAATTGATTGTTATTTTTATATTATCAATTTCACAATACCAATTTTTACCCTGTTTATAGATGTTACAATTTTTATCTAAAACTTTATTCTTACAATACTCAACAACATCATCAGTATCTAATTTAAGATTTTTCTTAATTCTATCAATACCCATTTCGGTAGTGTGAACTTTATCTATATTATTAAATAATACTTGTTTATCTTCCATAAATATCTCCTCTACAAATTACTATTTACCTATTTGTTTAATATAAATATTATAACATAATTTACTAATAATTATATCTATTCTAATTCAATTTTATTATCTTCTTGTTCTTCAATTTTTCTTTTTCTAAAATCATCAAGATTAAAACAATCAATCTTGTTATCTTTTTGTTTGTTTGGAACACTAGTTTTTTTAATCTTTATTCCATAATCATATATTGAAATAAATTTTGATTTAATAGGGTATTGTCTAGTCGCCATAAATAATCCATCTCCTAATTTAAATCTCATTAATTCATCAGGCATTAATAATTCACGTCCCATCAAAGATTTGTCATTTGATATATTATAATTTAATTCATCTAAACGACTGGAAGTTGATACACGATTACTTGAGATAGTATATTTGCCCAACCTAGAACTTATTTCTTTTGCCGTTTCATTATCTGAAGTTAGTAGATAAATCCAGTTAGTACAATTGGATTTAATCGTACCAGCAGAATCTTTATAGGTTTCCTTTAACTGATCAAAATCTTGTAAAACCAAATAGAAACGAATATTTCTAGAACGTGATACAGTAATTTTATTAGAAATAGAACTTATAGGTGGCATGTTAGCGAACTCATCTAAAATAAAATTAATTCTTATAGGCATTTTACCATCTTTCATACTTTGTGCGGTATTTACTAATGCTTGATAACATTGATCTATGAATAGTGATGCCAGTTCGTGTCTAGATTCCTTTTCATCGGGAATAATTAAAAATACTGCCGTTTTTTGCTTACCAATTTCATCTAATTCAAAATCAGTATGACTCGTAAGGTTAGCAATACCTGTATCACTAAACATTTTTATAACTGTTGCAAGAACTGAAAAAAGGGTAGCTCTTGTTTCACCTTTTGCAAAGGATCCTGTAGCATAACTCATTTTACTTAAACTTCCAAAAGGTTTTTGTTGAAAATATAGATCTAATGAATTAAATCTATCTATATTTTTGTTTCCATGTTCGACCAATAAATTATATATTGAATATAAATTTACTTGCGATTCATTTGGAGCGTCTTCTATGAGGGCATAACATAGTGCTGTTAAAACTGCATTTGCTGACTTTTCCCAGTACATATCCTTACTAGATAAATTTTTGCACAATGATTTAGTAAAGTTTTCTATCATATCACCAGCTTCATCTTTATTATTATTTTGATAGTATTTATATGGTAAATGAAGTGGATTCCAACCATCACTTGCTAATGCATCCCTTAAATTAATTATTTTTATTTGATATCCTTTTTCTTTTAAAAATTCTGCTGTATATGAATACAATTCTCCTTTAGTATCGTTTATAACCATTGATTCACCCGCACATGCAAGGTTAAATATTAATGGCAATATACAACTTATTGTTTTTCCTGAACCAGTTGAACCTATTATTAATGTATGATCAAATTTATCAGAATAATAAAATTTACCATCCATATAAGTCACAGGAATACCACCTGACTTTAAATTGGAATTAATAGTCCATGTTTTATAATTCTTTTTAATTTCCTTTTTAGTTGCCCAACGAGATGAACCATATTCAAATGAGCCATCCTCTTCAGGCATTTTTCTTAATCTCTTTAATTTTAACTTTAATTCTTTATCATATTTTAATATAAACAACATCATAATTGTCATTAATAAAATTGAACCAAATAATAAACTGACATCAGTTATTGATTTAATAAAAGAATAAAAAATATTTAAATTCCATGATAATTGAATATTATTACATATAATATGTGTTAAGTTATAACAAATGTTAGCTGATGACAAAAAGGTTAAGATAATTAAAAGAAAGTAATTAAAATATTTTTTTAATTTTACAATTATCCCTCCATAAAAAAAACAAGTTAAATTTTCTTATTAACTTGCTTACTAATTAATTTATATAATTTTTTTGTATCTCTAGGATCTAATGAAATCATGCATTTATTAGTTGAATTATTATTGTACTCAAAGATTATATCCAAAAATTGCATTTTTTGTTCGTTCCAAAAGTTAAATTTTAAAGATGAATCTATAAAACTATATGTTGTGTCATATTTTTTTGAAACATCTATTTTTTTTAACCTTTCTAAAATTTCTTTAAACTCTTTTTGTGTAAAAACAACTATTTTATCTGCACAAAAATTTCTATTAATTATTCCAAATTTTATTGAAACTTTTTCCTTATTATTAAGAACATTAAATATTATTTTATCACCATCACGTAAGTTAATATAATGATCGTTATCTTTAATATCAAATCTATACAATTGATTTTCATAAAAATCAGATATAATCCAATCTATTTGTTGAATATAAAATTCATAATGTTGTTTTTCTATTTCTTCATATGGAACAAAAGCATTATATATATTACTAAATCTATTATTTATAATTTTAGACATACGTTCTTCAATCTTAATGATATCTTTAGAATTATTAAATTTATAAAATTTGATTTCATTTAAAAATATATTAATAGAATTATATTTACTAACATATTTTGAATAAAATTTGATATTGTTATAAAAATTAAATAAAAACATTTTCCTAAAAGCATCATGATATTTCATATAATTTTCATTTTCATGATAATCATCCATATCGAATAATACCTCATTATATTTATTTTTAAGAGTTAATTCTATTATTAGAGTTAACTCATTGTGTTGTATAAAATAATTATCTTTTACATAACTAATATATTTATCTAAGTTTTCTAAAAACTTTTCCTCACTGGAAATAGTATCTTTTCCATATAATAAATCACTTTTTAATTTAATAGTTTGCTTTGGAATTTTATTAATAAGTTTTTGAAGTATTTCACAATTTAATAACTTATAAATTTCTCCTATACAAGAATATGCACAACTACTTAAACAAATTTCTTTTAATCTCTTAGTTTGTTCATCATCAACTGAGATATAATTATTTCTCATCTCATCCCTCCATCTTTGTTTAAGATTTACTGCTTTTTTACTACTAAATATTATTATAGCACAATTTGCTCGTATTTGTTTGTGAATTCTGAATAATTAAAGATTTAATGGGAAAATTAAATTGGTGGTTAATTATGAATGAAAAAAGATTATTTGATTTAAGAGAATATAAAGATTTGTCACAAATAAAACTTGCTGACTATTTAGGAATAACTCAACAAACTTATTCATTATGGGAAAAGGGTACAAAAATAATACCATTAAAACATTTAAATAACTTAAGCAATTTTTATGAAATCTCAATGGATTACATTGTTGGTCTTACAGATGAAAAGAATAACTCAGGTATCATAAAATTAACAGAACTGAATAAAAATGAAATTGGCTCAAGAATTAAAAAGATAAGAGAAGATAATAATCTTACACTTCGTGATTTAGCAAAAGAATTAAATACAACATCATCAACTATATCAGCATACGAAACAGGTAAGACATTAATACTAACTGCTTTTGCATATCAGATATGTATTAAATATAATGTATCACTAGATTGGTTATGTGGAAAAAGAAAATAATATGGCAAAACATATTATTTTTTTAATATTCAGACAAATCATATTCTAACTCATTTATAATTTGTTTTTCTTCTTGTTCTAATTCATATTCTAAATAATTAATAGCTTGATTAATAAATTTTTTATAATTTAATTCCTGATAAAACATTTTATTTTTATATTTAGAGTACCTGTCATAATCATAATTCAATTTTTTTAAAATGTTATAATACTCGGTCGAACTCATATCCTTATTAAAATTATCCATACTACTTAATAATGCATCAATATTAATATCATATTTAGAATTTAAAACCCAGTTTTTGAAAACATATTTTTTTTCTAAATGATTAAGACCTGCAAAATTGCATATATGATTTAAATCTTGTGCTATCCTATCAATGTTTTCCTGTTTTTTATATGGAGAACTTTTAAATTTAAGATCTTTTATGTGTTTCTTTAAAAATTCTTTCTCTCTTTCCATAGTTTCCATAGATCGATATATTTTATAATTAGATAATATTTCATTTCCAATTTTTGAATACAATTTATTAAGTTGATTATTGTAGTAATATTTATTTTTATTAGATAATGATGTCCCATAAATTGCATTTAATTCCTTTTGATGTTCCTCCAATAGTTTTATATATTTAGCATATTGATATTTTGTAGAATCATGCAACAATATGTATTGAATTATATTATTAAGTTGATCCTTATATGGAACTATATTTTTTGAATTATATTGTAATCTACCTTTGGGTGGAAGTACATTATATAAATCAAGTAACATTTTATTTAAATCTCTTCGATATTTATCTCCAAATAATTTTTGATTCTTAATTTTAGTAAGTTCTGAAAGAGAAATATTTCCCGTTATAGATCTAAATTCTTTATCTCGCAATTTATAAAATTTTTCATTATCAATTAAATAATTAGCAATATTACTTTTCAATTTATAAATAACATCATATGGAATTTTAGGATTAGAAATAGTTTTATGATGTTCAAAAAAATTTATGTGTAAATGAGGATTGTCAGTATTACGATGTAAACTGCAATACCATGTTACATTATTCATTTTAAATCCCATACCAGTTAATAATTGTGGCATTATATTCTTAGTAAGGTTATAATAATCTACCTTAGTAATAAGTCCTTTGTTAATTGCAAAATCTGGTGGAAAAGAAATTACAAGGCTCCAAAGAATTCCTTTAGAGTCCATTTTTTTTATATCAGATAAATCTTTTCTTGCATCTATATCACCATTGGTAGACCACGAAAATGACTCCTTATCTTCATAAAGATATGAATCATTACTTGCAAACTGCATATAGTCTTTTAAAATATTATATTCATCAATTGATGTAGCATCTGCCTTCTTCTTATCACTAATATAACTTATTGTCTTGTTAACACTTTCTCTTAAATTATTACATTTTTGGTACTTAACACGAACCACAATATTTGAACTACTCATTATCTAACTCATGTTTCTTACTTGACATTTTTCTTATATCTTTAAGTACCTCACGATGTGCAACTTCAGTTACAGGATGATTTATTATTGATAAACTTAATTCATCTTCAGTTTGTGGAATTTTTAGTTGGTTCATAAATATATCAGTTTGTTTAATAGACCATCTACTATTAAACTCTATACGATTTATTACTACCATTAACTGCTTAAAAAATGCATCAAAACTTTTTTTAAAGGCAATATCAAAAAGTTGCATAAATTGTTCTTGACTATCATTTAGTTTATCAATTTCCATTTTTTCTTTAATGGTACTATAAATAAATCTAGATATATTCATTTTATGCTTATCAGCAAGTAACTCAATTTCTTTTTTATCTTCAGGCGTGACTCTAATTGTAATTCTATCTTCTTTCATTATTTAGTATCCTTACTTATTAATAAATTTAAATTCTTTAAAACATACTCTTTAACTAATTTTTCTAATAATTCTTGTTGAGTTATTTTTTCTTTTTCAAGAATATTTTTAAATGCATTGTTTAGATTATCATCTATTCTAAACTTAATAAAAGTACACCCATTATTATTAATAATATCACCTCCATAGTTTTATTGTGGACACAAATTAAAGTCATTAATTTTAATAAAATATTTGAAAATAGGACACAACTTTAAGCCTTTTGTTTATCAGGATAAGTGTGGCTGACAAACAACTACCCAGTGGGTAGTTTAGCCCTAATTTAAAGGATTTCCAAAGTTTCGCTTTGTCATACATATTCTTAAATGTCATACTTTTGTCTAACACTATTCTTTACCGAATCTTTAAAAATAGGGTTAACTGTCTAACAGATGTTATAACAAATATAATATCTATAATGGACGTTAAAGAACCTTTTCTTTAAAATATTTGAAGCATAAATACTAGATCAAGGAACCTTTACCATTATCTATATTTCTATATTAAACTTAATATTAGTATTTATTATTTCATAATTATATTTATTTATAAGTATTTGATTTACTTCGATTATAACTGGATCTATAAGTTCTTCTCCTTAACAATTTGTTTAACTTTATCAATTATTTCATCAATTGTAAAAGAACCTTTACCAGTTTTATGAAGTACACTTGCAACCTGAAGTGCATAAGTTTCTATTAAATTATCTTCCGAATGATTGACTTGGTTGCTGTCCTTGTATTGGTTGTAAGCTTGGGTATTTTGATTTATTGTTTTTATATTCATTCCTCCTTATTAAATCACTATCAATAATACTTTTAGGATCTTTAAGATCCGATTTTATATAAGAGCAGTTGGGACTCATAAGCATAAAGTGTACATGAATACCTGTCGAACGACCTGTTGAACCAATTATTCCAATTTTTTCTCCTGACTTAACAATTTGTCCTTCAGATACAACTATAGAATTATCTAACATATGACCATAAGCAGTATAGTAAGTTTCTCCATTAACATCATGTTGTATTTTTACATAGTTTCCTAAACCATTAGGTTCATATCCCGTTTTATATATTTTTCCACCTGCTGATGCCACAATTTCAGTACCTTCGGGAGCTGATAAGTCAATACCACTATGAAATATTTCTTCATTTGTAAATGGATCATTTCGAGTTCCAAAAAGGGAAGTAATGGAGTAAGTGACATCTATTTTAAATGGAGCATTAAACTCTGATAGATTACCAACTGCAACTGCTGATGGGTCACCATTAGAACCATCTGCAATCATAATTACTAATGCAATAATAAAAATTATAATAATTACAGGAGCCGAAATTATGAATGCATATATCTTTTTAATATCATCCATTAACGACCACCAGCATTACCAAACAACTCCTTTTCTTCTTCTCTTAAATGAATTTGAATTGGTAAACGAGTATCTTGACTTATAACAAATAATCCCTGACCACGAGAAGCAGTTGTAAGGAATTGTATTTCAGATTCTGATAAATTCATCATTTTTTGAACAGCTTCAATTTCTTTTTGTCCTTGTGCCATGACCAAAATATAAGAACTATTATCTATAATAACTTGTCCAAATCTTTCAATACCTTGTGAAGTAAAATCTATTAAATTTTGACTAATAATCCATAATGAGCCATTATATTTTCTTATCTTTTTGCTGTTCTTTTTAAGAAATCTATACCATCTTTATTATTAGGGTCAATAAGTAAATGTGCCTCATCACATACAAGAATTACTTGTTCGTTTCGGTCACGACTTATCTCGTTCCAACACCAAGATAATATATTAAAGAATTGAGTTCTTATATAGTTTCATCTGAATCAACAAGACTATGAATATCCAAAACTATAAAATCTGATGAGTTATCCACATTAATACTTGAATGACCATTAAAAATTCGTGCATCAGCTCCAATTGTAGATTTTTTTAACATTGAAGAAATTTTTTCTAACGACTCAATAACATTTCGTGCCTCTTTATTTGCTTTTGCTTGTTTTAACGTCTCAACTACCTTATTATATAAATCTTGCATTATAGGGTAGTCATCACTTGATAATTTTGATAAGTCAGTATCAAAATCAATATTTTTATCTTTATATACTTCTATAAGTATTTCTTCAATTTTGGTTAACTCATAAGCAGTTAGATCCTGTAAATAATACTTTATAAAAGTTCTAAACGTTTGAAAATGTCTTGATAAATCATTATTAAAATTCTTTTTATCTTCATCAGAGTCATCAGCACCTTTTCTAACTTCAAGTGGATTGATTATTCCATGTGAACCTGTTCCACAATCAATCCATGTACCATTAATATTTTCACATAAATCCTTATACTCTCGTTCAGGATCTATAACAATTACCTTAGATCCACGACACCAATTACCTCGAATAAGTTTTTTTATTAAAGTAGACTTACCTGAACCTGATTTACCAATAATTACTGCATTTGAATTATTTCTTTTACTAGTTCTTTTCCATAAGTCAAAAAACAAAAGACTACCAAGAGAATCAGTTCCAATCATCATAGCATCGCCATCATCTTGCAATGTTTGAAAGATAAAAGGGAAAGATGAGGCAGTAGTCATCATAGGAATTGGAAGTCCGAATTCTTTTTCTAAATCTCTATACAATGTAGGTAAACACATTTTTAATGATCGTTCTTGCTCAAACATTAAATCAGTGCCACCCATACCATAAGCAGAAAGAGTAGTTTTTAATTCTTTTTTTGCTCTTTCCATATTTTCCTTCGAATCACCATAGCATAAAAAATTGACCGTCAACAATGAAAACTTTTCATGTTCACGATCAATTCTATTCACTAATTGAACATAATCGTCTAACTGGTTATTTAATACAACCTCATCATTATAATTATTTGTGTTCATTAATTTTGATTTTACTTCTGACATACTTTTTTTCAAAGTATTGCTTATATCAAATGCATCCATAGGAGAGATTGTCATAACCATACGAGTATGGTTAACGTTAGCAACTGCACCTAACCATGCAACACCAACAATAGATGGGTATGTTCGAAGTGTAACAACACTTACATAAGCATCACCTAGAATTATATCTTTTTCATTGATTTTTAAGCCATTTGGGGCGATTTTCTCTTTAAATGAGCGAGTTATACCTGTAGCATCTTTTTTGAAAATGTCAAGCGATGTGACAGGATTTAAAATTATATATATAAATCTCGCCACTCTTCACTAGAAACTCTTTCACTATGTAATCCAATAGAAATAAATTCCTGAATTAAATCATTTAGCTTTTGATTAATTAATTGCTCATTTGTTGCATCTTCTTCCATAATTAAATAAAATTCTCGATTTACAACCCATTTTTTATTATTTAAATCTTGGACAAAATTATAATCTTCCTCTAGTAATTTTATTTTGCTTTTATTAGTTTCAGATTTAATTTTAGAACCTAGTAAGTTTAAGTTATCATCAAGATTAATCGGTTTATCTACACTAAAAATTTTAACAGGGTAGTCAATTGAATTTAAAACCTTTTTAAGTTCTGCGACTTTGATTTTTTGCTCTTCATCAAATAATAAATGTAAATTGATAGATCCAATTTTGATTCCACCAACAATTCTATTATTATCCAAATAAACTAGGTTATTCCAAACATCTTGAAATGGAAGAAAAACTGATATATTTTTGGGAAGTTTACTTTTCTTATTAATCAGTTAAATCCCTCCCTATATTTAACATTATTTTTGTTATTTCTTCTGAATATATATTATTTTTAATATTATTCTTTCTTATCTCATTTAATCTATTATCCATATTAATTAATAATCTAATGTAATTAGACATTGTCATTTTATTTTTATAAGCATTTCTTTTTAAAGCTTGTTTTTCTTTTTTATTTAGTCTTAATGTTAAATGAGTGTTATATAGTTTTAATCTATTATTTATATTTCAATCCTCCTTATAAGAAATAGTTTCTAAATGTTCTAATACACCTGAATAATCATAAGAACGAAGTATACCATTATTAAGTAAAGCAACAGGAATTAATTTATAATTATAACATAAAGTCCCATCGATTTGTTTTAATATTCTTGATTTTTTCAAGGCTTTTAAAATTCCGTTATCCTTTACATCAGGATCTAAAAAAACATGACCTTTATCTAAATAAGCATCACTTAAATCTGCCGTTACTTCAATCTCTTGATTTTTATTTGAGATTGTTAATTTCATCCTTTTACTTTCATAAGTCGAAACATTAACAAACCATAGTGTATTATTATATTTTAATTTTTTTCTTTTATCTATAATTTATCCTCCTTATATATGAACATCAAATATATATCCATATTTTTCTTTAGTTTCTTTAATTAACTCAATCATTTTATTTTCATCTTTATATAAATTTGATAACTTATAAGCAACTTCATCTGCAATTCTTATATCATTGGTATAAACACAAAACATACCATTTTCCGAATCATAATTTAACTTATTATTTAGTGAACTTGATGATTTTTCTAAATACTCAAAAAAGGCATCGTTATAGCAATGACCATCTCCATAAGGTATATTACTCTTAATTTCATTAACCCAGTCATAACAATAATCACTTTGATCTAATAAAACTGAAAAATTCTCATCTTTAAAACTGATTATTTTAAAAGGACTTATTTGTTTATTAAACCAAGATTCAATTTCTTATATTCTTTTTCCTTATATAATACATCAGACAAAAATAATTCTGAATCTAGGTTTTTATTTACTTCATTAAGATAATCACCAATTGCATCATAACGAGTAGCTCCCATATCTTTTCTGATTTCCTCATATTCTTGCAAAATACTCATTTCTTATTCCTCCATTTTTCTTCTTCACGTGAGCATCTTCCTGACACTATACACGAACATACTGCAAATAAAAAAAAGAATAGTAAAAATACTATTCCTAAAATCTTTTCTAACATTTTCCCTCCAACAAAAAAACGACATATTAGTCGTTAATTATCATATTATATAAATTTCTTTTATACTATTCCATTAAATATTGTACACTTACCATTACTATTAAAAGTTGCATTTAAAGATTTACCTTCAGAGTTAACCCAAGTATATTATTTGAGAATGTAGTGACGTTATATAATGTACCTTCAACACCACCTACAATTTCTACAAACTCTTCATAAGTTAAACCATCACTAGAATTTATTTTTTCTTTCAATTTATCTACTTTAGAAAAATCAACCTTATCATTTTTTATCATTTCATTTGGAAACTCTGATGAAATTTGAGCAGTAACCTTTCCTTTAAATTCATCTAATCTTACAGTTATAGAAGTATCATCTGTTAATTCCCATTCATATTTCTTATAAGTTGATACTGCTCCCTCTTTGCTTTGATCAACCAATTTACCTTCAAAGCCAATTATTTCATTAACTTTTTCATATGTAGTATCAGAACTTAATTTTTTAATGCATTCAAATACATCACAATTCCCTTTGGATTTCTGAACTGTTTCATTTTTAGTTTTATCATTTGTTTTACTATCAGTTGTTTTTGATTTCCACACCCAGTTAATCCAACAATTAAAATACCTGCTAAAATTACACTTAATATTCTCTTTCTCATTTTTTCACTCCTTCATAAAATACACGTTTATTATACTTTATGAAATTATTAATGTCAATATATACAATTTATATTAAATTAAATTGAAATTAAAGAGAAGAATATACAATAAGTTATAAATAAAAGTAGCGAATTTATTTCACTTTATAACATCTCTGCCTTTTTTTAAATATTAAAAATTTTTTTAAAATAGTTAATGCTGTACTTCCATTTGGCAATGGAAGAAGTAACAAAAACATCAACAATGGTGGAATACAAAAGAATATTACCTTTAACTTATATTGAGTAATAAATAAAGAAAATAGGTAACCAATACCAAGTGAAATTGCAATTGCTATACACTCAAATATTCCAAATCCCTTAAATATTTCTTTTTTCGTTTTTATATTTTTAGGAATTAAATACATTAATACCACTTCCTATCAAAATTACTATTTGCTTCAAGCCCTGAATTGCTCATATATTGATTTCTAATAGGATTATATTTCATACTAAAAGGATTCATATAAGGATTTGAATTATTAAATGATGTGTTAGGTTTTTTTTTCATGTTTTCATTTGTATATTTTTTTATTAATTGATTGGCACCATAATTATTATGTTGAGCCATTTTTTCTTTAACATTAGCCATCTGTTCCTTGGTTAAATTACCACTACGACCATTAAACATATTTGAAATACCTCCTGCGATTTTACTACCACCAGATCTAATGACATTTGCACCCATACCGAGAGCAGACATAGTTCCTGCCTTAGCAATTCCTAATCCTGCATTTATACCAGTACCTACTGCCATAAGAGATTGAATATCACCAAATGCTGACATCATACCTGATTGTTGCCCAAGTAATGAACTAATCAGCGTTGGTGTGCTTATTATAAACAATAAAGCACCTATAATTAAAAAGATACCTGTAAGAGTTCCATTATCCTTTATTGCAGAACCAAACATGTTAAGCAATAACCCAATACATATAAATTGAACAATTGTAATTAAAAAATATCCCATTGTACTTTTAGTCCATGTTTCAAATGCTTTAGATTGATTATTTGTTAAACTGGTACAACAAAAAGGTCCAACTATTTTCATCAGTGCAATTTCCATCACTCGTTTTGCCATTTGAATTGCGACAAAGAAGAGTAAAAAGACTGTCACAACGGAAAGAATTATTAACATAATAAAATTAAGTGAATATTTATAACAATCACCAATACCTGCAAAACCACCTTCAGTAGAATTGATTTTTATTTTTTTCCAATTATTAATTAAATATTCTTTATCCGTTTGTTTCATTTCATCATCATATGATGTAGCTCTAATTAAAGCTTTAGATATGGTTCCTTCAGCTCCATTGGATTTATCCATACCTGATACGGTTATTACTGCATTAGTTGCTTTTGTAGAAAAATCATAACCAAATTGAAATAAAGGATTAATTAAGAACATCATAACTATTGCTAATATGACTCCACGATAAATTGTAAGTGGGCTACCTCTACCATCATTTTTTACGATATAATTCATAACGAGTTCTATAACTACTTTAAGAATTAACCATGAACAGGCAACAATTAATGCACCACCAAATATTTTATTTACATAATCATTATCAAAAAATTTATAACGCCAAATTTTATTGATTATATCAAAAAATCCATCTAGAAACCAAAGAATACCTTTGGCAATACTCCAAAGTGCATTTCTAAACACGTCTAAATACCATTTTTGTTCTACTTGACTAACTGCTAATATTTGTATTAAAATTCCTCCTTAATAGTTTTCTTGATTAATTAACTCAGAGATAACAATAATTTGTTTATTAGTGTTATGCCTACAAGTAATCATAGTAAGAGTAGTTTTGTCTAAATCTCTTGTAATAAGTGCTGTACCATTTTTTTCTATATCATAAATATTAGTCACTTTATATGTATATTTAATTCCACCATAGTATATATATGAAATATCCCAATTACTAATTTATCTAAATTTTTAAAATATGAAACTCTGCCTGATCTCGAATGACCTGCAAGAATGAAGTTCCCTTTAAAAATATTAGGCATATCAGATCCTTTTAATATTTCAACATTACGATTAACATTGTTATAATATTTTTCCTGTGATAAACCTCTTTTAATATTTATCTTAGGAATTTCTAATACTGCAATATAATTATAATTAGTTTTACTTATGTTTTTGTTTTCAACTTCAACAAATTTATTTTCTTGTGTAATATCTTCAACAACTTGTTCTTCTTCAAAAAATTCTTGCACATTATCTTTTTCAATTCTTTTTAAATTATAATCTGAATAGATGTGGTATCCAATTATAAATAATCCAATTAAAATAAGAAAAGAGCCAATTACTAAAATTTGACTCTTGAAATCTTTATTCTTATTTTTTTCTTTTTTTATCATAAATAATAAATCCAACACCACCAGTAATAAATACTAAACCAATAATATCAATTATATGAGAATCATTAACTCCTGTGTTAGGAACTTCTATAACTTCATCTTTCATTATTGCTTTAACAATTTTACCATCTTCTAATATTTCAAACCACATCTTATCAGGATTTATTTTATAACCTTCAGGTGCTTGTTTTTCTATGATGTAATATTTACCAAGTGGTAGTTCATTAATAATAATTTTACCATTTGAATCAGTTCTACCAACATATACTAATTCATCATTTTCAGTATAAATTTCAATCAAAGTATTTGGTAGTGTTTTATCATTTGAAAAATCTGATTTAGTAAATTCTAGAGTCCCTTTTGGAAGATGATTTTTTAATAAAGTTGTATAGTTTATAATTTTTGTATACTGATCTTTATACTTTAATTCAAAAGTATATTTAGTCTTGTCCAATATATGATTATTTATTGTTTCTATCTCTTGTAAATAATACTTACCTAAAAACAAATTTTCAACTTTAGCATATCCATTTTCATCTGTAATTAAGATCTGTATTAAAGTATCTTTCTTATATTTTAAATTACCTAAAGAATCATAAATATCCTCATTAGCATATAATCCTATTTTTACATTCTTAAGATTAATTTCAGTATAAACATAACCTTTATTAGTTAATTCTACTTTTTCTCCAGTTTTAGTTAGTTCTAGGCTACCTTTAACTGCTTTGTTTTCAAATTTAACTTCATATAAAATTCCAAATTTGTCATCATTTACTAATTTAGAATTTTCATCTATTGTAAATTCAACTGAATTTTTATTCCATAAATATCCATCTATTTTTTGATCTACTTCTTCTAAGAAATAAGTTCCACTTTCTAGCGGATATGGAGTAATTAATATTCCATTTTCATCAGTTTCAAAAACATCAATTGTTTTTGCACTAGGGTATGTTATTGTTTGTTTAACATATTTTTTAGTTTTTGCATTAATAATTTTGAATTTAATACCTGATCTTTTTATAACATCACCAGTATCTTTATCTATTTTTATAACTTTAAGTCTTGCAGTTATTTCTGCATTTGCAATTACTTTTTTTACAATTCCACCATCTTCCTTTACTCAATGGTAAAATCTTTTGCTTTTTCATAACCCTTAGTTGAAGTTAATTGTTTTACAACATATTTACCATAAGGTAATGTTATATCAAAACTGCCTTGTGCATCAGTTATTAATGTTTTAACTAATTCATTTTTATTGTTGTATATTCCAAATTTTACACCAATTTCAGGAGTCATAATCCCTGTCTTATTATCTGCATATACTTTTATAAATTGAAATGTTCTTTTTATTACATCTTCAAAAACTTAACTTCAGGATGTAATTGATCAAGAGTTACATCAAAGTAATATTTATTTGGATCTAATTTATACCCATTTGAAGCTTTTTCTTCTAATAAATAATATCTTCCCAATGATGGTAGATAATCACTTTTAGTAGTACCATCATCATTTGTTGTAATAGTTCCTACTTTTGTACCATCTTCTTTATAAATACCATATATTGCTCCTTTTAATGTAGCTTCACCTTGAGCTTTATTATTTTTAGTTTCAGAATCTGTTTTGTGAATTTTTACATCTCCACCAAATACAGTTACTTTTTTTACAATTCTAATAGGATCAATGTCTCCTCTTTTAATTACATTTTGTGAACTAGTAGCATAATAAAGTTCTATTGGACTTCCATATCTATTACCTGATTTTGTAAGTGTAATTGTTAATTGTCCAACATTAGTTGCTGTTAAAGATAGGTTATTACCATTAATCGTTGCACTACCATTATCTACATTAGATATTTGATAATTATTTAATACACCATTTGAATCATTTATATTAATATTTTGTCCAACTACCATTGTATCTGGAAAATTAGTAAAATTTGGCGTTGTATTATGATTATTAACTAAATCCATTATAGAATTCATTTGTCCTGCTAAAATACTATCATTTCTATTTCCTTTTAGTGTATCAGTAAAAAAACTATCAACATTTGGATCTGCTAATTTCCATATTAGCATTTGTGCTGCTAAATAATATGTATCATCAGTATGATCATGTGTTGCATCTTTATACCCATATCCATAATAGGCAATTTTTGAAATCTTATTCCATGTATCTAAAGGTATATTAGCTACGGCTTGTATATCCTCTGTGGTTACCTCATAAGTTGCATCTGAATTAATTTTCGTCATCGGTTGTACACAATAAACAAAATGTCCATCGCTAGTTCTAACAATAAATTGTCCTTTAAACCACATTTTGCTTTCTCCTCGTGTATGCATAACATAAAATGGACCTCCAACATAAGGTCCTGCTTTTATTTGTCCTTCATAAGTACGAGCATCTACTTTATTTATCCCTAAAAATGCTCCCACAATTGTTATAACAAATAATAATATTTTACTTAATTTATTCATTTATACATTCCTCCCATCAAAAAAAGACTTCTAAAAAGTCTTTTAGTATTAATTAAGTTTCTCAGTATGAAACATCCATCCTAGATTTTTGCCTGATGCACTTGAAACCGTAGAGCAATGATACAATTCTTCACCATTTAAATATGGTTTATAAGATTCTCCATAATTAGCACACTCTTCATATGTTGAAAAATCTACACGTTCCCAACTATATAATGGTTTATTATAATATTGATCTTCTGTGATTCCAAGAATATCCCACGGATTATTTGCTTTAACATTATTATTCGATTCTTCCTTTTGTTCTTCTTGTTGAACAGGTGGTTGAGTTATTTCGAAAGTTGTTGTTTTCTGGTTATTTTTGTTTTCGTTTGACTGAATATTTGATTTGTTTGAATTATTAGTTTTGGTCTCTTTTGATTCATTGTTTTTTGAAGTAGTATCGTCATTATTCACATCATCTTTTTTATCAACATTTTCATCTTTGATTTTTACTTCATCTTTAACAGCTTTTTTATTATCAGAATTCTTTTTTTCTACAATAGATGGATTATTTTTATTTTTTGAATCATATTTATTATGGAAATTATACAAAAATAAACCTGTTATAAAAATAATACTAATGATTAATAAACCAATCAATAATCCAATAATTTTCTTTTTGATAAGATCACCTTCTTTTTAGGAGATATTAACTCTTATTTTAATATATGTCAAATTTTTATTTATAAAGATATTGTTTTAAATAATCTAAATCATTTATTAAATCAGTTAGATTACATCTTAACTCTATATTTTTTATATGTTTATTTTTTTTATCATCAAAGTATTTTGCTAGAGTTTCAACATAATAAATACTTCGAATCTTATTTTTTATTTGATTTTTTGCTAACTCCACATTTTTTACTTCATCAAAGCAGTGGAAGTAATCTAGCATATCATAAATTCGATTAACTAAATTATGACTTTTTACGAATGAATGCCAAGTTTTCTTTTTCATATATTTTTAATACATAGCACGTTTCTTACATCAAAATCTTGTAAGTCAACAATTTCAAAATCTGAATCATCAAAAGATACAGCATCATAAAAATCAATATCATCATTATCAATTAAAATACTAATTGCATTTCTAATATTGTTCTTATCAATTATTCCATATCTTTCAACAAAATTATAATTAACTAATAAATGTAATCTATAAAGCATATCCTGTATTTTCATTAAAATATAATCACGATTTGAACCATATTCCATCTCATAATTTTTAGTGAAACCATCATATAAACTTTTGTTAATTTTTCTATCACAAGTAAATACTTTAATGTATCAATATTTTTAATATCTTTACCTTCAATTTTACCCTCTGTTAAAATTTCATTTATTGTTTTTTTAAAATCTTTTTGATTCATTATTTAAAATATCCTAAAATCCATGATACGAATTGAGTTGTGACAAGTGCAGATACACCTGCAATTATTGTAGTTTTTATTTTTCGATCATAACTTGCTTTTTGATTATCATCACTTGATGCCATTTTAAGAGCGTAGTCTTTGGCGACAAAAAAAGCTGTTCCACCAATCACGAACAACCTTAAATATCCCATAGCATCATTTATTAATTTTAAAACATCCTGTAATATGCTTTCCATTAATATATAGCTCCTAGCAATAGTTTTGTATTTTTGTTATAATATGAGTAGTCGAATAAAATGAGTGCTTTGTTTTTTCGACTTTTTTTATACAATAATTTGTTTATAAAAAAATCCCTCCCATTATGTGTTCTCATTATCGTATTCAAATTGTAATTTTAGTTGAATTCCTTTTTGAATTCTTTTTTTTATAACTTCACAATATTTGTCAGTAAGTTCAATTCCGATCCATCTTCGATTTAGAACTTCACATGCTAAAAGGGTAGACCCACTTCCACTTGTGAAATCCAAAACTAGGTCACCTCGTTTAGAATAGGTAGATACAATATATTCCATCAAAACAATTGGCTTTTGTGTAGGATGATATAAATCAGTTTCTCTTGCAAATTGAATAACATTTCTTGGAAAATTAGCTTCCTCTTGGGTATAACTAACTTTTTCATCACTTTTTTTATCACCTAAATAATTTATAGGTTTTGTTGTGACTTTAAGATTAACTGGAATAATACCTTGTGGAAAATATCTCATTGGTGGTTTAGCAGATGCAACAGCACCACATTTCGAAAATATCATAATATCTTCATAACATCTTAATGGTTGATATTTAGCATTTTGAAATCCTGTTACTTGTGTTTTTATCCATTTCCAATCATAACGATAGAATTTAGGATTACTCATCCTCAAACTACTACTAAATGGCTCATTGCCAAAAAGGACAATAGCACCATCATCTTTAATCAATTTGGAAAGCTTATCCCACATTTGATCAAATGGAATAATTTGATCCCATGAATATGATGTTACAGCATATGGCGGATCCGTTATAATTGCATCAACTTTAATTCCTTGTTCAATAAGATAATCCATAACTTTTAAACAATCACCCTTATATAATTTACCTAATCTTGTAGAGTAGTATGGATTACAAGTTTCTAAATTTTCACCTCCTTATCTTATAAATTTAGTTTTTTTATAACGAGATCCCTATAAACTCGTTATTATTTATTTAATTAAATCAACAAATTTATCTAAACCACTTTTTAAACAAATTTAATAATTGCACTTTTCCTAACTTGTGTAATATGTTTTGAATATGTTTTGTATTTTCCGATTATTTCTTGATCCGTTAATCTATCAACAAATGTTGCATCAAAAATATCTTTTTCATCTTTATTTAAAGTAGAGTAAGCAGAGAAGTAGCAGTTTAAAAAATTACTCATTTTTTCTTCATCTTTCATATTTTTAATTATAATGCTCTCAATTTTAGAATTAGTATTTCTTTGAGAAGAACCATATTTTTCCCCATAAGATGCAATTGACGATGAATTATAATTATACCCACACTCTAATGTAAGTAAAAAATTTTCTACAATATCAAGTGTTATAAAAATTAATTCTTTAAATTTTTCAATGGGATACTGACTAGCAACATAATCGTTTAAAAAGTCAGTTCTTCTTTTTCTCATAATTTCTTTCTCCAAACAAAAAGAGAGCAAAGACTATTAACAAGTCAGTTTGCTCTCTTGTAATTATTACTGCTATTATTAAAAAAAGGGGAAAAGGTTCTTTGTTGATTTTCATCATTATATAATCTCTATGATAATTAATCCAACCCATATTATTCAATCCCCCAAAGTATTACGATATAAGACCGTTTTTAAATACTTGTTGACTATAATAGCATTCGGTATTTTTTAAGTCAATTCCCAATTCGTGGAATAAATGAAAAAAGGATTTTTTTTCATCCTTCTTCATAATTATGACTTATTATAATCATTTTATCCCTTGACTTTATAAAAATCAAACACTTTATATGATAAGTTATAAACTCTTTATAAACTCCTTTTACTTTGTTTAGCCTTGATTTACATAGTCTTTCGAGGTTTCATATACTAATATATCATCTATTTTGCAATCTAAAATATAACAAAATTTTGCAAGTATTTCTGAAGTAAAAGCATAATTGTCACCATAATAATATTTTTTCACTATTTCATATTTAACATTTGCTAATTTACTCATAGTACTTATTGATATATGTTTCTTATCCATTAAAACATTTAATTTAATTTTTACATTTCCAAAATCAGTTTCATAATCAATCTCCTTAGTATTCACAATAGCCATCCTTTCTTTAAACAAAAAAAGAGTAGTATCACCAAAGTCAAGGATAATACTACTCCCAAAAATAATTTTTACTACTATATAATTATAACACAAAAATCGACATTTAAATTATTAAAAATAACTACTCGTTTAAAAGTAGTTATTATATAGTTCTACTGAAGAACTTTAAATAAATATTCTAAGAAGTCATTTATATTCAAGAAGTTTATTTTATCAAGATATTCCAAAAATAACAAATGTATATCTTTTTTTGTAGATGATTTATTTAATGTTATTTCTAATAATTCTTCTTCTTTATTTATATATAATTTAAGAAAATAATACTTATTCATTTCATAATCAAGTTTATTTCGATAATTTTTTTTCTTTTCAGGAATGGATTTTTCGTAAGTTAATAGATTTATAATATAAGGATGTTTTTTTATTTGTTTATAATCAATAGCATAATCACTTATATTTGATTTAGAACCTTTTGTATCCAATACAAAATTATTTATATTAAAATCATTTTTTTTATTTCTAATTATATCTTTTAATCTTTCAAATTTATCCATAAACAACCACCTGCAAAAACATTATAACACATAACATACATTATATAATACTATTTGTGATTTTTTTCTATTTTATCAATATCATCCTTATTATATATAAACTGCTGTATAAGTTTTGTATTTTCAATATCTACATTAGGATGTTTGTCTTCACCTTCAACATATTTAACTAAGTGCCTAGACAATTTTTCAATATCCTTTTCAATATCAGCTGGAAAACAACAACTATATTTCATGTCGATAGCATCAATTAATTGTAATGTTACAAATAATCCTTCTTCAACTTCATGATTCTCATAAACATATTTACTCAACTAAAATCACCTCGTTTGAGATGTTAACTCTCATGAAAAAATTAATCAAGTCAGTTTGCAAAAAAAATTAATTATGTGTATAATGGTCTCAATAGAAAATAAAAATACTAGTAAGATTTCTTACTAGCATATATATATAAATCGTTTAAAAACGATTGATTTTCTGGCAGGGGTAGAAGGATTTGAACCCTCGCGAATGGTTTTGGAGACCACATACTACCACTATATTATACCCCTATAAATGCTCAATTAAGAGCAAACAATTTATATTATAAAATGATATATTATTATCATTTATAAACTAATTTAATTCGAAATGATATGTTTCAAATTTATACTTATGCCACCAAAAGTGCCACCAGTTCAAAACATAACATTTGATAAACCCAGTAGTTATAAGGTAAAATCAGTCTTTTTAACTTTTATAACAAAGGTTTTGGAGACCATTATTATACCATTTAACTAATCCCCTGTATGTCCTTAAGACTTTTTTATTGTATCATAATAGTCAAAAAGTTTCAAGATATTTTATTTATTATATATGTAAAGAATTTCGTCAAGTATTTATTAGCTAATTCTTTTTTTTATTTATTTATGTTATGATAATGATATATTGGAGGGTTGATAATGAAAAAGCAAATAAAAAATGTAGAGACAAAAAAAAGAATAGTTATTATAGCTTGTTTATTTTTAATTATTATATTAGTCTTGCTAGTTTATTTCTTGTTTTTCAATAAAGATGATACATCTTCTGATAGTAAAAAAAGTAATAGATTACCATCTGTTACACCTGAAAAAAAGATTAATATTGTTGATATGAAGAGTAATAAAAGACCTATAGCTGTTATGATTGATAATAACGTTGGTAATAACTCACACGTCGGGCTTCAGGATGCTTATATTTCTTATGAAATAATAGTAGAAGGCGGTCTAACAAGAATAATGGTGTTATATAAAGATAAGGATATGTCACAAGTAGGTCCTATTCGTAGTTCAAGACATTATTTTTTAGATTATGCCTTGGAAAGTGACGCTATTTATTCTCACTTTGGATGGAGTCCTTATGCTGAAAATGATATTAAGAGTCTTGGGGTTAATAATATTAATGGATTAACAAATGAAAGTGCATATTGGCGAGATAAAGCAATAAGAGCACCACATAATGTATTTACTAGTAGTAGTAAGTTATATGCAGCTGCTAATAAGTTTGGTTATTCTGTGGAATCTAATAATTGGCAACTTTTAACGTATAGTCCTTCTGCAATTAATTTTAATGGCAATTGCGGTGATACTGGATGTAGTAATGGTGTTGAAGTAGCTAATTCTATAAATATTGTTTATTCTAATTCGCAGTCAAGACAATATGTTTATGATAGTGATAAGGCAACATATTTACGTTCTATGAACAATTTAAAGCATGTAGATAAAATAAGTGGGGAACAATATAGTTATAAGAATATAATTATAGAACGAGTTACTAATAAAACACTTGATAGTTATGGTAGGCAAGATCTGGATACAGTTGGAACTGGTGATGGCTTTTATATAACAATGGTTATGCTAGAACGATTAAATGGGAAAAGTCTTCTCGAAAATCTAAAACAAAATATAAATATTCTGATGGTACTGAAGTAGTAGTAAATGATGGTAATACATTTATACAGATTATCCCAGTATATGCAGAGGTTACATTAAGTTAGGAGAAAAAAATGAAAATAGGTATTTTAGGATATGGAAATCTTGGAAGAGGCGTAGAATGGCGATCAAGCAGAATCCGGACATGGAGCTTGCCG
>ERZ859980.441-NODE-441-length-26608-cov-1.464317_pt1 | contig 26608 bp, 29 predicted proteins | sample MGYA00509984_ERZ859980 | MGnify/ENA primary metagenome ERZ859980 (study PRJEB30046, sample SAMN00715173) | human gut metagenome | study: EMG produced TPA metagenomics assembly of the A metagenome-wide association study of gut microbiota in type 2... | reverse complement strand
TTCTTCATTTAAAACATTAAGATATTTATCCATATCTTTCTTAATATCATCGAAGTTCATAGTAAAGAATTGACCTACTCCGAAAGTCTTGTCATTTACAGTATATAATTTAAAGTCGTTATATAAAACATCTTCAATGCTCATACCCTCTAGTGAAGTGCCAGCCTTTAATAAATCCATACCATACTCTTCATAATTTACTTCAGCAATCTTAGCAAGTTCAACTACAGCTTCTCTATCTAGTGGTGTTGCGGTTGGACTTTTTAATATTAGAGTGTCAGATAATATACCTGATAACATCATACCGGCTATATGTTTTGGGATTTCAACATTTTTTTCTTTATATAAGGTATAAAGGATAGTACATGTTGATCCTACTGACATATTTCTAAAGTTTATTGGAGAGTCTGTTGTAACACTTCCGATGTTATGATGATCTATAATCTCTAATACTTTAGCTTCTTCTATACCTTCAGCACTTTGAATTTTTTCATTATGATCAACTAATATTACTTTTTTAGGTTTCTTATCTGATAAATCAGTAATACGTAATAAACCTAAACATTTATTATCTTTATCTACTACTGGATAATTTGTATGACGTAGTTTATTATTTATGTCTAATATTGTATCAACATAATCTGTTTGTTCAAACTTAGTTGGATTATAACTACATACCATTGTTTTTAAATAACTACTTAAAGATATTAGTTTAGACGTGTGATAAGTATCATATGGTGTTTTAATAATATTTACTTTATTATTTTCTGCTTCTTTAATAAGACTTTCTTTTATATTACCATTTCCAGCTATTACAATTAACTGTACACCAGATGAAATAGCATGCTCTATTATTTCTTGTCTATCTCCAACTATTAAGATAATTTCTTTATCTAATTCAATATTTTTTTTGAAAGTATCTGTTTCATAAGCCCCTACTAATAGTTTTCCTTTTATTTCTTCATCTACTTTGCTTACTTTACTACCATTTAATACTTTTATAATATTATCATATGATGTAAATATTTTGTTATCATCTGCATTTAAAAAGACTCTTGATAAATCTTTCATTGTTAAAAGTCCTACAAATCACGTTCACCTTTAACTATAGGAATACCTGTTAATCCTTCTTTTAACATATACTTATAACCATCATAGATAGTTTCTTTTTCATCTAGAATGAAATCTTTATGATAGTTGATATCTTTTAATTGTAATTTTACGTCATTTAAGTAATCTGGTTCTTCTACTCCGAAATAATTTAGGGCGTATTTTGTTTCTTTGTTTAGGCTACCTAAAGCTCGTGGTTCTGTGTTCTCACCTAACTGATTTTTTAAATATGATAGGCTGATACTAGCAGTTATTGAATCTGTATCTGGTTTTCTATGTCCAAATACTAATGTTTTTTCGTCCATATTAATTCCTTCTTTCTACGTGTTGATTGTATCATAAAAAGCTAATTATGAAAGAAAAAGAAAATATTTATTTACAAAATGACGTTTTTTTGTTATTATATGTACTCTGAAGGGGAATACTATATGCTTGATAAATTATGGAATTTAATTAAAAAGTTAGTTAGAAAGATTGCTACATATATTTTAAAAATTATTTCTAATAAGATTAATTTTGTAAAAATGCGCTTTAAAAATTATATTGATAACTATATTATTAAGAAGTTTAGAATTTTAAGAGGCGCAATTAAACATAAGAAATTAATTTTAAGACTTATTTTAGTTTTATTTGTTTTTACATCCGGTAGTGCATTATATATTTTTATGCCTAATATTAAAAATCATTTTAAAGCGGATAATAATAGTTTAAGTTTTGTGGAATATAACATAAATAACAATAATGAGACAGCTAACGAAAATAAAACAAGTGTTGATAACAATAATAATAATTTAGCTACTCCAGTAAGCAATAATGTACCTATAGATAATAGTTATTGTTGGCCAACAAATGGTAATTATTATATTTCAACATATTTTTCTTACGGACATGATGGAATTGATATTGCTGGTATAGGTTATAACTCAAATATATATACTGTTTTTAGTGGACAAGTTGTTACAGCTAGTTATACTCCAGCAAATGGTAATTATATTATTGTAAAAAATGATGATGGAAAGTATGCAATGTATGCTCATCTTACTAGCATATATGTTTATAATGGTCAAAGAGTTGACAAAGGCGTTGTAATTGGTGGTGCTGGCGCTACAGGAAGAGCAACAGGTGTTCACTTACACTTTTCTATTTGGACTGGCTATCCTTATTATGGCGGTACAGCCTTAAATCCATATAATTTTTATTAAAAAGATTCAGACATTATTTAATCTGAATCTTTTATTTCTTTAAATTCTTCTTGAATAATAGAATATAAGTAGGTTTTTATAGGTTTTGCTGTTTTCTTCTTTATCATGTCTTTATAACCTAATAATTGTTTCTTATAAGCGTCATCTACAATATTATTTAATTTATAATCTATTATTATTACTTCTTCATCATTTTCAATTAATAAATCAATTATACCATGGCTATCTATATCATTTGTAGTATCCATAAATTCATACTCTTTTATGATTTTAGAATTTAGATTGTTTTTAATTAAATTTTGATCTAAAAATTTTTCTATTTTCTTTTTGATATAGCTAGAAATATTTAGATGATCTAAATTAGGATTTTTAAAGTCCAATTGTTCTAATATCATATGAACCTTGGTACCAAATTCTAACTCTTTTTCTTCATCTGATGTTAACAGATGGATAGTATTTTTAGAAAAATTCTTTTCTTGCTTAGTATCACAAATGAAGTGTCTTTCTGTAATTTGTAACGTATCAGCGTTTGATACATCTAACTTTTTACTTTGAATACTTAACAAATAGTCTTTAGTATAATCTACGTCAACACACTTTTCTATATATGGATTTAAAATACTATTAATACTTTTTATAATACTACTAAAGGAAGTATATTTTTCTCTCACAAGATTAGGAACTATATCAGTTGTAAGTGATGTTTCTTCATCTTCTTTTGCTACTATGATAATTTCTTCTTTGCACCTAGTTAAGGCAACATAAAATAGTCTTATTTTTTCGCTTATATCTTCTTTTTTTATCTTAGTCTTATATAGCTTGGTTCTAATTGTTGGAATTACTTCGCTTGTTACTACAGGAAGTAAAATTCCTAGTTCATTATCATAACTAATCTTTTCTCTTAGCGCCATTTGGTTAAACTTATTTTCTAAGTTAGCAAAATAACAAATAGGAAATTCAAGTCCTTTTGAAGCATGAATAGACATTATTTTAACACTATTACAAGTATCTTGATTAATTTTGTATTTTATACTATATCCATCTTCTATAACCTGATCAAGATAATAAACAAAGTCATATATGTTATAATCTTTGGAAGATAAATCACGGACTAAGTTAGCAAGATATTCTATTCTTTTCTCTTTTTCCATAATATTTGTAGTTAATAATACTTTTTCTTCATAATTATATTCATTTAAAATATCATAAAATATGGTTTCTAGAGGTAGGATATCTATTTTATCTTTTAAAGTTAAGGCCTTTTTTACAATATCAGAGGATCTAAAACTATTATCCTTAAATGTATCAAATATGTATGCATCATCTATATTAAATAAAAAACTTCTAGCAATGGATGTATAAACGTATTTAAACTCGGTATCATAAGTATCATCATGAACTAGTAATACTAATTTTAATAGGTTTCTAATAATGTTTAAATCAGTCGATGCAGTTAAGTCTTCATCACGATATAAAGTTAATGGTATATCTAAATATTCAAAAATTTGTTTATAAAGATCAAAATTCTTTTTAACGTCCAACAGTATGGCGAAATCATTATATGAGGCATCCTTTAATATTTTTTCATCTTTATCAAATATTTGATAGTGGTTATCTATTTTATTCTTTATGTCATTACCAATGATAAATGCTTCTTTAACAATATTCTTAAAGTCATCTCCTGCTTCATATGTCTTCAAAACCATATTATAATTTTGTTCTGTTTTTCCTTCATTTATATAAGTAGTATTTCCAAAAACCATTTTATGCTCTTTTTTATAATCGGCTCCACCTATTTCATCATCCATGATATATGAAAATAATAGGTTAATATTATCAAGCACTTCAAAGCGGGATCTGAAGTTTTTGTTAAGATCTATTTTTCTACCTTTAGTAGGATCATGATTATAACTGTCATATTTTTCTTTAAATATATATGGATTAGCATTTCTAAAACGATAGATAGATTGTTTAATATCTCCTACCATGTAGACATTGTTATTTGAAATTTGACTAATAAACATTTCCTGTGTATCACTAGTATCTTGATACTCGTCTATTAAAATTTCTTGAAAACTATTTTTTATTTCTTCTCTTACATCAGGATGCTCTAAGACTAATTTGATTGCTAAGTGACTAATGTCATTAAAGTCGTATAATTGTTCTTTTTCTTTAACCTCTTTAAATATAGTTTGTAATTTTAAAATTATATCTAGTACTTCTAGAGTATCACTTTTTGTTGCTAGTAAGTCTTTTTTCATTTCTTCAATGTCTGTATAAGTACATAAGGCTTTTAGATCATCAAGAACTCCTTTAATACTTTCCTTTAGGATTACGGCTTCTTCATCGTAGTTATTATTTTTAGGTGGTAATTTACAATCTAATAAACTATTTTTGATTTCATCATAATCTTTACTATTAAGAATGCTGTCTGTTTTTAAATAGATTTTTTCTAGATCCTTACTATCTAAATGTTCTGATATTTCTTGTACCAATTCTCTTAAAATGCTAAGATCTTTTTTTATAAGAGACAAATAAGCATCAACGGATGAAGAAATAGCATTTACACTGTAATATAAGTTATCATAGTTTTGAAGATATTCAAATTTATCATAACGCAAATCTAGTTTGTTACTAATGGATAGAATCATTTCTTTTAATTCTTTGTCATCTTTTAAGGCAAAATGCTCTATTAGCTTTTGAAAATTTTCAGAACTTTCTTGATATTTCTTTTCAAAGATGGAATCTAATATTTCTTTTTTTCTTATATTAATAAGGGCGGCATCAGTTACCTTAATATCCTTATTAATCCCTAGGTTAATGTGATATTTCTTTACTACAGATAAACTAAAACTATCAAATGTAGTAATATATGCTGAATCTAATAATTTTAACTGTTCATTAAAGCCTTCTTTTTTTAGGGTTCTTCTAATTCTATCTTTCATTTCTTTTGCTGCGGCTTTTGTAAATGTTAAAATTAATAGTTTATTAATGGGAATATTACTTTTAATTTTTCTTAATACTCTTTGAGTTAAAACGGCAGTTTTACCACTACCAGCTCCAGCTGATACTATAACATTGCAGCCTTCTACATTAATTGCTTGAAGCTGTTCATCGGTCCATCTATTAGCCATTTATATCACCTCCTAAAAAGTCTAAATTTTCTACTTTTTCTAGTCGATCATAATCTTCTTCTACCTTGTAACATATGTCTTTAAATTTACAATTTTTGCAGGCTTTATAATCATCTTGAATAACTTTAGGTTTAATATCAAAATTACTGTCAATAATATTTATTGAGCTTTTTTCTATTTTATCTTTTGTATAATTTAAAATATTATAAACATCCTCTTCAGATAAGAGTTTAGCATATCTGCTAAAACCATTTTTGGTAATACTCATTCCTGATATAATATTACTTTTAGTATAATTGTGATCAAAGTGAGAAAGTATATCTTCATCACTGGTGCTATAACCCTTTAACTTTAATTTATCTTCTATGACGGCTTTATAATCTTTACTGTTGGTAGTTGTTATACTTCCTAATGAAACTTTTTGAAAATAAAATCCTGCAAAAATAGGGTTCTTAAATACCTCACTATTTTCAACTAAATATAGATAGATTGGTAACTGCATATCTAAACCATATTTTAAGTTATTAAGAGATGTCGGAAAAGAACCGGTCTTATAGTCAATTAAGGCATAATATGTGTCATCCATGTTTTGGTAAAACATTATTTTATCAATAATACCTGTAAAATAAGAATCTATTTTATATTTTGCTAATGTATTGTAATTTCTTTCTCATAATAGGCTTTTTTAAAATCAGTATACATTTTTTGCTCTTTTAAGACCTCAATTATTTCTAATAGTTCTTTTTTTAATCTTTTTAGCAAAAAGTTTTCTTTAGCAGACAAAATTTTATTTTGTAAAAATTCCTGCCAAATATATTCAAAGTCAAAATTTTCATCAAAACAAGTTGAAAGTACTTTATGATACAAGCTACCTACTAATGCCTGAAAACTTTCCTCAAATGGATCTATTTTTAATACATACTTTAAGTAATAACTGAATGGACATAGGTTATATGAATTTATACTAGTATAAGAAAGTTTTAAAGGCTTATGAATATAGTTTAAATAATCAAGGTTAGAAATACTTTTAAAACTATGATTATAGCTATTATACATAATGTCTTTATATGTTTTTTGTAATGTCTTTAGATCACTATGGATAACTTTATATTTATTATATTCATCTAATAAAAGACATAATTTTCTTCGATTATAAGAATTTGATAGATGCATATTTTGTAGCGGAGTTTTGGAAACATTCATGCTATAATCTTCAATCATGCTGCTTGGATAAAATTCATCATCAAAACTATGTAGTTTATAACTCATATATATATTTTTGATATTGGTAATTTTTTGATATGTTCTTTTTTTTGAATTTTCATTTTCTAAAACACTAGTTGGCATTCCTAAAATTTCTTTATCAGAATCACTCAAATAGTCTTCATCTTTATGAAGCAATGGCAAAACACCCTCGTTAAATCCTAATAAAAAGACATAATTATCATCTTCTACTTCTAGGTTTGAAAAGTCCTTTACTTTAATACTTTCTTGATATTTAGGTGGTAAAATATATGTTTTCTTTAACTCTTCTTTAAGAATTTCTTTATAATATTTACTACCACTTATGGAAGTATATTTATTTAATAAGGAAATGAAGGGTTTAATGATATTTTTATTTTCATTGTTATATTCTGGTAATTTTTTAGTAATAAAATACTCTTTTATTACTGGAACACTATTTATGGATATATTTTCATTAAGTTCAAGAGGAATATTATACATTTTAAATAGTTTTTTTAACGTATAAAAATAGTCAGCACTGATGTTAGTTAGAAAAATATGATTTAAGGATACTTTATTATCAACTAACTCTAGTATTTTAACTATTACATTATTTACTTCTTCTTCAATGTCAGCTGCTTGTGTAACTATTATGTTTTTTTCTTGAGGTGATGATGTTAAAATTCGAGCATTTAATGATGTAAATATTTTTTCTAAATAATTATCTAATTGACAGCTAGCATCTACATATACATTCTTAGAATTTAAATATTCTTTAAACTGTTTATTTTCAATAAGAATGTTATTATTTGTTAAATCTTTTTTCATTTCTTGAAGAAAAGATATCTTTTTACTATCATAATTATTATTAAGATCAATATAATATAAATATTTTAAATATTCTTTAGCTACCGAAAATGAAATATTATACTTTTCCATTAGATATGGATAAATATTAACATTATATTTAAAAAAATATTGTTCCATAAATTCATTTAAAGTCATAAATTTAATATCGAATATTTCTTTATCATGTGACATTTGCTTTAATAAAATTTCTTTTTTTTCATTAGTACATATATATAACGTATTAGCTTCTTTTAATTTTATCATCTATCGTTTCCTCCTAACACCTTAAGTATATTAAATATATCATATCAAACAAATATTCGTCAATGATTAGTGCAAAAAAAAAGCATTAAGCTGCTTCTTTAACACTTACTACTTCTTTTCCTTTGTAACTACCACATTTTGGACAAACTCTATGTGGTTTAATTACTTCACCACAAGTGCTACATTTAGTAACTCCTGGCATTTCCATTGCATTATGAGCTCTTCTCATTCTTTTTCTTGTTTTTGAAACTTTACGGAATGGTACAGCAAATAATTGAATATTTAATTTCATCATATTCTCACTCCTCTTCTATATTTTTTAATAATTCATTAAACGGATTATGACTAGTAGTAGCTTCTTCTTCACTCACAAGTTTCCATCCATCTCCATGAAATTTACTGAGATCCTCGACCTTAGTATATTTCAAGGAATCTCTAGAACAATATTTTCCCACAAAAGTTCAATAATATCAAGAGAATTTTCTAAATTTGTAATAAATTCTTTTAAATCTCCTTCTATTTTAAGAGAAAATGGATATTCTATGTCTTCAAGGGAAATAGAATCTTGCAGGATCATAACACCACTTACATCTAAATCAACATAGTCAATATCATCTGTTTGTCTAGTTATTTTGCCAACTACTTTCACATTATCTAATTTTTTAACACTGTTTCCTTGTAGTAATCTTGAGGTATATTAACAATTTCATCAATTACTATTTTATCTATGGAATTAGTATGCAATAAAGTTAGATCAATTTTATCCATAACATCACATCCGTATACATTATATACTTTTTTTGGCTTTTCTTCAAGTGTTATTTTTTTGCTTGTTGTTACGAAATCTTGCGGGGTCAAATCTTAATAATTTCTGTTCTCTGTTATCAAATGTTTTTGTAGAATCTAACTCTTTTAATGAGGTTCTTTTTATGGCAATACGCAATTTTTTTAGGGCTTTCTGTTCTATAACACATACTCTTTGTCTACTTATATTTAAAATTTTACCTATTTCTTCAAGTTGAAGAGGCGTTTTCCCGTTTAGACCATATCTATATGTTATAACATCTCTTTCACGAGGTTCTAGGATACCACTATTTATAAAATCCATTAAATCTGTTGCGACTGAAGATATCATAACCTGTTCTTCAACATTTTCATCTGACTTTATGAAATCGAGCAATACTGCATCATCTTCTTCAGCCACACTCTTATTTAGACTAACTGTATCATCCTTTATTAGTTTTAGTTCTGCTATTTCTGTTACAGATTTATCCATTTTTTGCGCTAGTTCTTCTAATGTTGGCTCTCTTTTTAAATCTATGGTTAGTTCTCTTGTTATTTTAGTTAATTTTTGTATATCTGTATAAATTTTGTTAGGTAGTTTAATATTTCTTCCATGTTTTTCTATTTCTTGTAATATTGGTCTTATTATTCTAGCAGTTGCAAACGTTGTAAATCTAAATCCTCTATCAACATCAAAATTTTCAACAGCATCAATTAAGCCTAGATTACCGGCCTGAATTAGATCTATATAAGATATTCCTCTACCCAAGTATTTTCTAGCTATACTAGCCACTAACCGAAGATTGCTGTTAATTAATAATTCCCTTGCCTTCATGTCACCGTTCTTATATTTTATAAATAATTCTTTTTCAAGAGGCGCTGTTAATATTTTGTATTTACCTATCTCTTTAAAATATTGCTTAACTAAATTCGTATCATACTCAGTACTTATATTTTCCTCTTCTTCCTCATTTACTGGTATTTCTAAGGCTATATCGTCTTCTAAATAAATATTATTTAACTCAAAATAAAAACTAAGCATTTTCCAAAGATGTTCATTATTCTTTAATACATCCAATTCATCATCTTCTAATTCATTTAAAATCTGAACTATATATGTTCTTAGTTTTCTAGATTCTTTATATACTCCAAGTAACACCTTTTCATTAAAACAATTTATTTTTTTTAGGAGTAAACTTAAACTATTTAGATTCTTTAAAATTTCTTCTTTATTTTGGGTATTTTTGCAATTAGAATTTATATAGTTTGTAACAACAGAATAATCTCCCAATTCAGTTAACTTACTTGCATATTCAAAAAGTTTATTTTGAAATAAGCATGAAAAGTACTTTTCAAACGTAACATTTGATATTTTGTTTAAATCCATATTATATATGGTACGTTTTACTTCTCTAAAAAATAAACTTTTAAATGTTTCCTCATCTATATTCATAAACTTAAATTTTTTATAAGTTTTACCACATAACGGATACAAGCAAGTTAGTAAATTGTTTTCTAGACTTTTGTTTCCTTTTCTAATATCCGTTATAACTTTTATTTCTGGATTCATTATTATCACCTTTTCTTTTTAAGGTATTTGTACGCCTTTATTTAGTTGCTATAATACCAAAAAAGTAATTAATAGTCAATTATTTTCATGTTGGTATTTTTACTAATATATGTTAAAATAAAGTAATATTAAAGGAAGTGGTTTTGTGGCAAGTGTTGGTATAGTTTGTGAATATAATCCCTTTCATAATGGTCATTTGTATCATTTAAATAGTATTAGAAAACTATATCCTAATGATACGATCGTTTTGGTGTTAAGTGGAAATTTTACTCAGCGGGGAGATTTTTCAATAATTGATAAATGGACGAAGGTAAAGATTGCTAAAGAAATGGGAATTGATCTTATTGTTGAACTCCCTTTTGTATTTGCAACACAATCGGCTGATTTTTTTGCTTATGGAGCTATTAGCCTTCTTGAAGCATTGAAAGTTTCAAAGATCGTTTTTGGAAGTGAAAATGATAATCTTACTGACTTGGAAGCGATTGCTAAATGCCAGGTTCAAAATGAAGATTTTGATAAATTGGTTAAAATTTATTCTAAGTTTGGACTAAATTATCCTACTGCAGTTAGTAATGCCTTATATGATTTAACTGGCAAAAGAATAGATACTCCCAATGATTTATTAGGAATTAGTTATATAAAGACTATCTTAAAGAACAATTATAATATAAAACCAATATGTATTAAAAGAACTACTGATTATCATGATGATGTGTTAAACAATATAAGTAGTGCTACTGCAATTAGAAAAGCCTTAGAAAATGGTTTAGATGTTAGAAAGGCAGTACCTGAAGCAGTTATTAAGTATTTAGATTATGATAATTTACATTTTAAGGGAAAATATTTTTCTTTACTCAAATATCGAATTTTAACTGATGAAGATTTGTCTAGCTATCAAGGTGTTGACGAAGGTATTGATAAAAAATTAAAAAAAGCAGTTGTTTGCAGCACTTCATACGATGAACTCATTGATAGCGTGAAATCTAAAAGATATACTTATAATAGAATTAATAGAATGCTATTACATATTCTAGTTGGATTTACTAAAGAAATGTCTAAAAGCATGAGAGAAATTGATTATATAAGAATACTTGGTTTTAACGATAAAGGAAGAAGCTATCTTAATAAGGTAAAAAAAGAGGTTAATTTACCATACTTAGTCGTTTCAAAAGAAGTTTTAGTCCTATTTTAGACTTTGAACTTAAAACAACAAGTATTTATGGTTTGATTAATAATGATAGAAATTTAATTTTAGAAGAATATAATAATCACTTGGGAGGAGAAAATAATGAAAAGTAATATGTTAAGAACTAAAAAGAAGGGACAACTTTATGTAGTATCTGGACCATCGGCTTGTGGGAAGGAATTCCTTGTTAAAAAAATACTTGAAAAGAGAAATGATTTATGGTTATCAATTTCTTGTACTAGTAGAAAACCAAGGCCTTTAGAAAAAGATGGAGTTGATTATTTTTTCTTAACAAAGGAAGAATTTGAAGAGAAAATAAGACAAAATAAACTTTTAGAATATGCAAAATATGCTGATAATTACTATGGTACCCCACTAGAAAGCATTGAAAAACATTTAAATAATGGCGAGGACGTAATATTAGTAATTGAAATTCAAGGAGCTTTACAAATAAAGGAAATTTTACCGGATACATTATTTATCTTTATTCTTCCCCCTACTATGAAAGAACTTAAAAGAAGACTTGAAAATCGTGGCACAGAGGATAAAGCAAAGATCGATAAACGATTCTTAAGAGCATATGAAGAGATTAATGAAGTAAGTAAATACAATTATGTTGTGGTCAATGATGACTTAGACGTAGCAGCAAAAAAAGTTGAGGCTATTTTAATTTCTGAGAAGTGTCGCGTAGATAGAATTGAGTCAATTGATGTTGATAATATAGAAGAAAAAATCCATGAGGCTTTAATTAGCTAGACACGGATTTTTTTATTTTGATATAAACTATGTATTATTTTTTAATAATATTCAACAAAAAAAGACCTTCGAGGTCTTTTAAAAACTAGTCTTTAATTTCTTCTATCTTCATTAGGTTAGTTTGTCTATTATCACCAGTGTTAGGGAAACTTCCTGTTATTACAATTATGTCTCCTTTTTCTAGTTCCATATTTTCTTTAGCACATTTAATACTTTTATCTAATACTTCATCTGTTGAACTACAAACTGGTAATATTACTGGATAGCATCCCCAGTTCAAAGCAAAACGTCTACCTGTTTTTTCACTGGACATAAACCTAAAATAAGTGCGTTTGGTTTTAAGTTACTAATTAATCTAGCTGTTGAACCAGTAATTGTAGCAGCACATATTAATTTTGCATCTAAGCGATTAGCACTTTCTACAACACATTCAGCAATAGCACTTGGTACATTGTCAGCTTGTTTTTTAATTGAAATATAATCAAATGCAGCGTATTTTTCTGTTGTTTCACAGATATTAGCCATAGCTTGTACTGTTTCAACTGGATGCTTTCCAACAGTTGTTTCACCTGATAACATAACTGCATCAGTACCATCTAAAACTGCATTAGCGATATCACTAGTTTCTGCTCTTTTTGGACGGTTATTTTCCATCATTGTTTCAAGCATTTCTGTTGCTACTATAGCAAGCTTGCCCATTTGACGTGCTGTTCTAATCATACGTTTTTGAACGATTGGTAACATTTCACTAGGTATTTCAGTACCTAAGTCTCCACGAGCAACCATAACACCATCAGATACCTCTAAGATTTCTTTTAAGTTATCTATACCTAATTGGCTTTCAATCTTACAAATAATTTGTAAATCTTCACGATTATGTTCTTTTAATATTTTCTTTATTTCTAATACATCTTCTTTGCATGAAACAAATGAAATAGCAAGATATTCTCCTCCATTTTCGCATGCATATTTTAAATCTTCACGATCTAAGTCACTAACATATGGAATATTTAATTTAACGCCAGGTACACTCATACTCTTGCGGTTTCCTAAAACTCCACCTGCTAATATTTTACAAGTAACTCCATCATCTTCTACTGATTCTACTACTAATCTCATTTTAGCGTTTTCTAGTAAAATAGTATCTCCTACTTTTAATGATGAAATTGCTTCAGGATGGTTAGTTGAAAATTTTTCTTCAGTTCCAAGAACTTCTTCTTTAACCATACGAATTGTTTTACCTTCTACTAATTCGATTTTGTCATTTTCTAACATACCACTTCTGAATTCTGGTCCTTTAGTATCCCAAAGAATTGCTACGTTCATTCCAGTTCTTTTTCTTACTTCACGAACTGATGAAATAGCAAGTTTTCTTTCCTCTAATGTAGCGTGAGTGAAATTTACACGAGCTACATTCATTCCAGCTAGAACCATCTTTTCCATTACATCAGGTTGATTTGATGCAGGGCCGATGCTACAAACAATTTTTGTTTTTTTCATATATAACACTCCTTTACTTTTCTTCAGCAGATTTATTATATAACATTTTTTCTGAAAAATATAGTCTTATTTTTTATTTTTGACATTTTGGGCAATAATATGTACCTCTTCCATTAATGTGAGTCACTATAATTTGACTATTACAGGTTGGACATAGAGCATTTTTCTTACCATGTACATTAAGTTTTGCTTGAAAAAGGCCATGAACTCCTTCACTCGATGTAAAACTTTTAATTGTAGTTCCTCCAAGCTTTACTGCCTCACTTAAGATTATTTTTGTATTATTAATAATTGTTAAACACTCATTACGTGATATATCACAACCTCTACGCATAGGAGAAATCCCACTTTTGAATAGTATTTCATCATCATAGATATTACCTATACCACAAATAATATTTTGATTAAGTAAAATTGTTTTTATTGGTAATTTTAACTTGTGAATCTTATCAAATAAATAGTCTTCTGTTATATCATCATAAAATTCTTTTCCTAGTTCACTTAAAGGTTTTACTTTATAAGTGTCCTCTTTCGGAATAAGATACATTTTCCCAAATTTTCTTACATCATGATATCTAAAACTTATTTCATCATCCAAAATAAATTCTACATGTTCATGTTTAGTGATTTCATCTCCTTTATTTCTGAAAAAAAATTTTCCTTCCATTCTAAGATGTATAAGTAGAGAATAATCATCCAATTCAATAACTATAAATTTTCCCCTAGTTGTAATACTATTAATTTTTTGACCTAGTATTTTCTTTTTAAACTCTTTGGGTGTAGGAGATGCTATTATATTGTCCCAATAAATCGCACAATCAGTTATTCTTTTTCCTACAATTCTCGGTATCAAATTTTTTACGACTGTCATTACTTCTGGTTTTTCTGGCATAGTATTCACTTCCCATCTTTTTATTTTGCTTCATACCAATTGTTACCTATTTCAATATCTACTTTTAATGGAACCTTCAAAGTAAATGTATTTTCCATAATATCTTTTACTATTTGCTTTACTTCTTCTAATTCACTTTTTATGACATTAAATACAAGTTCATCATGTACTTGAATTAACATTTTACTTTTTAAACCACGTTTATTAAATTTGTTATAAATTTCAACCATAGCTTTCTTTAATATGTCAGCAGCTGTTCCCTGGATTGGAGTATTTAGAGCCATTCTTTCACCACTGCTTCTGATCATATAATTTTTACTCTTAAGTTCTTCAACAACTCTTTTTCTGTTCATTAATGTTCTGACATACCCTTTTTCATAGGCATCCTTTTTCTCTTGTTCCATAAATTCGTGGATTCCGGGGAAAGTATTTAGATAATTTTCAATGAAGCTTTTAGCTTCTTTCATATCTATTCCTAAATCTTCTGATAAACCAAAGCTGCTAATTCCATATAAAATACCAAAATTAACTGCTTTTGCGCTTCTTCGCATATCTTTAGTAACTTCTTCAATTGGTACTTTAAATATCTCTGAAGCTGTTTTTGTGTGAATATCTTTTCCTTCTTTAAATGCATCTATTAAATTTTTTTCATTAGACATAGAAGCAAAAACACGTAATTCTACTTGGGAATAGTCACTAGACATTAATACTGAATCTTCGTCTGCAATGAAAGCTTTTCGAATAAGCTTTGAAAAATCACTTCTGGCTGGAATATTTTGTAAATTAGGACTGATACTAGATAATCTACCTGTACGAGTTAGAGTTTGTGTGAAGATTGTATGAATCCTTCCATCATCTCTTACTTCTGTCTTTAACCCTACGGCATAATTTGTATATAGTTTAGCTAATGTTCTATACTCAAGAATCTTTGGAACTATTGGATGCTCATATATAATTTTACTAAAATGTCCTTACTAGTAGAGTATTTATTATCCTTTGTTTTCTTTGGATATCTTATTTTTAAATCTTCAAATAAGACTTTAGCAAGCTGTGATGGACTCATAATATTAAATTCACAATTGCATCACTATAGATATCTTTTTCCAATTCATCCATTTTTTTCTTTAATTCTATTTCAATTTCCCCTAAATATTCTTTGTCAACTTTAATTCCAGTAATTTCCATATCTGCAAGTACTGTGGTAAGGGGCATTTCTATATCTTTGAATAATGATTCCTCTTCATTTTCTTTTAATTCATTTATAACTTGTTCTTTGGTTTCATAGATGAACTTTGCCTTACTACAACAAAGTTGTTTTAAAGTTTCTAAATCTACATCTTTAGGTCTTTTTTCTGTACCATATGAATCTTCATATGGAGTAATATTATAATCAAAACTACTAGCTACAAAGCTAATATCATCTTTAACTGTATAATCTAACAAATACATTCCAATCATGGCATCATAATTACAATTATTAATTTTAATACCTAAATTATTTAGAACTACTATACTTTTTTTTAGATCATATGTCATTTTAGAAGAACTACCTTGAAATAAATCTTTATGTTTTTCGATATCTTGTGGTGATAGAAAATAGCCTTTTTCTCCATCATATATTCCAACACCTAAAATAGTACTCTTACTATAAACTGTTCCTCTTGTTTCTAAATAAAAGGAAAATGGTTTAACTCCTAATGTAGAGATATCAGAAAGTAGAATTTTATCCTCTTTTTTTGACATTTTTTCTGTAAAACTATCATTACTATTCATATCAAAATTAATTTTTCTTAATAGAGAGTGAAATTCTAATTCTTCAAGTATGGATTTAAATTTTTGAAAATCATAACCATTATATTTGCAATCTTCTAAAGTAAAGTCAATGGGTACTTCACGATAAATGGTTGCCAAATCATAACTCATATATGCATTTTCTTTATCAGTAATCAACTTTTCACGAGTTTTAGGAGAAATATCTTCAAGATTTTCATAAACACCATCCAAACTACCATACTTTTCTAGTAAATTAATAGCTGTTTTTTCTCCTATTCCTTTAACTCCTGGTATATGGTCACTTGGATCTCCCATAAGTGACTTCAAATCAATCATTTTAATTGGATCTACTTTATAAGTTTTTCTAAACTCCTCCTTATCCATCATGATATGACCGCTTTGTTTTAATAATTTTACAATTACTTCATCACTTATTAGTTGTAATAAATCTTTATCACTACTAACAATAGTTGCTATAAATTGGTCTTCTTCATCGACTATTTTTGCTAAAGTACCAATTATATCATCTGCTTCATAATTATCAATTTCAAAGTGTTTTATTCCCATTGTATCTAAAACTTCTTTAGCTTTTGGAAATTGTAATTTTAACTCTTCTGGCATGGCCTGTCTTCCTGCCTTATAGTCATCATATTTGTCGTGCCTAAATGTCTTACCTTTATCAAAAGCAACTAAAATATAGTTTGGACTTTCTTCTTTAATAATTTTATTCATCATATTGATAAATCCATATAATGCATTAGTAGGAAACCCCTTCCCATTACGCATTATATTGCCACTATAACTAGTTGCATAAAAACTCCTAAATAATAGATTATTACCATCTACTAAAATTACTTTCTTCATGTTATATCACCTACTCAATTATAACATACTTTTTGTAGTTAATATATTTATTTTATAATTGTAACTGAACCATTAGTGTTCCTATAAACATCTTGTTTATCAAGCCTCATTATTCTATCACTCATCAAAAATACTATTATTAAAAATATTATATATATACCTAATAAACTAAAACCCTTCTTTAATACTTTTTCATAATAACATCTCCCTTCAATTACACTTAAATTATATCTAATACATTTGTTCGTGTCAATTGTTTTTTAAACATTTGTTTGACATTTTACAATTAAAATGTTAATATTATTTTAGCGAGGAGTGATAATATGGAAAAACTTACCGAAAGTCAGTATAATATCCTACAAGTCTTAAAAAAATTGATAGCTGAAAGAGGTTTTCCTCCTACTGTTAGGGAAATTGGAGAAGCTGCTCATTTGTCATCACCTGCAACTACGCATTTTCATTTAAATAAATTAGCAGAAAAGGGATATATTGAGAAGGGTAATGGAAAAAACAGAACTATTAAACTGTTAGTAGAAAATGAATTTTTACAAAAAGATGATGATATTGTTGATGTTCCTCTACTTGGAAAGGTTACAGCTGGTTCTCCTATAGAGGCATTGAGATGCCTAATGAATTCTTTCCTTTACCTGCTAACTTGATTGCTGGCAAAAAAGAAGTATTTACTTTAAAGGTAAGTGGTGAAAGTATGATTAATGTCGGAATTTATGATGGTGACATTTTAATCGTAGAAAGAAAAAATACAGCTGTTAATGGAGAAACAGTTGTAGCGATGAATGAAAATAATGAAGTTACAGTGAAGACTTTTTACAAGGAAAAAGATCATTTCAGATTGCAACCAGAAAATGATACCATGGCTCCAATTATTTTGGATAAGGTTACTATCCTAGGTAAGGCAATCGGATTATATAGAAAATTTTAAAAGAGATTACATTTTGAAATGTAATCTCTTTTTATTTGTTCTTTTTAATTTTACTATGATCTTTATTTGCAGAATTAGGCCTCTTAATATTTAAATACATTCTCAATAGCTTGTGCCTTATATTTTCATTTTGATAACTAATATTGCAAATGGCAATTATATCATTGCGAGGATTTAAAAGCTCTTCTAGTTCCGTATCACATATTAACTCATTAGTTAAGACATTCTCTTTATAATTATTAATTAAGTCTAATATAATATCTGTATAACAAATTTCATCTGAAAAGAATAATTCTGACATGGTGTTTGAAAAAGATATAATATTTTCTTCTGCTACATCACCATTGTTTGACGAAGATATGCTTTCATCATACTCTTCTAAAAATTCATGTAGAGTTAATGGTGCGGCATAATAAAGATAATCAAGAATATGTAATTTGGAGACTTGCTTTAAATAATCATATTTTATTTTGCAATCGTTTAGTATTCTTCTTTGTTCACTTGAATCTAGAGATGTAAAGAAAATAGATGAATTAAGCATTTCAATTAAACCATATGTATTCTCATTTATATAGAGTTCAAGATCATCAATATCATTAATATTTTCCTCATAAAAGCGAATGGTTTCTTTATCCTCTTCTTCATAATTATTATCCATAATACTAGTAAATAATAATTTATAATCATCTAAAAAAATAATACTTATAATACTTTGATATAATTTTTCATTTTCCTTTAATACTTCAAACATTGGTAGTACTTTATCACATATTAAATCATAGTCATCTGATATAGATAATTCCTTTTTAAATAAATTAGAAATTTCATTTCTTAAAATGAATGTGGCATTATTAAAATTCATAAGTACTTGTTCCTCCAATATCCTTTAACTTTTGTTTTATTTTTGGCTTACAGTTATTAATATAATTACTATTTGCTTCAGACTTAAAGGTGTCAGTATAATTATAAATACTATCGTATAATTCTAAAATAAGAATTTCTTGAAATGTAAAATTTTCTCCGATTTCTGCCATCACATATTCTAAATCCCATTTTTCTATTTTATTTAGTAGTTCATCATTAGTATTGTCAACTTTATAATATTTGCTTTTAAACAACATGTTTTTATAATACTCTTTAATTATTGGTAACATTAAATCATAATAATTATCTGGGTCACTATAATATAAAGAATGAAGGGTACTAGAAATTTCTGATACTGATTTTTTCTTGGCCTCTTCTTCATTATATTTTAAATTTTTATCAAATAATATTTTTATGTTTTCTTTTGTATATCTACAAGTATAATAAAATCCTTCTATGTATGATAAGGAAAAAATTTTTTTAAATAGTCATTTAAATCTTTATTATCTAAAAATAACTTTCTTTTATTAAAATATGACATTTTCTGAAACTCTTCAAATGATGATACAAAATCACAAATATATGAAGGAACAGTTTCTATTTGATTTAAAAGATCGTTTATATTTTTTACACTTGATTTAAATTCTTCAAAAATTTGTTTTTCTTCATTATAAAAATCATTTTCTTCATTGTTATTAATGATACAAAAATCATGATAAAACATACCTAATAATAATTTATACTCTTTGTAATTTTTTATTTTCATTTTCTGAAAAACGAGAAGCAGTGCTCCCTCATATTCTTCTTCTACATGCTCATAAAAATTTTTGTTGTCTTTTAAGTCACTAAATCTAGTCTCTTTATTAGCAACTCTTATATTACATTTTCTTTCTAAGCTTCTAAGTTCTTTTTGAATTTGTGAGCGCAAATCTATAGTCGGAGTTGTCGTATCATTTATATAATATTTATTAGGCATATACATCACCTCATTATTGTTTATTATCTTTAGTAAGAGTTTTTATAATATAACTTGAAATAAGTAATCCAGCACTAGGAGGCACAAATGAGTTAGAGGGTATTACACCATGAATTTTATTTTTGGGTACTTCTCTACTACACATTACATATAGCTTTTTATTAATTTTTTGGTCTTTTAGGTATTTTCTTATTCTTCGTGCGATAGGATCACCAGATGTTTTCATTACATCAATGATTTCTAAATCTTCAGGATTTTGTCTATTTCCCGTTCCCATGGAGGAAATTATTTTAATGTTGTTTTTAAGACAATATTTAATTACATTTTCTTTAACTTTAATACTATCACAACAATCAGCAACATAATCTATATGATAGTTAAATAATTCTTTATAATTTTCTTCGGTAATTAATTTATTAATACAAATTACTTCACATAGAGGATTTATATCTTTAATTCTTTCTTTAAAACATTCTGTTTTATATTTACCTATCGTTGATGAGAGTGCTATTATTTGTCTATTGATATTTGTTATATCAACAGTATCATAGTCTACTAAAATAAGGGTACCTATATTTGAACGAGCAAGAGATTCAACTACATATCCTCCTACTCCTCCTAATCCTAGAACAAGGATTGTTTTTTTTGATAAGTCGTTTACTTTTTCTTTTCCAAAATAGGCTTCTAATCTTAAAAAACGGTTTTCATTAATACTTTTCATTAGGCTGCATCATCCTCATAAACTTTTACTTTTTTCTTGGCACTATGAATTATATCTAGTGGTTTATTACTAACTGTTTTATATAAATATGATAATTTAGAGTATTCTCTTTGATTATTTCTAGCAATGTCATAATAGTGTTTTAAGTTTATATAGTCTTTACTATTAACTGGCTCTAAAAATTCTAAAATTCTTTCAAAATCAGCAAGTGAAATGATTGATTTATTTATAATAGTAAAATCAAATTGATCAAAATCTTTAATTAATCTGAATAACTTACCTAAATTATTATCTGAAATATATTTACTAATATTTAATCGTTCTAAATTGGCAGATGCATATTCTATCTTCTCTAAGCTAGACTCTGAAATTATGTCAAACACCTGAAGTTTTTTTAAATCAAGATAACGATTTTTTTGATTTGGAGTTCTATTTTTTAAATCTAGGATAAGAGTTCCTATAAGACTATCAAAACCATCAGAAATTTTATCAGTGATTTTAGTAATTCTGTAAACGTCATATTTATTATTGTCATCTGTTTTGGTTGATACCAAAATGCTTTTAGTCCCTGATTTAGAACTTAGGCGAACAAATTCCATTACTGATGATGTTGTTGATGTTGTAAGGTGTTTTAAGTTTAAATATTCATAATACTATTACCGTTTACAACTATGTCACTTGGTCTAATGTCTTTTGTATAAAATTCATCACTTACTTTTACTGCATTTTTTAGATTTACCCCAACATTTAATATTCTGTTACGATTAATTATAGGAAGTACTAGCATACAAATCACCTCAATATATCGCTTATTATAACATATTTCATGTTTTTTTACAAAAATATGTAAAATATGCAAAAAAAAATGCCAAAGGAGCGTTCTTGGCATAACGATAAAACCTGCTCTTATATACAGGTGGGTATCTCTAGCCTATCTTTAGGATTCCTATTAATAAACAGGCATTCAACACGGATAAACTTTATCAAGATTCCCTTATCGTCTCTTTAGTCGGTTTTATAATTGCTAGTATCGCATCCTTTAGACAATTATATTGTACCACATATCTAATATTTATACAACCTTATAATATTTATTTTACTAAATTTTACATTTTCCTATTATTTTTTATTGCATATATTACTGTAGGTGATTTTATGTATTTTAAAAGCAAAGATATCCAAATGTATTATGAAAAATATGGAAATGGCAATGATATAATGTTAATACTTCCTGGTTGGGGTGAAACACGTAAGACTTTTAATAAAATTATTGAGTATTATAAAAATATTTATACTATTTATATTATGGATTATCCTGGTTTTGGAAACACTAAATTTCCAAGTGGGGATTTAACAATTTATGATTATGCCCTCTTAATAAAAGAGTTTATGATTTCTGAAAAGATTAGCAATCCAGTTTTACTTGCCCATTCTTTTGGTGGAAGAATAGCTATATTTTAACTGGTTATTTTAATATTAAAATAGAGAAAATGATACTTATGGATATAGCGGGAATTAGAAGAAAAAGTATTAAACGATGGTTGAAACAAAAAATTTATAAATTTAGAAAAAATGTAATGTATTTTTACCAAAGCGGTTTAGAAAAAATTATTTAAAACGCCTTAAAAATAAATATGGTTCGACTGACTATAATAGTTTAAGAAAGAATATGATTAAAACTTTTACTAATGTTATCAATGAAGATTTAAGAAAATATGTTAACAAAATAAGCAGTGAGGTTTTGTTAATTTGGGGAATGAGAGATATAGATACACCATTAAAAGATGGATACTTTTTTAATAAAAAGATAAAAGATTCGGCCTTAATTATATTTCCTTATGGTACTCATTTTACATACTTAGAATATCATATACAAATTCTTAGTATCATTGATTGCTTTGTTAATAACACGTAAAAAGGTCTTTAGTTATTACTAAAGGCCTTTTAATATTGGATTCCCCAAACTACATAATATTTGGCTTCACTTCCACAACAAACGCATTTATCATCAATAAGTGCTTTATTTTCTAATATACATCTTGATTTACAACCTCTGATTTCTTTAATTTTTTCTTCACATTTAGGATTTCCGCACCACATAGCGTGAATAAATCCTGGTTGAGTTTCAAGAATTTGCTTCATTTCATCTAAATTATGAGCTTCAAATGTCAATTTGTCTCTTCTTTCTTTTGCTCTTTCATACATATCGTGTTGAATTATTTCTAATAGATCTTTTGTATATTTTACAATATCAATATTCTTAGCAACATCCATTTTTTCTCTAGTGTCTCTTCTCGCAACAACAATTTTATTTTGTGCTAAATCGCGTTCACCAATTTCTATTCTTACAGGAATTCCGTTTACTTCTGCTTCTGCAAATTTAAAGCCTGGTGATTTTTCGGTATCATCTATATACGCAACTACACCATTATTTAGTAATTTTTCTTTATATTCTTCAGCTATCTTCTTTACTTCTTCACTTTTACCAATTGGAATAATAACTACCTGTTTTGGAGCAATACGAGGTGGTAAAACCAAACCATAATCATCACTATGAACCATGATTAAAGCTCCAATCATTCTTGTTGTTGTTCCCCATGATGTTTGGTAAACATATTCTTCTTTATTTTCTTTATTAGTAAATTTAACATCATAAGCTTTAGAAAATTTCTGTCCAAAATAATGTGATGTTCCAGCTTGTAAACTAACTCCATTATACATTAAAGCTTCATTTGTTAGTGTGTATTCAGCACCAGAAAATTTTTCTTTTTCAGTCTTTTTTCCTCTAATTGAAGGGATTGCTAAGACATTATTATGAAAGTCATGGTAAACTCCCATCATTTGATCTGTTTCTTTTTCAGCTTCTTCTTTAGTAGCATGTACTGTGTGACCTTCTTGCCATAAGAACTCACGACTTCTAAGGAATGGTCTAGTTTCTTTTTCCCAACGGAAAACATTGCACCACTGATTGTATAACATTGGCAAATCACGATGAATGAGACTTAACATGATTATGATAATAATCACAGAAAAGTGTTTCACTTGTTGGACGAATACAAAGTTTCTCATCCAATTTTTTACTACCGCCTTCTGTTACCCAAGCGACTTCAGGGGCAAAACCTTCCACTAAATCCTTTTCTTTATTTAACATATTTTCAGGTATTAATAAAGGCATCTGACAGTTCACATGTCCTAATTTTTTAAATTCTTGATCCAAAATACTTTGCATTTTTTCCCAAATGGCATAACCGTTTGGCTCTATAACAATACATCCTTTAACAGAAGAATAATCTGCTAAATGAGCAGCTTTTACAACATCTGTATACCATTTAGCAAAGTCAACATCTCGTGATGTTATTTTTTTATTATCTTTTTCCATACTACCCTCTTTTCTTATAACAGAAAAAACTATTACATATATTTACTCATAGATTTCATCATTTGATTTATTTGCTTTTGATTAGGCTTTCTACCCATTTGACTCATTAAATCTTTAATCATAGCTTCATTAATAGGCGGGTTTTTCTTTAAATATTTTTTTGTAACAGTACGGGCAATAAAAAAGCCAATAACTGCTCCAATAATTAAACCAATTAATACTAATAATATATCATGTAACATATAATCTCTCCTTTTCCTCTTATATTTTACTAGATTTTTCTTTATTCGTAAAGGGTGAGTTATAATGAAGTCTTAATAAGTACCTATTAATTTATTATTTTTATAAATATCTTTTAAAAAGAAATAGTCGTTATTTGCAAAATCACAAACAAAAAAATTAGGATTTTCTTTATATAAACCTTTAAAAAAATAATTTTGATCTTTACTAGTACTTATTTTAATATATGTTTTCTTTACTTCCATAGTAGTTATTTCTGATAAGTAGAAGTTATTATATATATGTACGTTACATCTTTTACTATATGGAATGTCTTGGTGTAATGTAATAAAGAGACGACGATCTAATTCTTCTTTTGGAAGAGGTTTTATTAATTGATAAAAAAGATGCTTTCCATATATTATATTGTCTTTTTTGATGGTATATACCTGTTTTAAAAGATTATAAAGGGAAATTTCATAATTATAATATAAAGCTAAATATTCTTCTCTAATATCAAATACAAAAAAAGTTCTCATTTTATCACCTATTTCTATTTAAGTATAAAATTTGAGAACAAGATTTTTTGTCGAATTATATTATTTAATAAGATTTTCTACTCTCTTTTCTAGACTATCAGTATCAAAGCCGTATTTCTTTAATACATCATCTTTGCTACCACTAGCTCCATATTCTTCTTGTGATATTATATATTTGTCATTAAATATTAGTTTATTCCATACAACACTTGGCGCTTTTTCGATAACAATTTTTTTCTTTTCTACTGGTAAAATTTCATCTATATATTCATCTGTTTGTTTTAAGAAAGTATTTAGTGAAGGCATGCTCACAACTCTTAGATCAAAACCTTTTGTGAAAAGGCGATCACTTATTTCTATGGCCTGGTGTAGTTCTTCACCAGAAGATATTAATATTCCATCTAATTGTCTTTGCTCTTTTTTGACAATATATCCGCCATATTTAACATTATTTATAGAAGTATTTTCTAGGCACTTTACAGGCTCTTAGTAAGAACTATTGCCTTAGGATTATCGTTTGATGACATAATTATTTTGTATACACCAGCCACTTCATTGGCATCACATGGTCTATAAACGTCTAAATTAATAGTATTTCTTAGAGTGTTTAATTGCTCAATTGGTTGATGAGTTGGGCCATCTTCGCCGACGCTAATAGAATCATGAGTAAAAATATATGTTACTGGTAGATGCATCATACAAGCTAGGCGCATTGCTGGACGCATATAATCACTAAATGCTAAAAATGTTGACCCATACGCACGATATCCTACTAAACTTAGACCGTTTAAGATTGAGGACATAGCATGTTCTCTTACACCAAAATAAATATTTTTACCGGCATAGTTAGATTCTTCAAAATCTTTGCCATCTTCTATATAATTTTTACAACTAGAAAATAAATCAGCACTACCACCAAATAAAAGATTTGAGGCCTTACTGTAAGCATTTAGAACTTTACCAGCAGTTAGGCGAAGTTCTGCTTCTTCATTTGATATATCTAAATCATTTATAACAATATCTTTTTTATTAGCCATTAGTGAATTAATAAAATTTAAATCTTCTTCTGATAGTTTGGTTAATTTTTGTTCAAAGTCTAAAACAAGGTTAGCATTTCTTTCATTTATAAGATATTGAAAATCTTCCATTGCTTCAAGGGATACGGTAAATGATACATCACGAAGATTTAATTTTTGCTTTATAGATGAAATGTCTTCTTTTTCAAGTGGGGTTCCATGACATAAATTACTACCCTCTAGTTTTGAATACTGACCAATATTTGTTGATACTTCTATTAGAGTTGGTTTATCACTTAATTTTGCTTGGTCAATAGCAGCACTAATCATAGCAGAATCTTCACCATTTAAAACTTCTAAAGTATTCCAACCTAAACCTTCATAAATTAAGCGAACGTTTTCTGTAAAGGTTAGTTTTGTTTTACCGTCTAGAGACATTTTATTAGAATCATATAGAACAATTAAGTTATTTAGTTTAAGAGTTCCAGCAAGAGATGCTGCCTCATAGCTTACCCCTTCCATTAGGTCTCCATCACTACATAAAACATAAGTTTTGTAATCAACTACGCTTCTTTAGAATGTAGTAAGGCGTTGGTATGTTTTTGTCCCATTGCCATTCCAACGGCACTAGCAAATCCTTCACCTAATGGACCTGTTGACATATCTACTCCTGGTGTTTTGTTATATTCTGGATGACCTGGTGTAAGTGAGTCAAGTTGTCTAAATGATTTTAAATCATCTAATTCAATATCAAAACCAGCCATAAATAGTGTTGCATAAAGCAGGCTTGAAGCATGACCAGCACTTAGAATGAAACGATCACGATTATAAAAGTTAGGATTACTAG
>ERZ859980.440-NODE-440-length-26640-cov-1.946248_pt1 | contig 26640 bp, 26 predicted proteins | sample MGYA00509984_ERZ859980 | MGnify/ENA primary metagenome ERZ859980 (study PRJEB30046, sample SAMN00715173) | human gut metagenome | study: EMG produced TPA metagenomics assembly of the A metagenome-wide association study of gut microbiota in type 2... | reverse complement strand
GTACTCCAGTCATAGACCTCGTTACCGGCACGGATGATGAAACCGCCGCCAAGGGAAGGATCTTCTTTGGTCTCAAAGACCATATCCTCTCTGTTGTATTTCTTCTGGATAAAATTACGGATATTCTGCAGTTGCTCATCGGTGGGCGCTGTCACATAGGACAGGGTTACAACGAACTCTTCCTTTCTCTCGGGAGAGACTTCTCTGTATGCGGTGCAGATATCATCCCACAGATAGACGTCTCCGTTGTCACACAGGACTTTCAGAAAATCTCTGATCTGTAAGGGGAATACTTTTTCTATTACATTGTGCTTGGCAGACAGCGACACAGCAGGGGATTCGAAATCCAGCTTCACCTGCGGTACGGCTTTGAAGATATCGCCTGTCTGACCTACAATGTCTCCGGGGATATTCAGTTCACGCAATCTTTTTGCGTATTCTAAAGCTGTACTAATCAATCTTTTCACCTGTCTTTGCTATAAATTGGTTGTAAAGTTCTCTGTCTGAATCTGCGTTCTGCTTGGCAGCTACCAGTTTTGCAGTAGCTTCCACTACCAGGCCGGCGATCTGTTCCTGTGCCTGCTCGATGCGCTTCTGCTCTTCCAGTGTGGCATTCTTACTGGCATTGTCCATGATCTTTTTCGCTTCTGTCTGGGCATCTGCCACGATGCGGTCATATTCGTTGCTGGCCTTGCCTCTTGCCTCGTTCAGAATGCTTTCTTTTTCTGCCTGAACACCGCTTAAGGATGCCTCGTACTGGCCTTTCAGTTCATTGGCACTGTCCTGTGCAGCTTTTGCATCTGCATATTGCTTATCGATCTCTGCCTGTCTTGCATCCAGGATCTTGTGGATGGGCTTGATCAGGAAGATCTTCACAATGGCAAAGATGATCAACAGATTCAGGATGGTCCATACAATATTAATATCTAATCTCAGCATGTGCTTTCATCCTTTCTTACGTTTCGCTTTCTAATTTCCTTATAACTATCCGAAACTTCCATTCGCAAAACGCTCTTTCAGAGCTTTCTTTTTGCTCATGGAGTTTTAGTCGTCGTAAATCGTCACAAAACAGCTTACAAATGCAGGCATTTGACGCTTGTCTGTGACGTTTCCGGCTTCGGATAGTTATGCCATGAACAGAATGATCAGGATACCGATAACGAATCCGTAAATAGCGGTTGCCTCTGCCAGCGCACCACCTAACAGTAAGATCTTGGTGATCTTGCTCTCTGCTTCCGGCTGTCTTGCGACTGCCTCTGCTGCTTTACTTGTTGCGATACCGATACCGATACCTGCTCCGATACATGCCAGTGCTGCAATACCTGCTCCAATAGCTATCATAATTCTTTTCCTCCGTTTTTGTGTGAATTAGTGTTTCATAACTATTCATAATCGCATTCGCAAAATAGCTCTGAATAGTTATCCAGTTACTCAATGGCTTCCTTAATGTACATGGATGTCAGGAATACAAATACATATGCCTGAATCAATCCATCAAAAATATCAAAGTAAAAGCTGAAAGGTACCGGCAATGCTACCGGAACCAGAAGCTTCAACAGCTCCATGATAACGAATGCTCCCAAAACGTTACCAAACAATCGCATACACAGGGACAGGGGCTTGATGAACACCTCCAGGATATTGATAGGTGTTACGATCGCGATGGGTTCGGTAAAGCTCTTGATCCATCCGCCCACACCTTTTTTGCGGATACCTGCGGCTTCCACCAGAACGATACTCATCAGGGCCAGTGCCGCCGTTACGTTCAGATCCTTGGTAGGGGGCTTCATACCGAACAATCCAATGATATTGGATATACCCAGATACAACAGTACGCTAACCAGATACGGTACATACCGTTTGCCTTCTTCTCCGATCATTCCCGTAACAATGCCTTCCAGCTTTGTCACGATCGTCTCTGCCACCAGCTGTCGTCTGCTGACATTGTGTACTTTGAGGTTGCTTGTAAGGATAATCGACAAGATCAGAATGACTGCCATGACCACCCAGGTGATAACGACCGATTCCGCAATGTCCAGTTGTACTCCACCGATCAGGGGTAGACCTGCCGGAAGCTTAATAGAAAAAGCCGTGTCACAATTCAGTTCCTTGAGCAGTTCTGATGCCAATTCCTCCATAATACCACTTCCTTTCCGTGAACATCCTTGAAAGAGCTTTCACTCCCTCACGGTCGTTGCTATTTTACTCCTATTTATTGAAAAACGTAAGATACATTTTTGCTAATTTGTTCCATGCAAAAATGAAAAGTTATGGCATATATTAACTATAAAAAATGAGGTATCAGAAAATCATATGACAAAATTAGTCATTTTGGGACGCAAATCCCAGACGGGCAATTATGAGACGTTTTTTTCGAAACTTCCCGCCAGAACCGTAACCACACTGGTCCCTGGGGAAGTCACCTCCTGTGATGCCCTGATTCTGCCGGGCGGCGGAGATATCACTCCGGCTTTCTTCGGAGAAAAAAACAAAGGTTCCCGTACTGTTGACACCGAACTGGACATCCTGCAATTTCAGGCCCTTGACACAGCCATTGCCGCCAGGATCCCCGTGATCGGGATCTGCAAGGGCATGCAGGTCATCAATGTTGCCTTCGGTGGCACTATTTTGCAGGATATGTCGGGAGATTCCCTGCACAGTATCCCTTCCGGTGATGCATTCCATACGTCCATTATGACGGAAGATTCCCGTCTTTTCAAGTATTTTCCTGTCAAAATGCACGTCAACAGCGCCCACCATCAGAGGATCGACCGCTTAGGTCAGCATCTGAAGATCATTCAGCGCTGCCCCGATGACGGCTGCCCCGAAGCCTTGGAGCATGACGAGCTGCCGATCCTTGGGCTGCAGTGGCATCCGGAGCGTCTTCCGGAACAGGCCGGTGAGCCTCTGCTTTCTCTTCTTTCTTCTTATTTCTGAATCTGCGCCCGGGCTTTTTCGCCGGGGCCAGCTCCTCTCTGACCTTGACTTTGGCGATTTCGAACAGGGAGCGGATGATTCCCCGCAGCATCTCCGCGGTCTGGTCGTCCACTTCCTTCAGTGCAGTAACCACCGCATTCATACTCTTTTTCCAGTCAGCGGTAAACGTGATCAGATCATCCGCCTGGGATGCGGAGATGACCTGATAGAGTGTTTCCACGAAGGTGCGGACCTGTTCTTCATTTAAGGACAGTATCCATTCGTTCAGTGCTTCATTTATGATCTTCTGGCTCTCATAAATGTCACCCACATCCACGAAATGGTCCTCCTCCACCAACCAGGAAAAAGGATCGTGCTGCAAAAGCCCATGGCTGTTGCTCTCCACCACGCGGTAATGAATATCCCGCTCGAAAATCATACCGATCATGGAAGAATGTGGCAACAGCTTCACCACCTTGCCTTCGATGGCATTATAGTGACACTCCTTCAGCACTTCCGGCCGGAATCCAGGCCCATCCAGACTGTAGATCTTCTGGATCCGTTTCTGCACAAAAGGGGCGCATTTCATGCCACTGTAGACTGCCAGATTGCCGCCCTTGGAATGCCCTCCGATATAAAAGGGCTGGTGTAGCCATCCGGTGACCATATTTACATATTTTACACTGTACTCCTGCCCCGGCACCGGTGACAGAAATGCCATGTTGAAATCTTCCTTCCAGCCTATGATAGTCTCATCCGTCCCCCGGAATGCCAGAAACAGGGTTCCGTCATCCAGAATAAAAGTGATGGCGGAGAACTGGGTCTCCCATTCCTTTTCCACCAGATTGATATAGCAGTTCAGCTTCATATCCCGGAAACGTCTGCCGCTTAACATTCCTTCGAACAGCGCCCGGTTCTCCTTCTCAAAACGGACATCCCCGAACAGTTTGTCCACGTCCGGACGCTCTGCAATCTCCCGCAGGGTCACGGAAGGGCCATTGTGCCGCACATCGCTGACCATCCCGTCGAATTTCAGATAAGAGAGCTGGCACAATGCCAGACTGTCCACATCATTCAGAGGTTTTTCCCGAAAAGAAATGTCTCCGTATTTTTGCAAATATTCTATTACCGTTCCTGCCATATGCCGCTCCTTTCCGCGAGGAACTTTCCTTGCGTATTTCGCCGGATTGTGTTACGTTCTATATAATTATATGGTAACTATTCAGAGCCATGCAAATCATGTCAACATGTACGTCGAATGCTTGCATTCGTAAGAACATTTGATATGATTTATATGGCGAAGTAACCACAATGAGCAGAGAACAGGCCGGCCTGTTCTCCAAGGAAGCCTCATAGAGGCGATTTTGCGAATGGAGGTCTGAATCGTTACATTATTAGGTAGAAATCATAAAGAAGGTGATCCGTCATGTCCACAAAGAATTCCAACTTTTTTTCCAGAGATTGTATGGTACAGGCTCTGATCCAGCTGCTGAAGACCAAATCCCTGTCCAATATTACAATTACCGAGCTGACCGAGCGTGCCGGTGTCTCCCGCATGACCTATTATCGCAATTACCATTCTCTGGATGAGATCTTCAGCAGTTATCTGAAGGATCTGGTAGAATCCTACCGTCAGGATGTTGCGACATGGCCGGACAAGGGCAATTACAATGACTCCCGCAATATGCTGCATTGTTATGAATATTTCAATCATTACAAAGAATTCATTGCCTGTCTGGTGCAGACCGGTCTGGGGCACCTGCTGTTACAGGCACTGGACAGCTACATTCTGGATACCTATTATACCGAAGACAAGGGGCAGGATTTTTATTACACGCTCCGAGCCTTCTCCGGTTCCCTCTACAATATTTATGTCACCTGGATTCTGGAAGATTCCAAAGAATCCGCTGAAGAGATCGTATCCATTATCTGCAAGATCTATTCGTAGGTTCCCCGATCTGTTCTCCATAGTAATTCAGCAAAGGACTGCGCAAAATACGCAGTCCTTTATTATTTGATAATTTATCTCTGATCCAAAGGAACATATTCCAGTTCCTGCATTACGCTCTTGTAAGCGGGACGAATGATCTTATCCATATTGATCAGCTCTTCGATACGATGTGCACTCCATCCTACGATTCTGGCAATGGCGAAGATCGGGGTATACAGTTCCAGAGGAATCTCCAACATGCTGTATACGAAACCGCTGTAGAAATCAACGTTGGCGCTGACACCCTTGTAGATCCGGGATTTCTGGGAAATGACCTCCGGTGCGATCCGCTCGATCATGGAATACAGGGCGAAATCCTTGTCTCTGCCCTTGGCTACCGCCAGTTTTTCCACGAAGCTCTTGAATACCTGGGCTCTGGGGTCAGACAGGGAGTAGACTGCATGCCCCATACCATAGATCAGTCCCTTGCCGTCGAAGGCTTCTTTGCTCAGAATCTTGTTCAGATATGCCCTTACCGCATCCTCATCTGTCCAGTCGGACACATGTGCTTCGATATCCCGCATCATCTCTACGACTTTGATATTGGCACCACCATGTTTGGGTCCCTTCAGGGAGGAAAGTGCTGCCGCAATGACAGAATAAGTATCGGATCCGGAAGAAGTCACGACTCTGGTGGTAAAGGTAGAGTTGTTACCACCGCCATGCTCCATATGCAGCACCAGTGCGGTGTCCAGTACCCTCGCCTCCAGTTCGGTGTATTGTTTGTCCGGGCGAAGCATCATCAGCAGATTCTCTGCGGTGGAAAGTTTCTTCTGGGGACGGTGTATGTACATACTCTCATCGTTGGAATAGTGATTATATGCATGGTAGCCGTAGACTGCCAGCATGGGGAACACAGCAATCAGTCCCAGGCACTGTCTTAATACATTTTCAATGGAAGTGTCGCTGCAGTTTTTATCATAGGAAGCCAGTGTCAGAACGCTCCTGGTCAGTGAATTCATAATATCACTGCTGGGGGCTTTCATAATGACGTCTCTGGTGAAGTTGGTCGGCAGAGTTCTGCTGGACGCAAGAATATCGTTAAAATGTTTCAGTTCCTCACGGTTCGGCAGCTTACCGAACAGAAGTAAATAAGCCACTTCCTCGAATCCGAAATGATCACCCCGGAAGCCGTTGACCAGCTCGATGCAGTCATAGCCGCGATACCACAGCTTACCTTCACAGGGAACTTTTTTGCCGTCTTCCATTTTGAAGGATTCGATCCGTGAAATATTGGTAAGACCTGCGACTACGCCGTTACCGTTCTTATCACGCAGTCCCCTCTGTACGCCGTATTCGTCGAACATCTGGGGTTCCAATCTATCTGCCGCTCTGCACAATCCGGCATGTTCCAACATATACTCTTCGTTTTTCTTCATCCAAATACCTTCCTTTCCCTCACATTTTTATATACTTATTTATCATAACTTTTTGGAAGGGGCGATGTCAATTAACAAAGTATAAAATTATCCCAGAATCCTCTTTGTATTTTCTTTTATTTTCTCCGACAGATCTGCGTATTTTATCAGTTCTTCCTCGGTAAATCCCACAAATCTCGCCTCATCATAATCCCGCTGTGCCAGTGCCAGTTCCTTCATGACCGCTTCCGCAGTGGGAAGGATTGTCACTGTGACCTTGGTTTTACGGTCTTTGCGCCTTGTCTCCGGCTTTTCCGCTTTTCCCTGTACTTCTCCGGCTGCCTTGCTTTTTCTGGAAGGCTTGGGTTCCTTCACTTCCTCTATTTTCAAGAATCCCTTCATGGTCAGGCGTTGCAAGCCGCTGGTCAGGTTCGTGCGGGAGATTCCGGCGAAATCCGCCAGTTCCCGTCTGCTGTCCCACTCGTGCTTTTCACACAGGCACAGAAGCAGCCGCACATCCGCTACCTTCAGATCTCCTTTTAATGCCACCGGCTCCAGATAATGTTCCAGAAGCTTCCGCTTACGGTAAGCATCCCCCGCCGGTCCCTCGGCCTGCAGGATCTCGGTGTTGACAAAGACTCTCTCGTCTCCCAGCTTCTTGGATCCGGGCAGGATGGAAGGCGGCACGTTTCCGTCTCCTGCCGCATCAATGAAGAAACGATATACCTGCAAACGGTTCTTCTCGTAGTCCTCTTCTTCCAGCACATGCTTGTAGAAGTTATTGTAATACTCAAAGACATTCAACTTCATCTTTACCGTCTTGGAGATGCTGATTCCCTGACTGGCAAGGGAGCCTTTGCGCTTCACATAATAATAGATTGGGGCATGCAGGGCATAGAATACTTTCGCGTAACGGATATATTCCAGATTGAACAGAAAATCCTCACACCAGTTGATATTCGTATCCATTCGCAGACTGTGCTCCTCCACCAGATCCCTGCGGTACAGTTTGTTCCACAACACACCATAGTAAAAGTCTGCCGGATTCTCCATCATATGTGCCGCGAACTCCTCCTGGGTGAGCACACCCTCCTCTTCAATGTCTCCCTTGGGGGACAGACGCTCTCCCACCACGCGGTAAAAGTCTGAAATGACCATATCGCAGCCATACTCTTCCGCCGCCCGCACGAACAGTCTTGTGGCATCCGGCGTGATCCAGTCGTCGCTGTCTAAGAATTGCAGATATTTTCCCCGTGCACGATCCAATGCCAGATTTCTGCTGTCGGAGACTCCGGTATTTTCCTTCTGGATCACAATGACTCTTGTGTCCTTATTGCCGTATTCCTCGCAGATGTCACCGGAGGAATCCGTACTGCCGTCGTTTACCAGAAACACTTCAAAGTCCGTGTATTCCTGATTCAAAATGCTGTCGACACAGCGTCGTAAATATTGCTCCGCATTGTATACCGGAACAATGATGCTTACCATGGGACGCATAAGCTCATCCTTTCTGAAATTACTTCATAACAATAAGTTCGTACGCCCTGCTGCCGATACCGATCTTCTCCGCATGCTCCAGACAGGTCTTGTACTCCGCATTTGGAGTGGTATTTTCAAAATGATCATGGTGATCACAAAAGCCCTCTTTTGCCATGGCATCCGTCAGCTGGCTGTTCGGCAGCGGTGTCTGCTTCAGGCAGGCATCCACACAGGCCTGATCCAGCGCCAGAGGATCGAAGGAGGCGAACATACCGATATTGGGCAGGATGGGTACATCATTCTCCCGGTGACAGTCACAGTTCGGAGACACATCCACCACCAGAGAAATATGGAAATTGGGTCTGCCGTCCACGACCGCCTTCGCATACTCTGCCATACGGCAGTTGAAATCCTTTGTTGCCGCATCACAACCGCTATGGATTGCGTCGAAGTTACAGGCACCGATACAGCGTCCACAGCCCAGGCATTTGTTATGATCAATATGCATCTTATGGGTAGTCTCGTCGTATACCAGTCCCTCATTGGCACATTCTCTCATGCATCGTTTGCAGCCACGGCACAAATTCTCATTGATCTCCGGTTTGCCCTGAGCGTGCTGTTCCATTTTACCGGCTCTGGATCCGCAGCCCATACCGATATTTTTGATAGCACCGCCGAAGCCCGCCGTTCATGCCCCTTGAAATGATTCAGGGAAATAAACACATCCGCATCCATAATGGCCCGGCCGATCTTAGCATTTTTCACATATTCGCCGCCCTCTACCGGCACCTCGATGTCATCCGTTCCCTTCAGGCCATCACCAATGATCACAGGACACCCAACCGTCAACGGTGTGAAACCATTCTCCCAGGCACAGTACATATGCTCGATGGCATTCTTACGGCTGCCGGGATACAGGGTATTACAGTCCGTCAGGAAAGGAATTCCGCCCAGCTCCTTTACCACATCCGCTACCGCTTTCGCATAATTGGGACGTAAGAATCCCAGATTACCCAGCTCACCGAAGTGCATCTTTATGGCAACAAACTTGTGATCCATATCCATATCCTGAATCCCCGCCGCCTTCATCAGGCGCTTTAACTTACTGGGAAGTCCCTCTCCCAGACGGGTTCTGAAATCTGTAAAATATACCTTTGATTTTTCCATAACTTTATCCTCCGTACCTAAAAAGATATTACGATTATAACACATCTTTTTTGTTTTTGAGAATTTTTCTGCAAAAAAGGACGAACCCAACTCTCGCCAGCCGGTTTCGTCCTTTTAACGTATTTCATCCGAAATACTTCCCTATTTCTTTGTACACCGTACATCAATGTACGATGCAAGTGTTTTTTTATTTTTCTTCCACAATTTTTGAAGATACCTCCAAATATCCTGCTATTTAAAACGATTTTTGTACTGCGCAGCCTTTTCCACAAATTGCTCTGCGAACTCGGGGCAGGAAGGATAATAGAGGTGGGGGAAACCATACCAGTGGTTCTCACCGACATGGATGCAGGGATATTTTCTTCCGATGGTTGGTTTAGTTGCGGTACAGTCTACGCCGTTATCTTCACTGTCATAGTAATGAAATTCATGTGCCCGGATGCGGCTGCCCCGGGGCAGAAAATATTCACTGTTCTCTTCCAGTTCGATATATCCGAAGCGCACCAGGCTTCCGGTATCGAAGCATTTTTCAGGCAGCACTCCTGCCATAAGGCAGGAATGTCCTTCTCTGTCTGTCAGGGACGTATGCAGGTATAAAAAGCCTCCGCACTCCGCTACGGTGGGGAGGCCACCTATGACTGCTGCCCGGATGGCCTTGCGCATGGCATTGTTCTCACTCAGCTGTCCGGCATATAATTCCGGATAACCGCCGCCCAACAGCATCCCATGGATATTTTCCGGCAACGCCTTGTCATGTAATGGAGAAAAATACACCAGTTCTGCTCCGGTCTGTTCCAGCAGGCGCAGATTCTCTTCATAATAAAAGCAGAAGGCTTCATCCCGGGCTACAGCGATCCTCGGGCACTTTACCCTATCGTTTTCCACAGAATCCGGATCTTGCTCTTCTGCCGTTTCTTCACTGCGTTCCTTCTTTTTGGTTTGGGAGGTTCTCTCTATTCTCTCAGCTCCCAGCGGTTCCGCCTCTTCTGCAATCTGCAACAGCTTCGAAATGTCTACGCTCTCCCTTAGTTTTGCCGCCGTGACCCGGATCTTTCCCTGCAGATCTTCCAGTTCTCCCGGCAGGCACAGGCCAAGATGTCTGCTGGCGATCTGTAAGTCCTTATTTTCCGGGAAATATCCCAGCACTGCAATACCAAGTTCCTCTTCCGCCAGAGGCTTCAGAATCTCATAGTAAACTGCTGACATACGGTTGAAGATCACTCCCCGGATCAGATGTTCTTTATCATAAGCCAGAAATCCGGTGATCAGAGGAAGCACCGATTTTCCCATGCCTTTTGCATCCACCACCAGTATGATGGGGGTCTGCGTCACCTTTGCCAGATGATAGGAGGAGCCTTCCTCTCTTATTCCGCCCAGCCCGTCATAGAGTCCCATAACGCCTTCCATGACCACAAGCTCGTCTTCCCTGCGATCTCTCAGAAACAGTCTTCTCGTGCCGTCCTCTCCGGTGAAAAAAGTGTCCAGATTTCTGGCAGGAATCCCCAGCACCTGTCTGTGGAACATGGGATCGATATAATCCGGGCCGCATTTACAGGAAGAGATATCCTCTCCGTTTTCCTTAAAAATCTGCAATAATCCACACGTGATCATAGTCTTGCCGCTGCCGCTTTTCGGGGCAGCGATCATGATGCGCCGTATCTTTTTTTCCTGTGCTCCGATCATCTCTGCACTTCTCCATTTTCCCTGTTTCCATTTTCTTCTTCGGTCAGCAACGCTTTCTTCACTTTGTCCATAGAACCTTTTTCTCCCTCCCTGAACGTAAATGAGCAGATCCACACCGGATTCTCCGCCTGCGGCAAATGATAGCTTCCCAGCTTCTTCACCCGGTTGACCTGCATCTGCAGGATTTCCCCGTCCTCCACAGGAAACGCTTCCAATACTTCCTGAAGCTCCGCAATCGTCTCCATGCTGATGGCATTGATCACAATGCGCATATGAGGATTTTTCCGATACAAGGTCTGTAAAATATCCATTAATCTGCCTCCACTGCCGCCGATAAAAGCATGGGTGGGCACAGGCAGTTCTTCCAGTCCCTCCGGTGCCAGTGCTTCGATGATCTCCATATTGTCCATATGGAAATGCTCTCGGTTCTTCCGAAGCAGTTCCACCGCCTCCGGTTTTCTCTCAATGGCATAGACATGCACCGTTTCCGACAATCCGGCGATTTCCACCGCCACGGATCCGGTGCCGCTGCCGATATCATAGACTACGGCTCCATCTGTCAGGTGCAGCTTGCAAATACTGACTTCCCGGACTTCTTCCTTGGTCATAGGAGTTCTGCGAAGTTTTCCCCCCGTCCCGGAAGCATCCCGTAGGAAACAGGTGTCCGCTCTGCCGTGGGTCAGGGGTTCCGGCTGTGGATGAGGATTGCGGATCAGGCAGGTATACAGACCCTCTTCGGTGACCTCCACACACTGCTCCGGCATCAGGATCCGTATATTTTCTTCCGGATAGGACAATTGATATCCCACGATCACTTCACAATCTGTCAGTCCCGTCTCCGTAAGCATCCGTCCGATCTTACGGATATCCTCACTTCCCGAGGTCAACAGGAAAGTCTTCTCATGACTCACCACAGTTGTCGGAAGATGGTTCAGTTTCTTGCCGTGCATGCTTAAAATGGCGGCATCCTCATAGCTTTCTCCCACCCGGGCCGCCAGAGAAACCACCGATGAAATTCCCGGCAGGATCCTCACACTGCCTCTCAGTTGTCCTGCTGCAATCGCTTCCTGTAATTCCACATACAATTTTCTGCATCCGCTGTAGAATCCGGTATCTCCGGAAAACAGAACCGCTACCCGAAGTGTCTCCTGCTGTGCCAGTTCCTCGCTTTCCTGTAATTTTTCCAGATAGGGCAGGATCTGGGCAGCCATATAGTAGGGCTTTTTTTCTATTCTGGCAGAATAGTCTGCAATCATGCGCTCCGCCCCCAGCAGGATATCCGCAGTTTCGATTGTCTGCTGCACTTCTTTTGTCATGCAGTCTCTGCTGCCCATACCGATCCCGGCAAGGCAGATTTCCAGACTTCCCTGCTGCGAAATCTTACAATCACAGAGTTGTCCCAGTTTTCCACAGATTCCTGCAAACGAATACGAGTCTGTCCCCGGAATATTCCCGGCAGCATCCGCTGTCTTCTGCGCAGGCTCAATCACATACACCGGGATTCCCAGCATTTTCGCTGCTTCCAGCTTCTCCTGGCAGCCTCCGGCCCGGCCGCTGTTTTTCGTGACCATATGGCGGATGTCGTACTGCTTTAGGATGGCAGCGTTCATCTCTGTGGAAAAAGGCCCCTGCAATGCCAGGATCTGCCGGCCTTTGATTCCCTGCTCCATGCACAGTTCCAGACTCTCTCTTCCCGGAAGGATCCGCACATGCAGGCGGTCTTTCAATCTGCCGGAAGCGCAATACACCGCCAGTTCCTTGCTTCCCGTGGTCAGCAGAATATTGCCCTCTGTATTCTCCAAAGCTTTCGCACAATCTGCATTGTTTTCAAAATATTGGACATTTGTAACAATGCCATCTGCTTCTGTAATCCCGTCGATTTTCCGTTCCAGACGCAGGTAAATGGGAAAATGTGCATCTTTTTCCAAAGATTTCAGTGTATCCACAGCTCCCCGCAGATTCTCCGTAACGACCCTGGCGTAAGGGTGGGTGGCATCCACTACAATCTCATAGCCTTCGTCATGCAGAAACTTCTGCATCTGCTCCCGGTCCATTCTGCCGCAGTGAAGGTTTACAATGGGCTGCCCGGCTGTCTGCATCGCTTTTGTGCTTTCCGTCTGTTCCCGCATTACGATTTCACCGTATTCCGTTGCCACGCATACCGTATGTGCGATTCCGGCATCCGCCAGAATCTCCGACAATCTCCGTCCTTCTGTGGTTCCCGCAAATATTACAAGCTTTTTCACTCTGCCTTTTCTCCCTTTTCTGCCTGGTAGCCTCTTCTGGTGATCAGCTTGTCCCCCAGGATCTCCGTCTCCGAATTGCCAATAAATACGGTGGTGAACATATTGACTTCCCGGTCCCTTAATTCCCGCAGCGTACAGGTCACCGCCCGGGTACCTTCTCTTCCAATATTTTCCACATAGCCACAGGGACGCTTCCCTTCTATGGTTTCCAGTAAAATATCACAGGCTCTCTGCAGATAATCTTTTCGTCTATGGCTGGAAGGATTGTAGATGGCCATGGCAAAATCTCCCACTGCTGCCGCCCGCAGTCTCTTTTCAATCTTCTCCCATGGAGTCATCAGATCGCTCAGGCTGATAACGCAGAAATCATGATTAAAGGTGCTCCCAGTACCGCCGCACCGCTGCTGGCCGCCGTGATGCCGGGAATCACAAGCAGTTCCGTCTCCGGGTGCTTTGCCCCCAGCTCGTACATCAGGGATGCCAGACCGTAGATGCCTGCATCGCCGCTACAGATCAGTGCCACCTGATTTCCTGCTTCCGCCTCCCGGAAGCATAGCTCACAGCGCTCCGTCTCCTGCCGCATGGAAGTGGTCAGCAGCTTTTTCCCTGCAAAACGTTCTCCCAATAATTTGACATATACGGTATAACCCACAATCACATCTACCTGCTCCAGCGCAGCGATGGCTTCTCCGGTCATCATTTCTTCCCTGCCGGGACCCATTCCTATGATATAGATTCTGTTACTCATCTGATTTTCCTCTTTCCATCATTTGCAAGCCCTCCGGATCCTCTCATGCTTCCATCACTTGTAGGTATTGTCCCAGGGATGCCTAGCTACATGAAAAAATCTTTGTTTTTTCTGACTGTCCTTACGATTGGTCTTTACGATTACATCGATACTTTCCATGCTTTCTCGGCAATTGCCACGGTCATGCCATCCTGTGCCTGCTTAGCTCTGCAGATTCTTCCATCTGCCCCCGCCGCCTTCATGGCGGCCCGGTCCCCCACACTTTGGACACCCACCTGTGACTTTACAAAATCGGAGCCATGAAATGTTCCGTACACCGTCTGTAATTTCTGTGCCGGATAGGTCTGAAACGGGATTCTGTACCTTTCGCTGAATTCCAGCAGACACCGTTCCTCTTTCTTTACATCAATGGAAGCCAGTGCTGCGACCTGTTCTATGGCAATGTCCTGTTCTTCCAGTATTTTTCTTAAAAAGGCTTCCAGCTTCACACTGTCCGTTCCTTTTTTACAACCCGCACCCAGAATATATTTCTTCGGCTTCAACAACAGTTCTGCTGCCTCTTTTCGAAATATTTCTTCCGTGTTGTCCGCTATTAGGACATCCACCTTTTCCACCGGAGGATATGCACACAGCCTGATCTCTGACGGAATAGTCTCGTCCACTGCCAGATGCCCTGTCTGTACGGACATGGTAATTTTCTCGCCTGCCAGTATTTTTGCCGACACTCGGGCAATCCCCTCCCGGTTGTGGATCCACAGATCATTTCTTTTGGCAAACAAATCCACCGCAAAGCTGCCATGCAGGTCTGTGGCTGTCGTGATCACAGGGACGGCTCCCAGTTCTTCGGCCAGACGGACCGCCAGTTCATTGGCTCCGCCCACATGCCCGGACAACAGCGGAATCACATACTGCCCCTGTTCATCCATGACCAGTACCGGGCTGTCATGCAGCTTGTCCGTGATCCAGGGGGCAATAGCCCGAACCGCAATACCGCAGGCACCGACGAACACCAGCGCATGATGGGCTGCCATCTGCTCACCGGCCCAGGCTGACACACTCTCCTGTACCGCTATTGTATTCCCGGTATTATCTGTCGGTACGTTACTGTCTTTGTTCGGAATCACCCCGAATGTCTGCGTTGTAACGTCCCCACTGTTTTCCGCTGTCTGCACTGTCTTTTTTCGGGAGCATTTGCTATATAGAATAATCGTCTCGTCTCCACCGCACATGCTCTTCAGAATCCGTTCCGCCATCTTCTGTCCTGTTTTCGTAAAGCTGATCACACTAATCTTCACGCTGCTCCTCCCGGTTTTCCTCTGTCTGCCGGACACTGCTTTTTGCCTGACGGAATTCTGTGGAAAAATCCGCCGCATACAGCCTCGACTTCTGATAATTTCCATGGGTGATAACATCCCCCACCAGTACCAGCGCTGTCTTAATGATGCCGTGTTCTTCCGCTACCTGTGCCAGTGTCTCCACCGTACAGATATAAGCCTCTTCCTCCGGCCAGGTTGCCTTGTAGATCAGGGCTGCGGGGGTGTTCTCCGCATAACCGCCCGCCATCAGTCTGCGGCTCAGTTCCCTTAGCATTCCCGTGCTTAAATAGATTGCCATGGAAGCCTGATGGGCTGCCAGACTTTCGATGCTCTCCTTCTGCGGCACTCCGGTCCGTCCTTCCATACGGGTGATGATCAGGGTCTGGGAGACACCGGGCAGGGTATATTCCAGATTTAACGATGCCGCTGCGCCGAAGCAGGCACTGACTCCCGGACAGCTCTCATAAGGGATATGTAATGCATCCAGTGCATCCATCTGCTCCCGCACCGCACCATAGATGCTTGGTTCTCCGGTGTGCAGACGCACCAGCATCTTCCCCTGTTCCTGTGCCTCCTGCATAATCTGCAGCACTTCCTCCAGGGTCAGTTTTGCGCTGTTATGGATTTCACAGTCTGTTTTGGCATATTGTAACAGCTCCGGGTTCACCAGTGATCCCGCATAGATGATGACATCCGCCTGTTGCAGCATGTGCATGCCCCGCACTGTGATCAGATCTGCTGCCCCGCTTCCTGCGCCAACAAAGTAAACCATTCCTCCGCCTCCTTACTTTTCGCCAATGCTCCGAAATCATTGGCATACATGATACATTCGATCGCAAGCTTTCCCTGCGCCCGCTTTTCCAGGTAAAATAAAATACGCTCCATGGCATAATCCATAACTTCCTGTCTCCTGCCGCACTCGTCCAGAATCCGCACAGCTTCCTCTGTGGTGACACAGGACAGGAGTCTGGCAGCATCCACTGCCGCTACACCGCATTTTACGGCAAGAGCAGTCAACAGCTCCATCCTGCAGTCGCCCTCCCGGGAATGGGTATTCATAATACCTCCCGCCACTTTGATGAGCTTCCCGATATGTCCCGCAAGAAGCAGACGCCTAAATCCCTCTTCCACCGCCATGTCTATGGTCAGACCGATAAAGTTACTGCATTTTACACTTTTATCCAGATCATAGTGATAGGTGTTTTTCAAAAAATCCAGTCCGTAATTGCCCGGAGAGATCACCACGTCTTCTCTACCCAGTGCCCGCTGCTGCCGCAGTTCCACGCGGATCGTATCCAGAATAGCCTGTGTGCTCATAGGCTCCACGACACCGCTGGTGCCCAGAATAGAAATACCGCCCACGATGCCAAGCCTTGGATTAAATGTCTTCTCTGCCAACTTTTCACCTTCCGGCACAGAGATCTCCACCGACAGGATTCCACGATAATCCAGCACCTGGCACACCTGTAATACTTCCCGTTCGATCATTTCTCTGGGGACGTGATTGATAGCTGCATTTCCCACGGGCTGATCCAGTCCCGGCTTCGTCACCCGGCCGACACCGATGCCGCCGTCGATCACGACCTGTGCCTGTTCAGGTGCATGTCCGGTTCCATTCTTCCTACCGGATTCTTCTCTGGCTTTCCTATCCGTTATTTCCGCAAAGAAACCTTCGCACAGATCAGCGCCCCTGTGGTAATATCGGGGTCATCCCCGCCATCCTTTTCCACGGCGCAGCTGACCTCCTGCTCCTTGCGGCAGATGTTGCGGATCTGGGCTGTGTAAGGGATACCTTTGGGTGTCTCTATGGTGATTTCTGTTTTCTCCCTTCCGGTCAGCAGCATATAGGCGGCCGCCTTGGCCGCTGCCGCTGCGCAGCTTCCTGTGGTAAATCCGTACCGCATACTTTCTACCTCACTGTTACTATATCATGATCCGTCGTGTCAATCGCCGGGTGTAACGTTTTCCTGTTCTTTTCGCAATTCATACAACAAAGCATTGCAGATGGCCGCTGCCACGTTGCTGCCGCCTTTTCTTCCACGATTGATGATATAGGGCACATCCGTCTCCATAATCAGCTCCTTGGCAGCTTCCACATTCACGAAACCCACAGGGACCCCGATAACGAATGCCGGCACCAGTCCCTTTCCTGCATCAGCTCATAGATCTGTATCAACGCTGTAGGCGCATTTCCAACAGCGAAGATCACTGGTTTTTCCAGCTTCGAAGCCAACTCCATGCTGATAGCCGCCCGGGTGGTCTTCCGTTCCTTCGCCATAGCCGCCACATCCGCATCCGCCATATAGCAGTGGGCTTCCCCGCCAAAAGAAGCCAACACCTTCTTATTGATCCCCGCCAGTGCCATATTGGTATCCGTCACAATATCCGCACCGTTTTTTATCAGGTTTTTAGCGATCTCCACCGCGTTTTCGGAATAGGTCATCGTCTCCGCATAATCAAAATCTGCGCTGGTATGGATCACCCTGCGGGTGACAGGATCCTGCTCCGCAGGCAAAGTGATGCCCCGCTCTGCCAGTTCTGCGGCAATAATTTCAAAGCTTCGCTTCTCGATTTCTTCCGGCAATACATATTCAATGCTCTTTTTTTCCATAAGTTACCTTCCCCCGAAATTCATTTTCCGTCTTCCGGCTGCTCCTATTTACTGCTTTGCAAAGAAAACGAACTCATTCAGCAGTAATCTGCGCAAGTTCCTGTAACAGCACTTCATTCTCTTCATGTTTCTTCACCGCGATCCGATAATAGCCCTCACCCAGTCCCCGGAAATTCTCACAGTTCCGAATCAGGATACCTTTTGCAAGCAGGCTGTCATAGATGGGCTGTGTGGTATACAGCAACAGGAAATCCACTTCTCCGGACACCACCCGGATGCCAAGCTTTTCCAGTCCTTCCCACAAATATTCTCTCTCTTTTTTCACATATTCCACTGTGTCTTGCAGATATTGCTCTGACTGCTCCGCGCAGGCGATGCCCGCTCTCTGGGCAAACACCGACAGGTTCCATTCCGGTAGCTGCCTGCGTATTTTCTCCCGAAGCTCTGCGTTGCTGCATACCAGATAGCCCAGACGCACCCCTGGCATAGCAAAGCTTTTCGTAAAGGCCCGTGCCAGCAGCAGATTTTCATACTGTCCGATCTCCCCAAGCAGAAACTTTGGCTGTTCCCGGCCGGACTCGCAGAACTCTATAAAACATTCATCCACTACTACGGTGATTCCCTGCTGCCTGCAATGCTCCAACAGTTCCTGCAGATATTCTCTGCCCATCAGCTGCCCTGTGGGATTGTTGGGATTCGCTACAAACAGCATGTCTGTATCCGCTGTCAGCTCCTGTAACAGCTCCCGCCCCGGACGGAATCCGGTCTCTTCCGGCAGATATACATATTTTATATAGCTGCCTGCTGCTTCCGCCACATACTCGTATCCGTAAAAGGATGGCACGGGAATCACAATATTCCGGGGCTTAAGTGCATGCACAACCGCCAGAAAAAGTTCTGATGCCCCGTTGCCAAACAGCAGATACTCCTTTGGGATTTCTCTGCCACATTCTCCGGATAACATCCGGCTCACGGCTTCCGTCAGGGCCGCCGCAGTAATATCCGGATATTCTCCCACATGCTGCACTGCTTCATGAATCGCCTGCACCGCCGCATCCGGCATCCCTAAAGGATTGCCGTTTACCGAAAAATCCAGCCGTATCTGTCTGCTGTAAATATCACCGCCATGTATGTTCTGCTGCATTTTCCTTCCTTTCCGGTTCCTGTTACCATAGGACTTTTCATGTCCTCTATCGTCTGCAAATCATCAAAAGCTTTCACGCCCGGCCAAACTCTGCTTTTCACACTGCCACCGCAATCAGGATCCCCAGACACAGAATCTCACAGATCCACGCCGTCCGGTTCATCAATCGGTTCGTTCTGCGGATATCCTCCGGTTCCACTGCCCTTGTTGGATCCCCGATATAGGGCTTTTTCACGACCTTGCCAAAATAACTGGCATCTCCCGCCAGCTGGATTCCCAGCGCTCCTGCGCACACGGATTCCGTCTGGGCGGAATTGGGGCTGGCATGCTTTCTGTTGTCTCTGCGCCAGATACGCCATGCCTGCTTTCCGTTATAGCTTTTCCCGCTGATAAAAGCCGTCCCGACCATCAACAGCGCGCTGATCCTCGCCGGGAGAAAATTCATCACATCATCCAGCTTCGCCGCGGCTCTGCCGAAGTGAAGATACTTCTCATTCTTATATCCTACCATAGAATCCATGGTATTGACTGCCTTATATAAAAATCCCAACACCGGGCCTCCCAGTGCAGTATACAGCATGGGGGCAATCACACCGTCGGACGTATTTTCCGCCACGGTCTCAATGGCCGCCTTTGCCACGCCTTCCTCTGTCAGATGTTCCGTGTCCCTGCCTACGATCATGGATACCGCTTTTCTGGCTTCCTCCAGGCTCCCGGCGTTCAATTGTTTCCACACCTTGCTGCTCTCCACCTGAAGACACCTCGCCGCCAGAATCTGGTAGGTCATGACCGCTTCTATGACCACTCCCAGTCCCGGATGCATCGCATAAGCACCGAATAAAATCAGTGCCGACAGCATTCCCGTAAACAGTAAAACGATCACCACCAGAAGTTTTCCCTGTCTGCGCTCCGCCCCCTCTCTCTCGGTCGGATTGCCCTGTGGATTGCCTGCTCGCAGTGTCTTTTCTGTCTTCGCTATCAGCCAGCCGATTCCCCGGATGGGATGGGGCAGAAAATAGGGATCTCCAAAGAGCTGATCCAGTAAAAATCCCGCTCCGAATGCCAGAATATGATATTTCATCAATATGTTTCTCCTTTTGTAAATTCCGACAGTGGGCGAAATTCTTTCCACTCCGGGGTTCCTCCGCCTGCCAGGAATACCAGCCTGCCGCTATAACCCTGTCCGCATTTTACCTGATAATTAAAATATTGCTCTCCCAGAAAATGACTGAGCAGTGCCATGATGGTTCCACCGTGGACGACTGCGGATACGCTTTGTATCCCGGCGTCCTGTGCTCCAATTTCATCGCTTCTTTCCAACTCCGTTTTCTCCGATCCTGTATTGTAATCACCCTGCTCAGATGCAGCACTTCTCTCCAAGATCATTTTCATGTAGTATAACATTTTTTCATATCCGGCAACGTTTCTGTGAATGAATTCCTCTCTGCTCTCGCCTTCCGGAAACGGCAGTGTACCGCCGCTGTCGATCCATCTCTGATATGCCGGATCCCCGGAAAGTTCCTGATAATTGTGTCCTTCGAATGCACCGAAATCCATCTCCGTCCACTCCGGGACAAAAATGGGAGTCTGCCCTGGATACAGGATCTGTGCTGTCTCGAGACACCGCTTCATGGGACCGGAAAACAGAAGGTCAGCAGTCGGATAGTTTCCTCCCGTCACAGCTTTTTTCAGCATTCCTATTCCTTCCGGGCTCAATGCTTCATCCGTTTTTCCAAGATAACGTCCTTCTTTATTGGAAAGAGTCGCTCCGTGCCGGATCAGGGTCAGGCGGATCTCTATTTGATTTTCTGGCCGATTCCGCATACGACTCTCACCACCTCATCTGCCTGCGCCGCCAACCCTTCCAGAATTCTGCCGGTGCATTCTCTGTAAGTTCTCTCCTCCGCTTCCATGGGGACGATGCCGTTGCCGATCTCGTCACAGATCAGAATGCAGTCCGGATATTCCTTATAGAAATTCGCTATCATTGCCTCCGGATCTGTTCCCTGTCGCAACTGCTCCCGGATATATCGATGCAGATGATTGACGATCACCTGCGGGCCAGCCGTCTGCCGCCCTGTAGGCTGCTCTGTCTGCTTTCCAGGCATTGTTTCAACCGCGCTCTCAATTGCCCATGTTATTTTACTATCCGATGCCAGCCTCAGTGTTCCATCCAGAACCGGCACTTCCTGCCTGTCTTCACGCTGAACGTAATGCTGCTCTACATAATGTAATTTTCCCTGAGCAAAGCCGCCAATAATTAATATCATTTCCCTCTCCCATTTCAAATGTGCTTCTGCACCACTCTATCCGGCAATACATTTTACACTGTCAGCATCATATGTTCTGCGATTGCTGCCGCAACCACCACGCATCCTTCGCAAAACGTCACAAAATACCCCGCCGTATCTCCGGTGATGCCGCCGAACTCTTTTTGCTACGATAGTAATAATACGCAAAAGTAAGCAGGGCCGCTGCCACTGCGATTCCTCCCGTTACGAAAGATGTCCACATCATAAAGCCGATGCACAGGATTCCCTGTGCGTACAAAGCAGTTTTTACCACTCTTTTATGCGCCTTATCCGCGAACAGATACAGCGTCCCCTCCTGCTTTGCGGAAGGGAAACTCACCACTGCAACACCGCTCAGCACTCTGGACAGGAAGCTTCCGGCTCCCGCCACGACCAGCGTCCGGCATTCCGTAATCTCCGAAAAGCCTCCCAGAAAAATCAGTCCATACAGAGCCAGCATGATCACCGCAAAGGCCCCGATATGAGAATCCTTCAGAATCTCCAGTTTCCGCTCTCTCGGCTGGTAGGAATGCAGGGCATCACAGGTATCTAAAAATCCATCCACATGAAAGCCCCCGGTGATCAGAATCGGTATCGCCGTTCCCACCACCGTATAGCACAAGGTTCCCACTCCGAACCGGGCACAGATCCATTTCCACAGATACCACAGGACACCGATCACCGCTCCCACCCAGGGGAAAAAGCAGAGTGCGTACCGCATATCCTCGTCCTTCCACTCAATGCACGGCATCGGAATCTTGGAATACATGGAAAACGCTATGAAAAAAGATTTGATAATTCGCATGTCTGTTTCCTTTCTATCCCCGGCTGTCCTGCCAGTTCTGTGCTTTTGCTCCTGGTGAGCCGGGTTTGATCCGCTGTGGGATCCCCGCTACGACTTCCACAACCTCGTCCGCCTCCGCGGCAAGTCTTTCGTTGATCCGCCCCAGTGCCTCAATATATTCTATAGTAGCACTGTCATAGGCAATGCCGTCTTCGAATACATTATTGGTCACGATAACCAGCGGATCCGCCTGTTTTCTTAAGACTTCAATGCCTTGCAGAATTTTTGCGATCACTGTCTCACGATCCACAGGCTGCTCCCTGGAAAACATTTCGTTGGCCGCAAGATTCGACATACATTCCAGCAATACTGCCGCCTCCGGCTCCATTTGGGAGGCAGCCTGCTCCAGTGCAGTAGGCTGTTCGATGGTAGTGAAACCTTTTCCCTGCCGCAGTCTGTGATGCCTGGCCACTTTGGCCTGCATTTCCTCATCCCAGATCTGCATAGTAGCGATATAATATTTTTTCTTATCACCGGCAGTACGCAGCAGATAATCTTCCGCATAAGCGGATTTCCCGCTGCCGCTGCCCCCCAGGATCAATATCATCATGTCGCTTCTCCATCCGTTCCGTCTTTCAGCTGCGCCAATCGCAAGGTCGCGCTATCACGCTTTTGCGTCACTTCGTGACTACCCTTGCTCCTGGCGGAAATGTTAGCGCTTATATTGTTCCACTGCAATCTCCGAAAATGTAGCGCTCTGTCCGTAGATGCTCATTGCCATATCCAGCAGCGTGAACATCATGACTGCTCCGGTTCCTTCTCCCAGAGCCATTTCCGCATGGATCACAGGGAACAGCCGAAGCGCATCCGCCAGTTTCACCGCTGCCGGCTCCTTTCCCAGATGGGAAGGGAGCAGATACTCCCGCACACCGGGGAACAGACGCTCCGCCACCAATGCTGCCGCCATGCTGATCACACCATCCAACACAATGGGTATATGCCACAACGCGCCGCCGATGCACATACCGGTAAGTCCTGCAATGTCCAGTCCTCCGACTGTCTGCAATACCGTGAAGGCATCAGCATGCCACAAGTCATAGGTTTCCAAGGCGGTGCGCACCACTTGTTGCTTCCGAGCCAGTCCCTGATCTGTCAGTCCCGCGCCTCTGCCGGTGACTTCCTCTGCCCCACACTGTAATAGGGCGGCTGTCACTGCACTGCTGGTGGTGGTGTTGCCGATTCCCATTTCCCCGGTGGCAAGGATACCATAGTCCTTTTCCTTACACTCCCGTACCAGTCCGATTCCTGTGGCAATGGCACGGACGGTCTCTTCTTCCGTCATAGCCGGTTCTTTTAAGAAATTTCTTGTCCCAGGGCACACTTTGCGATTCCATACTCCGGGAATGGATTCCTCACTATTTATTCCGATATCCACAGGGATCGTCTCCGCGCCGATGCTCTGCGCCATCTTGCAGACGGAGGATCCTTTCCGTGCCATGGACTTTGCCACCGCCAACGTGACCTCCTGCCCCGTCTGGCTCACGCCTTCCTCCACGATTCCGTTGTCTGCACAGAAGATCAGCACACCTTTTTTCCGAAGGTCGATCTGTTCCGTTCCCAGTATAGCTCCGATCTGCGCCGTAATGGTTTCAAAGCTACCCATGCCGTCCAACGGTTTTGCCAGGGTATCCCAGTGTTTTTTCACAAGACTTCTCACCGCTTCCTCCGGTGCCGTGATCCGGATCTGCGCCAGTTCCTGTCTGGTATAGTTATGAAATATGGGCTTCTCTGAGCATTCCATAAATGTCCTCCATATACAGATATTCCCGCAGGGTATCCGCCAGTTGATCGTACTGTCTTTCTTTAATGGTGCAGTAATTTCCCAGACTCCGCCCTCCAAAATGATGCCTTTTTCCCGTGCCAGAGTCTGTATCATATGCCCGGCAATCTCGCCTTTGTCGAACAGGCCGTGGATGTAGGAACCGTAGACGCACCCGGTCGAATCGCTGACTACAGTTTCTGTAATTTTTACATTCCTCATGGCATCGTCCGCGCAGGAAGTGCTCCGCTTGCCGTCTTCCCCACAATACACCGTCTCCCCCATATGAATCTCATATCCGGTGAACTCATATCCCGTAAGTCCGGCGAAAATGCCTTCCACCGCTTCCAGTTTTCCATCAATCTGGCAGCGATGTTTCTCCTTCTGCAACACTGTCCGTACCGGAAGCAGTTCCATGCCGCGGATCCGTCCGCCTTCCTCCACGCTGTCCGGATCTGCGATCTCATAACCTAACATCTGATAGCCTCCACAGATCCCGAAAATGGGAACTTTTCCCGCAGCACGTTTTACCGCTGCCTCCAGTCCGTTCTGCCGCATCCATTTCAGATCTCCCATGGTATTTTTACTGCCGGGGAGAAATATCAGATCCGGCGTTCCCAGCTCTCTCACATTTGTCACATACCGGACACTGACCTCCGGCATCTGTTCAAACACATCAAAATCCGTAAAATTTGAAATTCTGGGATAGTGGATCACCGCCAGATCGATCTTCCCCACATGTTTTGCATCAAAACGGTCCGTCAGACTATCCTCATCTTCCAGCGTAAGTTCCATATAAGGTACAGTCCCCAGCACCGGCACCTGTCCCCGTTCTTTTAACATCTGAATGCCGGGATCTAAAATTGTGCTGTCTCCACGGAATTTGTTGATGATCAATCCCTTTACCCGCTCCCGCTCCTCTTCGGTCAGCAGCATCAGGGTTCCCAAAAGCTGTGCGAACACGCCGCCTCTGTCAATGTCTCCTACCAGAAGTACCGGTGCATCCACCATGGCCGCCATTCCCATATTTACAATGTCATTCTGCTTCAGATTGATCTCCGCCGGACTTCCGGCGCCCTCGATGACAATAATATCCGCATAGGTCTCCAGCTTGCGGAAGGCTGCCTTGATCTCCGGGATCAGTTCCGTCTTGTGGGCAAAATAGTCTCTGGCGGACAGATTGCCCCGTACTTCCCCGTTCACAATGACCTGGGATCCGGTATGGCTGGTGGGCTTTAACAAAATGGGATTCATGCACACCAGCGGTTCGATCCCTGCGGCCTCTGCCTGCATGACCTGTGCCCTGCCCATTTCCAGTCCTTCCTTGGTGATATAGGAATTGAGCGCCATATTCTGTGATTTAAAAGGGGCCACCCGGTAGCCGTCCTGCCGGAAAATCCGACAGAGGCCTGCCACCAGCAGACTTTTCCCGGCACCGGACATGGTGCCCTGTATCATGATTACTTTTGCCATCGTTCTCTCCATCCCACAGATGTCATAGACATCCCGGGAATTTCGTTTCTCTGTTTTCTAACACCCGCTCTGTTGTTCCGGTCTTTCTAGCTTTTCTATCTGCTTCCCCAGCTGTTCTGCATACTCCAGAAGTTCTCTCTGAAAAGTCTCCAGACTACCGAAATTCTCCCGGCAACAGATAACACGTTTGCACTTATCTATCGTTTTCTTTGCTGCCTGCATTTTTTCCTGTGCCACCGGCTCAAAAGGATGCTCTGCGATCACCTCCGCCGCCAGTGCCTTCGCCACGGGATAATCCAGATCATTTTCATACAGGATCCCGGTGGCAAAGGGGATTCCCGCTCTCTGCAGACGCCGGTAAGTTTTCCGTCCGTTTCCGGCTCCGGCGATCACGAAGACCTGTGGTGTTCCTTCCGGCGCCGCCAGCTCCATATCACTGCTGGCCTCATCATAGCTTCCCATCCGGATTCCATATAACTGTGTAATATACCCGTCGGTCATGACCTCCTCCGGCGTTCCGATCCGGTCCACCGCCCTGCCGTTCACACACAGGATCCTGTCGGAGATTTTCTCCGCCAGTTCCAGTTCATGTAAGGACAGGATCACTGTCAGCTGCCTTTCTCTGCACAGCTTTTGCAGGATGGATAAAAATTCCAGTTTGTGACGTACATCCAGATACGAAGTAGGCTCGTCCAGGATCAGAATTTCCGGCTCCTGGCAGATGGCTCTGGCCAGCATTACCCGCTGTCTCTGTCCGTCACTGATCCGGTCAAACATAAGATTCCTGAGTTCTGTCACCTTCACCAGTTCCATGGCGTTTTCCACCGCTTTGTGATCATCTTTCGACAGCACACCAAAACGTCCGGTATAAGGATACCTTCCGGTGGCCACCACATCCTCACAGGTCATCAGCTCGGCCCGCAGGCGTTTGGTCATCACCACTGCCATTTTTTTCGACAATTCTGCTCCGGTGAGCGACTTCATATCCTCTCCGTCCAACCGCACCGTTCCTGCGATCAGGGACAGCTGCCTTGCAATACTTTTTAAGATCGTGGATTTGCCTGCACCGTTTGGACCCAGTAACGTCAGGATTTCCCCTTTTCGAAGCATAATCTCCACTTCTTCGATCAGAAGCTTTCCGTCGTAGCCCACGCTCATTTTTTCCGTTGTAATATAATAAGACTTCTGCGTTTCCATAGTTATCCACGCTCCTGTCTGTTTCGTGATATCATGATCCACAATACTACCGGTGCTCCGAAGATGGCCGTCACTGTGCTGATGCTAAGTTCCGTGGGTGCCATCCATTTCCTCGCCAGAAGATCACAGAACAGGCAGAATACACTGCCTCCTAAGAAACATGCCGGTATCATCAGTAACGGCTTTGTAGTGCCGAACAGTTTACGGATCAGCTGCGGCACAGCGATCCCCACAAAAGAGATCGGTCCGGCAAATGCCACGATACATGCCGAAAGCACGCTGGACAACACCACCAGAAGGATCCGCAGGGTCCTGATATTCACTCCAAGATTCTGCGCATAGGTTTCTCCCAGCTGGTAGGCTTCCAGCGGCTTGGCCAAAAGAATCACCAACAAAAAAGCCGCCGCCACCACCACGC